>Ga0123354_10012242_pt1 | contig 13291 bp, 9 predicted proteins | sample TergutLab28metaG_2_FD_97872 | JGI IMG/M metagenome (GOLD analysis project Ga0123354, IMG submission 97872) | Labiotermes labralis P4 segment gut microbial communities from Petit-Saut dam, French Guiana - Lab288 P4 | ecosystem: Host-associated > Arthropoda: Insects > Digestive system > Gut ...
ACCCATCTGCAAAAAAAGCAAAAATTTGCGTTTGCAATACACAGCAAAACAATAAGATGTCTATTCTACTTGAAAACGAAGAAATAATTCAAAACAAAAAAAAAAAAAAAACTAAAAGTAAAGCAACTCAAAATCACGTCACAAGAAAAGTACTTATTTGTTTGTGTACTTCAGTGTGCCCCTGTCTTAAATGTTAAAAACTATGGAAGTAATTCCAACGAAATTTTGCTGCCCTATCATCACTACAAAAATTTAAATTACTATGTCAAGTGTTTCACATAACATTGTTATAAAGCCGAAAGTTACCATATCTAGGGGAAGATTCATTACAAGACTGCTCATTTGATGTTGGTTTATAAATATCAAGTAAAACAAAATTCCACAGTTAGGCTTTTCATCAGATGTGTCGCAGGAGAAGTCGATGGGTGTGCCAGGAGTGAGAAATATTTCTGGAAATATGGTATTATTTCCCTGCAGTAGGGTTCGTACCTTGTCACCGTTGTCATACATGAATGAGTTCAGTTCGTCACGTATTACAGTAGAGGTGACATCGCTGACGCGGGGAAAAGCGTCTGCGACGACGTTTTTCTGGATGGATATGTGGCGAATATGCGCCACTAAATGGTGATTAGTCTAGGTCGATAAAGTGCCGAGACAAATATTTGTCATTCTGCGTAAATGTGAAAGGGGCAGGCTACTGGTCGGTAATAGCGAAGTGGCGGTCTTCGAGCATGCAAAGTAAATGTTTCATGGCCTGGACATACTGAAGGAAGTGAGATGCTGCCAAGAATTCTTCACACATTTTTGCACTGTGTAATCCACTGGATGTTGGGGTGTCTGTCAACGAATGGGAGTGGTGTTGAGGAGTTGTGGTGTGCTTACAAGGTGGCACATGGCAGAATAACCTTGCAGGCAACGAAAGCCATGCCAAAATCTGGTTTCCAAGTGATCGGGTGAGATCTCATCATACTCGGACCGGAGTGTATGTCATGTAGTGGTGCCTCTTTGGGCGCTGCTAAGGCAGGAAGGGCCAGCACAAATTCAGCATATCCTAATTTCCCATTGTTCTTGTGTGGGGGAAGAGCTGCTCACACGCGACATGCCCTAACAGTACTCGGGTTTCGTCGCTGGTGACTTGGCAGCCGAGAAAGGTTATTTTGGGGGTGAAGAAGACATATTTAGTGGGGTGATGAAAATCGAATATGCCTGGAGCTGAAGGAATTGTGTTCTCAGATCCTGATTGTATTCCTCAGGTGTCTTCGGGAGGCCCAGGATATCTTCGAAGTATGGGAATCAGAAGTCTGAATCCCGTAAAGGTCGTCCATTAACCGTTCCGCAAGCCTAATGGCATGGCTGAGACCTTAAACAGGCTGTATGGCATAATGATGTCAGGGTGGACGGTAATTTAGTGGTAGGCCCTCATCGATTTTGGAAAATGTTGTTTCCAATAAAATTGGCGTAGTCATAAATGTGTAACACGTGGTAACGCCGCGGGATGGTTCGAGTTTCGACGGTCTGTAGTCACTACAAGGGCGCAAACAGTAGTGCATATGCTGTATGCGGATTGCTAGTTCTTATTTACCTGATATGTTCATGAGACCTTAATTTAAACCGTTCGGTCTGGCCTATATATGATTGATCACATGTTCTTAACCACCAACACCAGTTGCTGGGAAATCCCATGAAGTGCAGGTCTAACAAAGGCAAATCAAAATGCCATGTTCAACAGATTGACACCTACAAGGTTAAAGTGGAAGACTAGAAAAATCCAAACTAGCATTTAACAAGTTCTTACTTTTCTGAGGGTGTGGGTTTCAGACCAGACAAATGTTCAAGAAGGTGCAGGTATGAGACCAAAAAAACCAAAATTGTGTTCAACAAGTGCAGTTTTTAAACTAGAAAAAATGAAGTGTTTACCAGGTCCACTTTCTACAATGTGCAGTTTTGATACCAAATTAATCCAATGAAACATTCAACAGGTGCTAACACTCTGTGCCAACCACAGGTCTAGGAATTTCCTAAAAATTTAGGAGCGACATCTATATTATGAGCGTTAAATGGTGACATCCAGTAAGTTCCATACTGACGATCAAAATTCTGGAGTGATCTGTGTGTGAACTTCACTGTTATGTAGCACTCTCTGCATTGTGTATGTAAATTCATACACAATTTTTGTATTTAAGGGAGGCAGGAGGAACTGCATTAACTATGTTCAAAATATTGCATGCCATCAAACAAAATTTAATTGCCTGGGGGACCTGACACTGCAATCGTGTGCACCCCTGATGCCAAAGGCCTCAGTTGCAGATATTTTCAAATGCTTTCTTATTCTCAATTCCCAACAAAACTAAAAGGTTGTGGCAGTGTGGAGTATCAAGCACTATCACAGATCAAAACCTGTAGGAATGTGCTACAAGCCTCCCTTTCACTGGATGGTCCTGGTTTCAACACACAAGCCTATAGCTTCATTTAACTGCTGAAACAGAATGTGATAATTCCTCACTAGGGTAACATGTTATAATTGGGACAACTCAAGAAGGAGTTGTTTGAGACTGGATCTTTGTCAAAATCAGGCAAATTTAATATGACACAGGCACTCTAAACAAAAGTCTACGCAAGCTAAATCTGTGATAGTCTAATAATGTTCATACACTTATTACATTTATACTTGAAACCATTTGGAAGAGAAAGTATTATATTGTTACACCTACACTGCTAAGATCTTGCACAGTTTACTCTTCCCCATCAAATATTGTTTACTTAAAGTGTAATCACCGAAGGATTCTATTAAAATTGCATTAATACGAGCAGTTTAACCAAGATGGCTACACACTATGGTAGATCACTAACAGCTCCACGTTGGCCTAATACTCTAAACCCTGCCGTTTTGTATATAAAGTATCATGATGAAATATGTAACAAAACACCACTATTAGTGATGCACATAATCATGTAGTGAATTATGCGTATTTTCAGATTAATTAAGAGCATCATAATTAATGAATAAAAATACCGAGAAGTTTTTAAATAAAAAACACAATAATGATAAAAACATTTCTAGGATCAGTCTCTGCTAACATTATGCATGGGCAGTGTCATAATACAAAAAAATATTATAAAAGATAACACAAGTATGCATGAAATTTGTATAGCATTTACAACATGCTTCTTAAATCAGGTTTATCAGTTTTTGGAGTTACATGAGTACAGTTTCATTTCATTTCAAGGTTTAAATCATGGTTTCTTTGAATGCATATGCAGTACACTGAAACCACAAAGTTTGTTCACATACAAAAATGATGTCAAGTTTTAAGAAATAAATATACTCCAAACTGAATCCAGGTATTACACACATGAAATATGAAAATAGGTAGCTGTTACCAGTAAGATCATGTGTAGTACCAACTTGCTGGAAAACTTCTCCTTCACAAATTAAGTTCAGATCACTGATTAAAGGAATTTTTCTGTATGTCTGGTTGACATGGTGTAACTTTCCAGCAGACCTGTAATTCATTTCACTTCCTACATAAAAATCCATTTTTGCTCCAGTTAAGAAGTTGAATTATGAAATATACTACTAACACTATTGTTTTAACAGATTTTGGATTGTCTGCATTTCATGCAAATATGTCAAGGTACCTGCAATGTTTGGCCATAATCTCTACAGATGTTAAAACTCTATATTCCAAAGCAGCCCATTACTTACCGAGACAACAGAATATTCCTAGATTCTTTGCAGAAATTATCTACTGCAGTCTCAAGTGTTTTGGCCTCAAGAGGGGGAGGGAATTCTTTCCTCAGCTGATCGACTGACACAATTACCATACCAGAATAGCTGGAAATGACCAACAGTAAATTCATTACTGCCAATGGCACATATAGCAGCACTACCAACAGACTTTAAAGTTTCTAGATTAAGCACATTTCTAAGACTAGTCCGCATCAAATTCTCCCTAAAATAATTTTGATATATAGGTTTACAAACTGAAATGTGTGAATAAAATGCTGTATGTCACCCTCCATTGGGATGGTACCAATTGATACATCAGTTGAATGGCCACAAACCAAAATTGGGGGCTAGGCCAAAGGTTTTTTATGTTGTTAAATCAAGTTTACTTATTTAAGTATATTTCAGGCTGAAAATGTTTCTTTCCAGGTGTTTCTTTACTTTGCAGTGTGAAATTATCACTGTGAATATTAACAGGGAGTAAAAAAAAATTGCCGACCAGTGTAATCCTTATAAATCAGTGCCTTGCTCTTTGTTTAGTTACCTTATTAATTTTATATCCATTTTAAAGTTGTAAATCATAAAAAACTATTTTGCACATAGATGTGTGTGTGAGAGGGAATATCTAAAGTTGATATAATACAACATGAGGAAGGTCTCTTGTAACCTGTACATCACTACAAATAAATATCAGACTGCAATGGCAATTACCTACAAATCAGGAATACATCATTTTAACCAAAGTGTCTTAAATCAGACACAAACAATGTGTAATTATAAATGTCCTGTTGGGACTGGCAAAATGATGACACTTTGTCATTAACTATATTTCAGTTTTCTATGTTTTATGAACAGTAACTGATATGATATTCAGTACTAGGGTGTGACACTTTTATGAGATAAAATCATTTAACACATATGTTTGATACATAAAATCAGTAAACTGTTTAGTGTTTTTTAAGTTATTCATACTGTGCATTGTCTTACATTCAATATACTAACCAACAAATGCACTTAATGAAATATAAATCGTAAAATAATCGTAAGTACCAAATCCTACATGATTCGGCTTCAGAATGTCATCTTCAGGGAGTATTTGAACACAAAGAATCACAAGTTCAACATTCCACTTTGGGTAAAAAATCGCCCTCACTATCATTTTAAAGTTATTCAACTTCTAGAGCACATTGTTGTGACGTCAGTCTCATACAGTATGAGTCTCTTCCATTATTAGTTCACAGTCATTTATATTATTCTCTGGAGCATGCATGAAAACATTTTCCAGAACTTCTATGATCCAATGGGACCTCATCCTTTAAAATTGTTGATAGTCATTAATTGAGTATGTGTGGATAAATATATGTGCTATAGTAGGGAATGCATATCAGAGTACATATAAGGAATGAGACATGTCACTGTTATTTGATATCAAAATTTTACAGGACAAGATCCTTTTAGATCACATACAATTGTGGCCAATATTTCTATGTATGCTCCACAGAACAATACAAACAGGTGCCAGCTTATACTGGCAGGTCTCATTTTAGGGCAGAGATATGTTACTAAAAAAGTCGCTTATATCGAAATCACGCAAATCGAACCCAGAATTCCCATTAAAAACAGTATTTCCTGGGGGATAGGGGACTGACAAACTTATCCCTGACAGTGTATGAATACCCCACTAGTGGACATATGGACCTGCAGAGTATATATGTACTGTATATACATAATATATTGCTAGACAATATAGGCTATTTATTTATTTCTAATGCAATAAAATTTTAAAAGACTCACTTCTCTACTTTTTGGTACGGTTCATTCCTATAGGACTGTGGTAGACTTGCTACACAAACACTTTATGTCTGACTTAGTACTTTCTGCAAAACTATCAGCATTATCACGTATTGTACTTACGCTACTATGAGCGAATCTAACATTACGCCATATGTCAATTCCTTCACCTTTCTTAAATTGGCTTACTACGTATAATGCCTCTTCAATACTGATTGTTGTTCCCCAGTTTTGCATGCGGATTGTACTAGGCGATGTAGATTTACGTTTCTCACACGCATTGGTAAGAAAAGCAATGCTGTAGAAAAGGAAACTAGATGAGCCACATAATTAGGTCACTAAAGTAATCAATCCATATACATCACTGATGGTGTGACAGTGACATCACTTTCTCCTAGCCTGCAACACAAGACAAGAGTGACCACAGATCGTGCAAGCCACATCGCGCTAAACTGAAGAACATCATGAATCATCTAGGTCAAATTGCATTAAATCAAACATCATCACGTAAATTCAAAAAGTGGTGTAAATTTTCAAGTCACATTATAGCAAAATCATGCAAAAAGAAATCGCGTAAAAACAGACCTGCCTGTAGTGGTAGAAACTCACTGCCATACAGTTTCTATGTCACAACAATATGGACTTTCACTTGTCAACTTCATGTATGCTAGAATTTTAACATTTTAATAATTTAAAAATGATAGTGAGGGCAGTTTTTACCTTAAGTGTAATACTGAACTTGTGATCCTTTGTGTCCATACACTCCCTGAAGATGGCATTCCGAAGCCGAGGCATGTAGAAGTTGGTATGTATGATAAAATGTGTTTTATGATTTACATTTTATTGTATTGTATCAAGTGCATTTGTTGGTTAATGTATTGAGTATTAGTGTTTTTTTTTTTATTCTGGAACATTGACTGTATCCACAAATGATTAAAGAAATATACACAGTTGAAGAATGAAAAACCAACTAGATGTCACTTGTTATATTTACTTTACTTCTTAGATACTCAACATGTTTCGGGTATTAACGCATTACCGCACTTTTAACTCCAACACACAGCAATCCAAGAACAATACAGTCAATGTGGTAGTTCAACAACATAGTCGCAAACTCCTGAAGATGGACATATTAATGCCCGAAACATGTTGAGTACCTACGAAGTAGAGTAAATATAACAAGTAACATCTAGTTGGTTTATTATTCTTCAACTCTCACAATGCTGCACGGTCCAATAAACATCAAATATACACAGGTCTATGAATCCGTTGGATAAGAGTTCCACATTTCAATCATTTACATGTGATGAAACCCTGAAGCCAATACAATAATGTCTCTTGAAAATAATTTCTACCGACAAAGAACTGTCTATACAAGGGACTTAAACATCATCTTGATATACTATAATCCAAGTATCCTATTGTACATAACAATGTCTCATTTCAGGAATTTAAATACTCACTGAAATTCCCATAAATCCCTCAGGCATAATAAAATTGGATTTACAATGAAAAGCTTGTGATCTAGCATTTGACTAGATGCCATAAAAGTGCAATGCCATGGCACTGGAGCTCTTATGAAGATTGCTGGGTAGTCAACAAGGTAAGTCTCAATTTTCAGTCGTTTTCTTTCCTCAAGACCCGGTAGAATATAAGGCAGTATTGCTTTGCGAAGACTGTGTTCATAATCGCTTTTAATCTCAGTTTCTATTTCATCCAATAAAGGGCGGTATCTGAAAGGAAAATATGAATGACAATAAGAACCAGCCATATGACAAACAGATATTGAATCTTCTATTTTCTTGAATTTGTTCAGATCCATTCACCTCTCAAAAATTTCAAACCACCCTTTAAATGCATGGAAGCTGCCTTTCTCATTCCCACATTCCACATAGTTGTTTTACACCCTCGCCAGGGTACCACTAACTGCAAATCCTTTCCGCGCCTAATCTTTCGGCCATACGCAGGAGGTTCTTTCCATTCTTTTGACGAAGTCATAATGACTCCCACAATTTTTACACTCAATGGAACAGAGGCCTTAAACCTCCCTGAGTCTTGTCTTCATATTTCTCACTACACAAATCAATAAATAATTTACGCTACAATGACATTCAAGTCTTACTTCCTGTTCTTTAAGGTTACGCAACACGTGCTTTCTATAACACAGAAGCCACGTGACTAACATGATCGTGTCGTCCGCTTGGTGGGCCACATCTACGTGGTGACACTGCGCAGCTGCGTCGTTGCCATACAAACTGAACAGGAGTGGGGAAGCTAGTCCACCCTGTACCACACCAGCCCCCGTGCCATAGCGGCTGAATGTGGTTGGAAGGAAGCTTCGAACATCCAGTCGTTCCAGTAGTAAGAGATGGTTTGGCAATGAACTAAGGGAAGTTGTGGACTGTTAGCTTCTATAGATCATCGGCCCCACATTTACGAAAACCTCTGCCTCTTCTCAACAGAGCTCCTGGTCATTCTTAATAGGAGCCGAGCCAGCTGTAGAGACGTGCTGTGTTCGGTTCCGAACACAAACAGCTAATCGCGAAGAAGCCCACACCCACTTACATCACTTTTGATCCCAATGAGTAGAATCATTTCAAGCAATCTGGCAATCGTACATATCTGTTTGGCATGCGCCGTATTATAGTATCATTTGTGGCCTTTCTGGTTCTACCATAGTTTTACACATTACCTCGTAAACGGCTTTTGGCTGTACTGTAGGTTTTAATTTAGTTTTCTTTTGTGTTACCACGGCATTATCATGAATTTTGTCCTTTCTGGTTATGTGGAGCCTTCTTTGCAGTAAAACCACTTCAGTTATATAATGAATTATTGAACCGTTTATTTTGTATTGTGTTTATGTCAAAGCTTGACCTAAATGTGTATGTTTCTGCTTTGTTCATTTTCATTTTTTCTTTCTCCCCCCCCCCCCCCCCCCCCCCCCCTTTTTCTTCTCCCCCGCGCGGGTTTATAGGCCCCCCCCCCTAAAAACCCCCCCCCCCCCCGACTACGAAGGGGGGGGGGGGGGGGGGCGGTGCAAAGTGCAGATGTGCCATAATAAAGAAAAATGCAGGTATTTTCTTTTTGAAGTTATTCTTGTAAGAACAGAGTTAGTATGAGTATGGTTAACGGCTCCGTGGAGAGCACTTGGTGAGATTCTCGAACTGAGGTTATGGTGTGGAAGCTAAATTCTGCTCATCAGAAGGCCGACTGATATGCCTGAAGGACTGCCTGTGACTCTGTCTGGGTGTTCGCGTCCAGCAGCGGGTTTCATGGTATCAGTAGAAGAGCCGACAAATTTGTAGCATTCGGATAATTTGTAATTTTTGTCTGTAGCTACCGGTGTTCAGGGGAATATTGTCAATGTTAGTAAACTTTTTGTTAAAAGGATAATTGGTTACTTAGTTCTAAGTTTCAGGCGCAAGTATTATTTTCATACATTTGCTGTTATAAATAAACTGTTGTCCAGTGGTTCTCCTGCTCTGTGATTGTGTTAGGCAGTACCTAGGTAGGTCGTTCAGCCCTTCACAAGCGCCTTTTTCCCTTCCTAATCCTACGTCGTCGTGGGGGGTTCAAACCTGCAGCAGTTACCTTCAAAACCAGACACACCTAACTTACCCATGGGACTAGATCACAATAAAAATATGAGTATTAAGAATACGTGGGCGGTGACAGTTCTACAAATGCTGTGCACAGTTCACGCCCCGATTCCGTCTTGGTAAAGAAACAAGCCGGAATTCAGGGGTGCTGAGCAGCGTGTAAAAAAATACACCACTCTGTTGGCGGTCCTAGGTACGACAGCCGGGCTTCGACGGTATAGCAATTTCCAGAGAATAACGCCATTATCCGATAAAAGTGTACAGCCTAAAGTTACCGCATGTCGGTATGTAGCTGTTTAACGCGCATAATACTATTATTAAGTTACCACTTAACTATGAACACAAGTTGATGCGCAACATCAAGGGTAACCTACAGCACTGACAGAGTCATTTCAACACTGTGTGTTGCGAACAAACTAAATGAATAGAAACTCTGGAACACCGTACAAGATTCTGGTGCAGAAAACGTATTAAACGGATGAAAAATTCGTTGCGGTGTGAAATTTTCGTGCTTCTTAAGCAGGAAATTTTCTTACGCGAGAAAAGCATTAAGAGGGAAACGTGTAAGTTTATTGTATGGGATGAATTTGGTACTATATTATCCTGACATCTTTGGCGGAAAAACGTCTTAAGCTCAGGAGTCTCAACTTATGTTCCCCGTGTTGCATATCTTTCCTCTTTCAATTCTGTCAAGACTCAGATAGGCTTGTATCCTAACCACGTAAAAATTCCTTAAAAGCAGCAAATTTTTCATTCGAAGCTTGACATTCTTCTATTGCTTCTCTAAAACTGTAGCCTGTTTCAGGCCTTGATCCCTATGCTTTTGTCTCGCAGTCCTTCAGTCCCAGGATCTCTCCTGTGCCATCTACCCACCTCAGTGAAGGTCAGACTTGATATTATACACGATTATTATTATACTGTGGATATGGTTCTATCACATAAACAAAGCCAAACTCTTGTAACACTAAACGTTGGAACTTTGAATGCCAATGCAATTATAAAGAAAATTCCTGGAATATTTATAATGAATTTTAAATATATTTGAACTTGTGATCGAAAAGACAGTTCTTACCTTAACTGCACAATGAAGCTTAAATCAAATTGTTAAAAATCTTTTGAACTAAACAATTTAGTAACAGAGCAGGTTTTGTGAGCTATATAAATGATATTGGATAGCCAGGATGGTTCTGTTAGAATCCTGACTACACGACAGGCTGAACAACAGAGGAAAAGTGGTCTGTTTCTTTGCAGGAAAGCCTGTCACTGCTGCCCACCCAGCAAACTATTCAGTGGGATGTTTAATTATTGACATGTACAACTTTACATAGACTTGTCTCTCACTGCCAAGTGTTTGTCACCATGCACTCACTTCACTGAGCAGGGACTTCTTTAGAAACTGTTCCTTGACATGTCAAGAAAAATCTCCTACTATTAAGGAAGCCTTTTTTGAGACAAATAATTTTACAAAATTATTTCTTTAAGATTCATTTTAATATTAACCTCATGTCTATACCTAAGTCTTCCAAGCGATGTCTTTGCTTCAGTTATTCCAACCAAAACTTTGTGTGCATTTTTCATCTAACCTTCAAAATATTTTGCCCCATTAGGGCGAGAGACCAAATTGCAGCAAGGAACAAAACAGCGAACTTACTTTCTTTTCAGCAAATACTTCTCTGCAACTTTCTTCTTAGCCTCAGATAGTAGATACTGTGGATATGGTTCTATCACATAATCACTGCTGCCCTGAAAAAAATTGGATTATTTAAGGACACCCAAATGCAAATATTATATACTCAGCCACGGTACAAATCGAGTGCACGTACTGGAAGGAACCAGAATACGTTACAACAGAAATGTTGATAGCTATAAAAAATTCAAAGAACGTTGTGGTATCAAAGTACTGGCAGATCTCGTTCTATGCAATTTATTTTTGCAGGATTTCACTTTACGCAACTTGAAAATTTACACAACTTATCGAATTTAAGGGAAAATTGTTGGTTGAATGCAATTTGCCATAGACAATCTGTGGCAGCACTTATCTTCTGTAAGAAGCTACCAGAAAATGACATCATTGTCACACCATGAGTCACATATATGGATTGATTACGTAAGTGACATGGGTAATCACGCGGATCATGCAGTTTACTCTTCGACAGCACTGTCTTTTCTTACCTTCATGACAAACATAAATCTACATCACTTTCTGCAACCCAAGTGAAAAATCAGCGAAAGACAATCAGTACTGAAGAGAAATTAAATGTAATAAAGGCCTCTTACATTTTTATTAAATTAGAAATAAATCCATATATTATATAGAAATGCATATATACTGTACATACAGTTTATGTATATTCACAAGGTCTTATGTCCACTAGTGGTGTAGTCATACACTATATAGCATGAGGTGGTCAATCTCTTAACCCGCAGGAAATACATTGTTTAGAGTGGAATTTTGCATTCGATTTTGTGTGACGTTATTCAGGAATGTAACCCTGACATAAAACGAGAACTGCCCACACTAAATATTTTATATTCAAATAATTACATACGCATGACAGCATTGTTGTCAGGCCATTACATACACGGTTTAAAGTGGAACCTTTTCATATATTGCACATAAACCATCTGTATTATACAGGACACTCCTGCAGTACTGTTTACTGTAGAGTGGATGACACAGATGCTGCATAGTGACTAGTGACCAAGGATGATGCCCTTCTGCAGTTTTCAGTCCTGCTTAGACCTCTGTTACCAAATATCAATGTATCCCATGTAATCACAACACTACACATGAAGAGGTCAAAAAGTGTCTGCAATATTTCATTTCATTGTTTATCACTGGAAACAAAACATGAATCCACCACTTTCAGCCAGGAAGCAAATGCGAAGTCTGCTATAGAAACATTTCACACTGCCTAACAAGACAAAGTTACAGACACAACCAACAGAAGGAAAAGTGATGCTTATGGTTTTATGAGACTCACAAGGTCTGATACTGGAACCTTATGTGGAGAGAATTTCAACAGTAAACAGTTACCATTACTAAATCTCTTGTAACACCAACAAATACACTATTCTATAATTTATGTATCCTTGCTATTACTTAGCTCCTACTGTTTCGGCATTGTGTTTGTCGGCAGGTGTAGTGTTGTTGCATGACAATGCTCGCCCTTACTCAGTATTCTACACTGCTAAAACTCTTTGGCCACTGAAGTTCCAGGTTTCGGAGCATCCTGTGTACAGCACAGACCTCGCTCCTTTTGATTAACTACTTTTCCCGTCCAATCACAGACGCTTGAAAGGACCACTAATTTGCCACAGATGAAGCAGTGAAGAAGTGGTACATGCCTTGTTCATCACACAGCTGAAAGCCTTTTTTGATGAGAACATAGCCTGCATAAGCTTGTTATGTGGTAGACAAAGTATGCTGGTAAGCTAAATTTATATGTAGAAGAATGATGCTCAAGTAAATTACCTACTCTTATTGCATCAATTTTTACAAATATTCTGCCAATACATTCTGACCTATGTTTAGTGCAAGTACAAGTGGCATACATATTTCCCATTATATGCTTATTATTTCTAATAACAATGAATTTTTAATTCCTTAAAGCTCTTCTAAATGTTGATAATGGCTGCTAACCGGCTTCGTTTATCTAACATTTATTTAACATTATCCACCAGGTGTCACGACTGCCACTGGGTGTCTCTACTGCCACCAGGTGACAACCCAATTGCAGTTAACAAATATATCAATATCAATATTCTGAACAACAGATTGACTATACAGTACTGTTGGGTTCCTTTGGCTCTGAACGTTTCCAGGGATCTTTTGCATGGTTCGGAAATTAGTGATTTTCTTCTCTACACTTTGGACTAAACGTTATGTGAATTCGCAAGTATGCAGTGAGCTTTAGGACCATTGTTAGGACAGTCTGGAATAAGCACTTGTATCGATCTGCATGCCGAATGTAGTGGTAAAAATGTGCAGTGACTGTGAAAACAGCAGGGGTATAAATTGTGACTGTATATACATAAACGTGGTGGTAACCTACAAGGGGGGGGGGGGGGGGGGAAAAAAAAAAAAAAAAACCAAAAAACCCACGGGGGCTTTTTTGATTTTCTCTCACAAATTTTTGCCCCGGATTGGCTACTTCCGGGGGGCACTTTACAA
>Ga0123354_10012243_pt1 | contig 13290 bp, 8 predicted proteins | sample TergutLab28metaG_2_FD_97872 | JGI IMG/M metagenome (GOLD analysis project Ga0123354, IMG submission 97872) | Labiotermes labralis P4 segment gut microbial communities from Petit-Saut dam, French Guiana - Lab288 P4 | ecosystem: Host-associated > Arthropoda: Insects > Digestive system > Gut ...
AACGGTCATAACTCCGTAACCGTCCAAAATCGGACACATGTTTATATGAACTTTTTTGATCACAAAGGCCTAGGAAATCACCTCCTGCAGTTATGCCCTAAAGTCGTGAAACACCCTGTATTCGTATATATACGTACATACATACACACATACATACATACATACATACATACACACACACACTGCAACAACTATAACCTGAATAAAGGGAGTCGATAGCCTGGCCGATATTAGAACCGAGTGCAAAGGCATTATAGTCCTACGTACTTGCCGACAATATAACCTGCTCGGTTCCACGCTGCACTAAAACAGAACTTTCAAGTATTCTCTTTGAGACAATGCTCCATTTCATATTACGTAATAAAGTGGATTAAATTAATGTCGTGTGCTGTGCTTAGATCCATTAAGGTTCAGCTGTAGAAATAAAGTAAAATACCAATTTGATGTAACTAGGTAATGTTAGTGATGTATTCTTAGCTCGACATGTTTCGGGTACATACGCCCATCATTAAGAGCATTAGATGTTGAGTTGCAGCATAAGGTTTTCTGCACAGAGTTTTTGGATGGGTGGTGGTCTTGAGAGCCGCTGCGTAGGTCGTGTTTACGGTGCGGATGGTGCCGTGCGACTGGTTTTGTCAAGTTCACTTGATGTTACAAACCCCAACCATTTCAATAGAGTGCCTGCCAATTTATCTCCGTACAACACCGAATTACTCTCTAATATATCTGCAAAATAGTAACAAACACCAAACAAATATCCGACATTTGACTTGGATCCGTCATAAACGCGAACATAAGATATTATTCTCCAGTAAATTTAAAGGCGAAGCTATCCCTACACAGGCCTATATAGGCCTGTATAAGCCCAAAAGGCTCCAGGATGTTGTTGAGGCTCCCAGAATATCCAAGACAATCGGCACATGACGAAGCTAATGTTGTCAGGCCTACGTGCTGGCCCTCTTTTACGCCCCAAGAGATACTCCTGGTACTCATTTCTTTTAGAGTCTGAGTCGAAATCAGGGCCGTCATGCGGCCGGAAGGATTAAGACAATGAAAAATGCCAATGACGCCATCGGGAATCGAACTTGCGACCTTCCAGTATTAAATTAAATATTACCATTATTACAGATATTACAAAAAAAATAAAATTATAAAATATTACATTACTGTAGTAAACATGCATGAAGTTTGCTGAGCTGCCACTAATGTTCGGAGCACTCAGGTTCCGTCATTTTGCGTCAAAGCATCCAACTAAGTCCGCACAGGTAACATTCACTAAACGAAGAGACACCTGTCCGCCAGTAAATCTCCACAATACTCCCATACCTGTCAAAAAAGAAGTAAAATACCTAGGATTTCACCTAGACGAAAAACTAACGTGGAAGGCGCACATAAAAGCCAAATGATGCCAACTGGAACTTAAACTCAAAAACATGAGCTGGCTAATAACCGCACGTTCACAGCTATCCCTAGACAGTAAACTGACCGTATACAAGGCAATACTGCGACCCATCTGGACATACGGGATAGAGCTATGGGGATGCAGCAAGCCATCCAACACCAAGATCCTCCAAATATTCCAGTCAAAAATGCTCAGAAGTGTGCAGTGCCCCCTGGTACGTCTCCAACCAAATCCTGCACAGTGATTTCGAAATCCTGTACGTAACGGAAGTGGTTAGAATCAACACCAACAAACACAAAAATCGCAGCACTGAGCACAGTAATCAACTGATTAGAGCTCTCTTCAACCCCTCAGTCGACAAACGACTCAAACGATTATGGCCGGAACACTTAGCTCAAAAGCACAACTCCAGTGAACCACCGATGGATGGTGCCTGCCTCACGACCTTTTCTTACCTAAACCTCACTAATTACTCTATCTGAATGAGTAGATTGTAATTTGCAATATACAATAAAAAAAAGATTGCCTTAGAGCAACATAGCGGTTGGTCACAGCACGTAGTACTTCCTTCGTGTTTATGACGATGGGTTCAGGAGGAAGAAGATACTGTACGAACACCCAAGTTCATACACTCCGAATTTCAGTTTCTTTTTTAAGGTTGTTTTCTTAACACCAGGTTTTATTTTATTTTATATCATTTTATTTTGCTACTGGTGACATTGCTGCAAGCAAACAGGAACTTGTTACTGAAAGTTGTCAGTTTGTGACCTTCTGTTTATTCTTGTGGCCTGGCTGTCGACCAGAATGATACGCTAAGTCTATCAGTGTGAAGGTCGAGATCAGGGGTGTACAAATCCCGTGTAACAGGGCGCCTGAGCGACTGAAATTTGTACAGTGGCACTTAATATTTGTGGGTTATAAGTGTGGAAATTACTTCGTGTTATCATTCTGATGCCTAGAATTTTGAGGTGGCTTTTAGGTTTTCGAAAATGTGTCTTACCCCTGGTTGAGATATTGCATTAAACAGGGTCACAACTGCTTCCTTCCATACAAGCATAATATGCTGATAATTCATGCTAGTCTTTTTATCCATTTCGACTGTATGTGACAGTTACATTTGATACAGCGTTATTAAACGACGCTGAACATACACGTTCGCATTCTCGTAACACACTGTGTCCCACCCAAGCCAGTTACAAGCCAGTCCTTGTATTCAGTTCCAACAGTAACTAATTTGGGAGTGTATCGAGACTGTCAGCCAAATAACTAAGCATGAACCACTCAGTTGTAACATCTGGAATTAATGAAATGAATGACTCATAAATCTTTAGGCCGTCTAAGGGACTTCGATAATAAAATGGGCCATGTTTTTAAAACAATGTTAATATAATATTTACTATTTAACCAGTATCATGTAAAATATGCCTAACAGTCAATGTAACACGTTAACCCTTCAGTGTTTCGCTTCTTATAGCATAATTTTTAAGTAGTGGCAAATAATGTGGAGAGTGCTGTACGTTGGATTTAACCTACAGACATGTAAGCTTGCCGATATTGTGTAAATTACGAGCAATGTAAGGTGTCAACGTACCCAACTAGTGTTGGCCACGTTCATTATTTTAAAATTATAAATGTATAAATATAAATAAATAAATAAATAAAATATGATCTGCTCCAGAAATGCATTAAATATTATGCTTTTGTCAAAAGCACATTATATTATAAATGTCTGAAATACTGACACGGAGTAAGCAACACTGTAAGGCTGTCAGTACATTTATAAACTTCGAAGAATGCCAGCATACCCGCCTGTCGAGTTAAGTTGAAAGACAGGGCAGGACAGCGTATCAAACTCCAGGGCACAAATTTGCTTGTGCATTTCAGTAAATTGGGAAAAATGAGGAAAATAAATGTTATTTTTGCTTTACTTTGACTTCTAGTCTTGATTTTTCCGTTTTATTTTATTGGTTTTGGACGGGCTTTTTCTTGTCTTTGTACCATTTATAATATCTTATTTTTTTTAAATGTCTGATACACGCTAGCTTACTTCTAAAAATTTATCTATTGGATGAAATGTGTTACACAAGACGGGGTAGGTGCGCAGGCAGGGAATAGACTATATCACTCCTCAGCCTTGTTTTGTAGTTCCTGTACATGTGGTTTATGCAGTTGGATTCGGTACAAATAGAATGGTTTTTATCAGTGCTGACAACACGAACCTTGTGGCTTGCACAAAAAGTTCCCAGATGTGTAACAACGAAGTACGAATAACTGAGCGCGGGTTTATTTTTATCGGCGCTTGTAATTCTCCATACAATAGAGTGGGGGAACGCTGTGAACCCAACTTTAAAAAACTTCCTCTCTTTTTGCCTTCTTTTTTCAATTTATCTTCTTGTTCATCTCTCTTCTTTTTAAAAGTACATTATTGATTTAGAAAGTTGCTGTCCCTTCTGTTGGCGGTTTGTGGAAATATAGCAAACGAGTGTTGATATTGAAATTCTACACGTCGGAGTATGCTTGTCTATGCGAATGCATGGATGCAGGTAAGCAGGTACGTACGTACGTAGTACGCGCGCGCGCGTGTGTGTGTGTGTGTGTGTGTGTGCGCGCGTGTGTGTGTATGTATGTATGTGTGTGTGTATGTTGTATGTGTGTGTGTATGTATGTATGTATTTATGTATGTATGTGTGTGTGCGTAAGTGGGTGATATATAAAGACGTAGAAAAATGTATGCGTACTATAACTACCAAAGTGTACTGTCTCCTCTACAAACATTTTGCTCGATACATTTTTTGGTTTCTTCCAATTAAACAACAGTGCAACAATCGTGGTTGATAGAAATTACTCTTGCAAGCACGGAGTGGAAACATAAGTGTATATTGTGAACAGCATGGATGTGAACGTTCGTAGGCGCAGAAATGCATGTACTGGTTCATATAAAGCGGTCGTTACAATTGTCTGGTCTAAATAAAGTTGAAATTGGCGTATTTGTTTTGTAAAATAACCCACTATAAATCTTCGTTAAAAAATCTGTTTAGCAGTTCTCGGATTGTTAAATTCGTACAAAAACACACCAAAAAAGCAAGTACAGAACTCCTTCGCAGACCCTCCACGAGGTCTTTAACGTCTAAAAACATTCAATCCCCTGTGGAAGAATTTACTCTTCATAGGCACTATTGCTCGATACGCACACGCTTTTAAAGTGATTTATTTTTTTCCACGTGAAAGTATTATTTTATTTTACAGAGCTTCCGTAGAAATTGAGATTTAGGTACAAAAGGTTCACAAACACTAAGTGTTTGAAGACCTGGTGTAGGGTAAATTTATATCACCTACTTGAAATAATTTTTTCGTTCTTTTTTTTTTTTTGCATCTTTAGTAATTCGTAATTCAAAAGTTATCCAAGTTCGTAATATATGATTCAGTAACTTCTTGTTGGGCGTCCCTGTTTTAACGTCGTTTAAAGCATAGTCTCTATAACTGTGGTTAGAGTGAAAGCTGGAAATTAAGAGCCGACAGAAGGGGAAACCGTCGCCCGAAAGCTCACACAGTTCAAAACAGAGTGAAACTCTTGTCTTTTGCTGTCTTTTAGAGCTATTTTATAGTTCGTATATTCCCCTGTCTGCACATCTTAATTACAGTACTTTTTAGAGTCATCTACTCTCCCTGCACATTCTGCAGTACTCGTCGCTTTCTCTCTGGGGAGTCGAAACCCATTAGTGATAATTTAATTCACCCAAAGAATGACTCGTACGAAAACGTTTAATCAGTTCTCTTAAAATAACTTTTCGTCTGAGAAGTTGCACTGTTGCTTCATCTTGTCAGATCACAGTGCTTAAAGCCTGATGAATTCTGTCTGAGAAAACGTAGATGTATTGCTAAAGACAGTTTTCATTTATATTAACTCTGTAGTTTCGTCGTGAGGGAAATAGGATAGAGTGGGTAAGGCAGACTTCAATGTCTATATATTTATGCACAGCAGGTACGGAAATGGAGGTACGGTATAAATAACAAAGAGACATCGCTGCGTGTTATTTAGTTAATAAACGATATGTTGGTGACATCCTTTATCAAAGTTTTCAGTTAATAACATCGGAAACATTGAAATGTGGTACAGTTTTATTTTGATGTTAAAATTCGAAATATATGCCCACTTCTACTTCTGTAATTATAAATAATACCGTTGGTGTAAGGTCTGTAAAACAATAAAATTGTATACGTCGTGAATGTAAATTTTATAGTTATAAAAATTATGTGTGTGGTTGTAGATATGGTCTGTGCTGGGACTTACGGCAGGATGTTGTGAACAGGGTCATGAATTCTCCGATACAAGGCAAGGTGTTTATTGGTCATCTGATTGACTCTTACAGTGCAGTGAATGATTTCTGGCCGGTGGAGGAGTTTGCGGAGCTGGTGACGGGTCTAATGGGTGTGGTGAATTGGCGAGGGGTGGGTATTTATTTGCTTGGAACTTCTGGGTGACAAGATCGACTGTACTTAGGGTGGAGGCGTGACAAGGACTAGACCAAACATGAAGCTTTCGCAGTATTAGAGACTCGTTCCTAGCCTACCGTTTGAAAATGCCACTGGCCATAAACCGTGCACTGCACTATAGCTTCTTGAAAGTGACGATAGTTTGTGGCCGATTAAGTTGGCTGAAGGCGAAATGTGTCTGACTGGAATTCGGGAGGTGCCCCGTATGGAATTCGACCGGAATAGAGACTACCCTACAGAGATACTTAATGGCGTTCCTCTGTTACTCCAAGGAAATTTATGGACAGTGCCTCACATTGGGCCCCCAAACTTCCTTTCATACTCGTTCCAATTCATTACTCACTATTAACCCCATCATTTAACGCTATATAGCATGATAAGTAAGCTCCATTGATTGATCTGCAATTAAACAAAAAAACACTAGTTTTAACTCTGAAATTTTTAAAATTCGAAGTGCAGGTTGCCTACATCTGATTTACTTGTCACCACTTAAACTCGACTTCTCATTATTTTTAAAATTTTGCTCCCTAGTGCAATGGTGATAGGCCAAATGTGAAAAAATGCATATTATCCAAAGAAATTACCAAAATCTATATACAACTATCTTTTTACGTGTGTGATTTGAATTATTTTAGATCATACTGGAATTATTGGGCCGGTTTTATATTCGATTTATTCTCCTGGGAGAGAAATTGATTTTTTCCGTCCACCAACATGAGAGGGGGGGGGGGTTTGGCGGAGTTAAGAAAACCGGAGGTAAATCCAATCTTTTTGTTAAGCATAATGGAAAAATAGTATTTTATTTTATTTTATTGTACGAGTAGATTACTGAACAACTTTGGCATCTCTTTGGCTCTAAGTCTCCAACACAATCCTTCTTATGTATTTTTCAACCCAAAAGCGAGTAGATGTAAAGAAAATACTAATTTGGATTTCACAATTTTGTACAGTTATTTCATAAAACGGCTTTGCCAAAAAAAAATCTCACTGCCATTTGGAAGACGGTTTTCAAGTTGCAGTTAAGATACTACGAGAATATGTATATTTCCTTTCGTACTGCTCCTTCTGTTTTCTTTCCAGCAGATCTCATTCCCATGGTGCAAAGAAGGAAAGTTATTGGTTTGCCGCATTCCTTGCACCCAGAGTAATGGTCTCATTTCCATTCCAAAAGCTGACGAATTACTGAAATAGTTCCCTTGACTGTTGACTGATAAACTTCTGTTACAATCGGATCGTCAGTCTAAGTTGGGTCTTTGCAGCCCGTGACTGCGTTTCGGATTCTGACCTATTCTGATTGCATAATCTTTGTTCTGCTATTGTCCATGCTCTTCAGAACGTACCTGGTGTTTTAATGTTGGCCCTGTCTGGAAACTATTAAGGTTAGACTTTCAGTTTTTCATAAGAACTTCGTAATTTTAACGTCTAGGGCTAAGTAATTTAGAATGCTTGAAGAGGCCGATAGTAGTACAGGTCAACAATTTAAAAAGTTCTTTCTATCCTAAATTTGCATTTCGTACTAAGCAAAATCCAAGTTCTTTCAAAATTCGAATCCTGCTTGAGATAAAAGGAATTTTCACATTTTCACTGGATCCCACTTTTGACGGGGATCCCAAAAAAATTGGTGTATTTCAGATTTTCTGTGAAACATATTTTTACGTACATTCTCTCTGAATTTTCAGTTTAGGAGTAGCATAAGTATGGTTCTCAGATTCACTTGTGCTTTGGGTTCAGAAGTATCAGAAACCGGTCCTGCTGAAAATAATTCACTGACACTTTCTGTGCGCCTGCAACCCACTGTTGTGTTATGGAGATTAATTCATGTTCATCCTATAGCGACTCAGAGATACGACTTTCAGTGCTTGTGACAAATGAGAAGCTTCTGCTGAAATAGTTCATACGTTATTTGTCTTCTTTGTGGTGTGGAAACAATTGACTCCTCTTGTCTTAGCAAGAAGGCTTCGAATAAAAAATTACAACATGCCTTCCTTGAGTAAGGGGGCGTCTGGACTAGGGACGAGCTTCATGAAAAGCGCAAGAAATGTGGCATTAAATGGAGGGTCATAAAAAGTAGTTTCAACTGAAGGAGAAGTACAAAGCCCTGAGGCAGAAGTACTCTACATCACAAATCTGATAAAAAGGAAGGGTTGACCATAGGAGTAGTACAGTACGTAACTTGATGCGAAGAATGAGGTTCTCACAGCGGTGCTGCTGAAGATGCAAGTCTACTGGGAAATTAAGCCTTGTCAATTGGATGACAGCTAACGAGGTTTCGGAGGGGAGTGTGCCTCCGAAACTTCGGAAAATATTTACCGTAACGTCCCGGAAGATTAGCATATTCAACTCTGATAATTGCAATAGTTTCGTGACTGAAGTTTCTTAAGACTTTGGATTTAACCGTCTGCAATTCACTTGGCCTTTGACTTACGCATATTATCTCTCGTCTTATCACTTCCCTTATTCAAGTAGGTGGTAAATGGAGTCTAATCCTTATCCGTATAATAGAAGGAAAGCAGTCCCTGTTCTATGTACATGTCGGATGCGATATGTAGTGTTCAGTCAAGATTTATAATATGTATAGCTCTAAATACAATTTAACGTACGTTTTTCATCGAGTCAAGCAAAGTTTCCTTCATGTTTTTTTGACTTCTCGAGCTAAGGGCATAATGGAACTGCTACAAATGAACTGAACTTGACTTTCACCGAAGGAGTTGGGCTTGAAATAAAACTCTGAGAGAAAGAAGAGTAAATATATATGGCATATTAATAAGGACACGCTGCCGAATGTATTTGAGCAGTAAATGTTTGAAGACATCTGAACAAGAACGTGCGGTGTTTACATAAGTACTTCATAAGGAATCGTTATTTACCTATCGTTTGAAAAGCAAGAACCTGTATTCCGTTTCTCTGTACATTTTGCTTCAATAACATAATATGACATACGTTGTAGGGATTAATATAAGCCAATCATCAGCTACCGTCATAGTTGTTTCCAGATTTATTTTACGATGCTCTAACAAGTAGAGTTGTATGGTGTCATCTGCTGTTTTATGATAACGACAAGTGATTTCATAAGGTAGGTGAAGAAGGTATGGGGAATTATTCAAAGATATAATTCCGGCTTCCCCTAGAAGAGTGAAAGAAATTCACAAATATTTCACACCATCGTTTGCATAATTAATGCTTAACCTATAAATCTTAACTTCAATGGCGCATGTTGAAATCTTGTAATGCGGCCAGTTTTGATATGATTTGTAGCTTGGAAGGTTATGTGTGTCTGGAAGAAAACTGGCGTACTTGCTACCAATTTCTGTACAAAATGAATTCGGAGATTTTGAACTGAGTGCATGAAAATTATTACCCAACTACCTCAAAGTTTACCACATCTGATGTCCGAATATACGGTTTATACATTCATTCAGTGACTTTCCATAAATGCCAAACTAGCTAACATCAGTTACTCCAATGGGGGTTAGTCACAGAAGCAAATTCTTCGCAGTATACCAGTGAATTTAATTTTCACGTGGTTTTGATGAGGCATCTCACGTAAATGTACGGATGTGAGTTCCATCTACAGAAGTTATGTTGAACTGGGTGGCATTTATCTGTTTAATCATATTTATTTAATGACGCTGACAGTGGCTCAGGATGACTAGTGCCGAATAGTGGAATGACTAGCGAGTAAGGAACTGTAAAGATATGGAAGGGAGTGTCCGTGGCTTATTTAGAGATACTACCCCGGCTTTTGTCTAGCGAAAGATTGCTCAAACTTTTATGTAATGCGGGAAAAATCAGAACACTGTGCTTGTTCAGGTACCGTGACAGCTGTGAAACGATACGTAAGACGTAGAGTAAAGTGTGACATGTACGGTTCTGACCGACGCTGTAAAGGAACCCAAGTAAATTTTGCGAACAGAAAAGGGCCAACAGCCATGTATAAACTGCGGAGTTTATTTGCCGTAGAATGGATCTTAAAGAAATCGGTTGAAAACCTGCGAATTTAACTGATCTGACTCAGGATAGACACACGTGGAGGGCTCTTGTGCAGTCGGTGAAATACCTTCGGGTTTCATTATAAGTTGGATAGTTTCTTCACTGGCTGATGAACTAAGCTTTTTAAGAAGGTCTCTGTTCAATGACGCTAGTTATGAGACGGGATTGCCATCGTGGATGTGAACTGGAAAGTGCTGTAAACGAAAAGGTCGTGGCCTGTTTAAATTTAGGCTGAGGTCTAATGGTAACAGTGGTCTGGCATACGTGATCATACCAAACAAATAACGTCTCCTGCCAATCATTAGAACCAGTATTGAGCAGGCACCATAGATATGCGATGTTACAGAATCGTTTAAACCTTTCCTGGAATTGACGTTTGGACGCTCGGAGAAACATTTGTTGCGAACTGAACTTTCCGCTGAGGATTTAGATTGTATTGTTCCTAGTTTTATGTATACCTAGTCTGTAGCGAACAGTTTGAGAATGCTTAAAATATTTAATACAAAACTGCCAGAAACACCAAAATGTGTAAGTTACATTCACGAAAAATAAGAATACTCACCAAAAACATGTGATGCTGTTTAATCCAAAATCCGTAATATTCCATAAATTTTAAGAACTGATTGAGACACTGAATGTTTATTTATTTATCGAGTTTTTGTTCTTTACGTGGATTCGTATCCGCGTAACACCGGCTTTTATTTCGGAGCACAGACTCCATAAATATGGGCTATAACTGTATGCATTGTTATACCGTATTATTTTACTGCTGATTCCACTGCACTACTGCTACAGTCTCTCCTCTCTCGAATAGTTCGCTTACTTGCCCATTCTATTCGCTGGTAGCTTCCAATAATGGCTGCCTCTTACAGATTTTATTCTCCCGTCTGCATATAATTATAAATAAGTATTTTCCAATATTATTTTTCTCTGTTACGTCTGCACTGTTCGGTAGGTTTCTTACAGTCTAGATTTTCATTCATTCTCAAGCATGTACTACATACAGGTTCTCTGCCCTTGTTGGTATTTGAACATTTTAATGGTGTTAATTTAGATCCTCGTGCTCCAAGTATAGGGGCCAAGGTCAGGATATAAAAGGAGCATTTCAGTTACTGTTTGTAGGTGTTACATTTTATCCCTTACCTGAGGGAATATCATAAAAACGACATAAAAACTAGTGCTTGAAAAAGTGGTCAGAAGTTTTTGGGGCCCAAAGAGGCTTTAGTAAGAGAGTAGTTTAGAATAGAAAGTTATGAGAACAATATACACGGGTTACTTAATAAACTGCTGTTAAAGTTGACGTGTACGTCATGAAAGCCTAGTTTGGACGGAGGTATAGCTCCACACATTCTTAGCTTCGGCGTTGGGTGAAGGAAAGTATGAAAATTCTTAGAGGGTAAGAAAAAAAAAACACAGTGATAAATTTGTTTGGGGGAGCTTTTTGGAAATATCCTCGTCAAAAACAGAGAGGGAAATGCGGGTGCCACATTAAGATGGAACATAGGGATAACTGACAGGGTTTGAGTTCGTAAACTGTGTGAAAATTTTATATTTCTATATGACGGACAGTGGTACGTCACATTTGGAATCATCCACTTTATGGACTTTGTCCAACGTCCTGTTTTTAAAAAAAAAAACACTTCTTTTGGGGGATAGGACCGGCCCCCGTCCTCACATAGATTTACATTTGTGCCCAATTGAGTTTGTGTTAACCTTATTTATAGCCTGAAAACGGGGTGACATCCTGTCCTCCAAAACGTAGGACTAAGTACACAGAGTGAATGATTCCAACTGGATGGAACTAACACCCATTTCGTAAGCAGGGCTGAAGTATTGAACAAATTATCTGAATCCTGTACAGCGTCTGGCATTATGCCCATTTACACTCCCCTCTTGTGTTTCGTATTAGGCGGAAGTGTTTGCACCCTTTCTGTTGAACAACGAACTCCACACCATGAATAATTACAACTTCATTGTTTCAGCCTTTTTATATGTGAAGTTGTGTTGCAGTTAGTATGTGCCAGTTTTCATTTGGGAATGCTCACTGGTCCTGTACATTTTCGATCTAAGTTGTTGCCGGAAGTTACATCTATTATTGCTTGTGAACTTCGGGACTCCCCTGCCAGCATAGCACATCATCAGATGTTTGTCTGTCTGTCTGTCTCTCCGTCTGAAGAATAGTAGTGGCTTGGGAGAAAGTGCATTCAGCAGACCCACACTGAATTTGGTCAAACCAAATTCGTTTTATGTCCGACTCATTTAAAGTGTCTCGTCTTTGGGGTTTAAATAAACTTCTACTTGTATCTCTTGGAGTTCACTAAATTTTACTTCTTTTACAGGTTTCAAGATCTTGCTATATACATTTTCGGCTATATTTAGTTAATTTCGGTTGCTACAAGACCACTCGAAACCTACGAAAGATGACAGTTAATTAGAGTAGTTGGTCAGTATACAAACGGATCATATTGAGTATTAATTCTGTCTATAATGTTGCCAATGTGATGCTATTAGTTTCGAGCCATTATGATCATTCCTAATCCCCTTTAAAAGATTAATTTATCAAATCTTGCTTTAACTGATATTTGAAGTTGATACGACATTGTTAATTAAGTACTAACTGAACTCCAATTTAGGTATAATTATCATCGATTTTATTTTAACATATTGCAGTTAAATAAATGCTGATATTGAAAAAAATAATGTTTCAAGAAATGTGAATACGAATGGAATATATACGAGTTTAACGATTGGTGGAATGAGACTGACATGGGAAACTTTAAGTACGCTGAGAAAGTCCGTACCGGTGCCACTTCACCCCCATAAATCTCACATTGACTAGCCTGGAATCGAGCCTGGACCTTCACGGTGAGAATATGACGAATAAACTCCTGACTAAATGCGAGGAATCATTTTTTTCAGGACGTAAACGAATTTTTAAAATAACGATTTAATTGCAAACCATGACTTTTACAAAAAATAGGCGGGTAAGATTTTAGGTTCTGAAGGCGACCATTATCGTGATTATGGTCTTTTCCGGATTGGATGCCATATAGGTCGTGACTTATTTACCGATCTGTAGGTGTTACATACCAACAGAAAGAAATATAATTCGTTTATAACCTTTGACTGAATAAAACTTTTTATCTTGGCCTTTTATGGATTAAAATGATATATTAACGAGTTTTGAAACTGGCTGTGTCGGCTTTAGTGAAGCCCATCGTGGACTGTCCGAAAGGTACGTGTTATATATTGTACTAATAAAAAGGCTACCTTCCAAAGGGGTTTCATATACAGGGTGTCCCAGGAGGAATGTGCCAGACTTCGGGAGAGTGTTCCTTATGTTAAAGTATACCGATATAACCCAAAACACCTATATCCAAAGTTGAACGGTTACGGAGATAATG
>Ga0123354_10012244_pt1 | contig 13290 bp, 11 predicted proteins | sample TergutLab28metaG_2_FD_97872 | JGI IMG/M metagenome (GOLD analysis project Ga0123354, IMG submission 97872) | Labiotermes labralis P4 segment gut microbial communities from Petit-Saut dam, French Guiana - Lab288 P4 | ecosystem: Host-associated > Arthropoda: Insects > Digestive system > Gut ...
ACACTGTAGGCAATGTGCGGCTTGGTGCAGGACAGGAGAGACACTGTAGGCAATGTGCGGCTTGGTGCAGGACAGGAGAGACACTGTAGGCAATGTGCGGCTTGGTGCAGGACAGGAGAGACATTATAGGGAATGTACTGTTGCTGGTGCAGGATAGGAGAGACACTGTAGGCAATGTGCGGCTTGGTGCAGGACAGGAGAGACATTATAGGGAATGTACTGTTGCTGGTGCAGGACAGGACAGACACTGTAGGCAATGTGCAAAGCAGGACAAAACAGACACTCTCTTTCAAGCAGCTTCATATTGTTTATGCCACTTTTCATTTTTAACAGAAATATAAATTCATCACTTGAATCGGAGTGGTAATTATATCTACCACGTGTTGTATTATACACACAGTGTAAGCTATTCCTGTGTCTCGTGCGATGTTCACACTAAACAATTTTAGGAGGTAGATCCTAGTAATGGAGACGCAGTGTTTTCTATGAGGTAAGAAGTTAATTCTTGTAAAGTAGTTTTCTTCCTAGACACGGAAATATGGTAGGTCTGTGAGAACGCCATGTTTGTGCTTGTGTGATCCAGTCACCGATTTTCACATGACGTTATGGCACTACAGGGCATCTCAAAGAAGTAGCCCACCTTTTAATTTTCTAAAATCAATAATATCAACATGGCGGATGCGCGAAAATATGAGAGGGAACCACACTTTAAGAATTTACTGCAAAGTTCTTAACTTGTGGGTGTCAATGTAACTTGGCTAAGCATTGTTTGAGCTCCTTAGAATATAATATGAGAGTGTAGTGACCATCGGGAAATTGTCTTAGGTGTCGATTTTATCGCGATAATTGATGAAACGCTGGAGCTAGGACGGTGAAATTTGGTGCCGAGATGGAACAAAAAGATAGCTACGTAGCTATCGTATGTGAAATATTGATTGTAAGCAAATAATTACACACATAGAGACGATGCAAATTTTTTAGGTTTAATCTGACAAATTTAAGGGGTACAGAATCTGTATTTAAGAACTAAGTTCTTGATCAAAATTTAAAAAAAGGTAAATATAAGGTTGTCCGTGTTAATGTAATGGAAGCATAAGGAGGAATGGAGGTATGGCTCCACTTATTCTTAACACCGATTCTAAGTGGAGGTGGCTGATCAACTTCATGCCCCGGAACCTCAACCGCTGTACCCGCTCGACAGAAAGACGTGTGGGCCCCAAAACTGGTCTGGACGTTTCGGAAAAGAGATAAACTTCTGGCATCTTGCGGGCATTAAACTAAGCCCGAAACCTAGTCATTATACCGAATGAGCTGCCGTGCGTTTCAAAAACAAAATAAAACGACTACAAAACTTATATACATAAGGTAAAGGTATAGCAGTCCCGTTACAGGCCTGGGGTGGCCCAGAGGGTTCCAGGAAGTTAAGTTTCCAAGATTTTATGACGATACAGGACGGTGGGAAGGTTGTCAGCCTTACGCACCGGCCGCCTTTACCCCCAGGAAATGCTCCTGGTACTCATTTCTGTTAGAGGCTGTCTCTCTCTCTCTCTCTCTCTCTCTCTATATATATATATATATATGTCTGTTATAATAGTATAAACAACCAACCAGATGCAACAGTAACAATGTATTAGTAATTACAATCAGCTCAACATGTTTCGGGCGATAATTTCGCCCATCCTTAGGAGCACTAGACTGTGTTTACAGCTTGTGGTATAATGCACCGGCGATGCTGCCAGCAGGCAGCATCGCCGGTGCTGTAAACACAGTCTAGTGCTCCTGAGGATGGGCGAAATTATCGCCCGAAACATGTTGAGCTGATTGAAATTACTAATAAATTGCTATTGTTGCATCTGGTTGGTTGTATATACTATTGTATCAGAGATGCTCTGTCACACAAACATCAAACATCAAATATATGTCTGTGTGTACGAATTCCGAAACTGTGCAGTGTGACTGACAGGAGGCTGTGAGCAGTGTACAGACACTGATGGTGTTTGTGTCTGGTCACAGAGGAAACAGTTGTATCGGGCGTGCGATGACGGGACAGTTTGTGCGAGACAGCGTCAATGGAGTTCATTAGAAAGTGAAGCCAGCAACTGGAATGATTCTACACAAAGTTGCAGTTGCGGTGATCAACTTTCAGTGACATCATTGCCTCACATCTTGCAGAGCTGCAAAAACAGCTGGAGAGAACAGAAACACTTCCGATAGGGGAAAGGGCCATTATGGATGTTAATAGGGGAGTGGAAACGAGGATTGGAATTGGTACAGTAACTGTACTGCAATACTGGCACATGGCTTTAACAGCTGTGGCTACCGTATATATTGGTAACAGTGTGCACTGATGTAGTAACAGTGAGGATTCGAATCGGTACAGTAACTGTACTGCAATACTGGCACATGGCTTTAACAGCTGTGGCTACCGTATATATTGGTAACAGTGTGCACTGATAGAGTGACAGCGAGGATTGGAATAGCATACAGTAACTGTACTGCAATAGTGGCACATGGCTTTAACAGCTGTGGCTACCGTACATATTGGTAACAGTGTGCACTGATATAGTGACAGTGAGGATTGGAATAGCATACAGTAACTGCACTGCAGTACTGGCACATCGCTCTAACAGCTGTGGCCACCACGACAGTCCACAAACCACGAAAGCACCCAAATTGACCTCATGACAAACACATATTCACTGATCTCCAGGCCTATTCATGCTCCCAACCATGAATTAGAGGATAAAGATACCAATACACCCCCTACTGAAGTAATTAGTAAGACGATTTTTGTTGAGTTACTGGGCATTAGAGAAGAGAGTGTTATACCCTATTTATGGGGTATGAACCCATTAGCTTAATTTAGCTTACTTTTCTCTGTTAAAACTTGTTGATTACATCTTGGTGTGTGGTGCACGGTGGCTTTTGATGCTTGATGGTGATAGTTTGATTCTGTTAGATGTAATGAAGGTAGATTTTACTACATGTTTTATCCTATCACGATAATCCTGTAATCAGGCTCGTCATTTTGGGGTTTGTAGTTTGTATGCATATTTTTTGTTACTAGTACGGCTTTGTTGGTTATTGTATGTTTTTTATTTGGTTGGGTGTAAAGTTGGGCTTGTAGTTCCGTGCGTATGTGCACGTTTATGTTAGATAATATGATTCTCTATGAGAAGTAAATTTCTATACTGATTTCAATTGCTGATCCAGGGATACATAAGGATAATACGATCTTATTCGTGTACAGTTAACAGTATAACGGGTATAGCTACCTAATAATGGAAGAAAAAAGTATTAAATATTCAACACTTATATTAATATAATAGCCAACATAGAGCATATAATCTATTCAAGATAAGCAATTTTATTATTTTATGCTAAAATAAATGAAATTATATATAAGATGAAAAGCTACCAATAATTTGATTTATTGGTAATTTTTCATCTTATATGTATAAAATTTTATTTTTGGGTATGGATTATGTATATAAAGCCTGTAATCCAACAATCCTAAACTTATCTATAAGTAAAAAAAGATAAGCTTAGGATTGTTAGATTACAGGCCCAAGTTATTTATATCCGTCATTTTGGGTTTGGAGGTTGCCCACTTTCCCTCCTTGTATCCTCATGCCAGTACCTATCAAAACGTGTCACCACAAAAGGTTTAAATCTCGCACATTCGAGTTCACGAACTCCGACACCGAACAGTGTTTCGGACCGCCTGCTTGTAGGTCCTCAGCAACCGTCTGACCAGACATATTGCACGAATTGCAGAGATGGCGCATTGGGTGCGTGGTCCGGACAAGTACGAGTGCAGCCTGCCGAGGGAGACACAGTTGGTGGCCCTGAAGGAATTGCGAGAGACGAAACACACCAGGGACGAGGCCCTGGAGCAGCTGAGGGACTGGATCAGGAAGAACCCCAGGATTGCCAATTGTCGTCTGGGTAAGCAGCCAGCTGACCGAAATGACTTGTGCAAGCGTCCCTTGTGTATAGTGTGACTGCTACATTGAATGTTACCAGATGTTCAGGCGCTGATACTAAGTCATGGACGAACAGATGTCGCCTCCTCCACATAATACGTTTTTAGTTCTAAGTGCGTTCGCATAAGGAGCAAAAATCAACTATTAGCTTCATTATATCTGTCCGTCTGTACTTACGGTGCAGCGCGTTCGCATAAGGAGCAAAAATCACTTATTAGCTTCATTATATCCCTCTGTCTGTACTTATGGTGCAGCGCGTTCGCATAAGGAGCAAAAAATCACCTATTAGCTTCATTATATCTGTCTGTCTGTCTGTCTGTCTGCCTGTACTTATGGTGCAGCGCGTTCGCATAAGGAGCAAAAAATCACCTAATAGTTTCATTATATCTGCCTACCTGCCTGTCTGTCTGTATTTATGGTGCAGCGAGGCTCCCACTTGAACGGGTTTCCGAGACATCTGATATGGGGAACTGTTACAAAAATCTGTCGTGTAAATCCAAATTTGGTTAAAGTCGGACAGCGGCACTTCACCTGAAGTACGGTGATGTTGTTGGCAGCAGTACGGATTGCTTCACAGCACGACAGCAGTGTAAAGGGAAGCCGTTCTTGTTTCCCGTGGCAACAATCAACGATTTTGTATTGTTAACAGCTGCGTGAAAGTCAACAATAGTACGAGAGGAACGCATTGTTGCTGGTGAATGGTAACAATGGTTATGCGAACGCGCCGTAATTTGACGTTACACGTACATCGAATAGACCGTCCGCAAACTGCAAACTGCACACGTGCTGGCGTTTGGCTAATGAATGGGTTTATAGAAGCTGCATATTTTGCAAACAGCTGTTTTCGTAACAGCTTTAGAATTCTGTTTTCTTCTTTTCCGTTGCACACTTGCGCGCGCGCACACACACACACACACACACACACAACACGTGTGCACACATATGCACAGGCGCACACAATGCGCTTACACGTGTGCACACACGCGCGCGCGCGCACGCACTCCTTTTTATACTACGTCTGTCTGTAAAAAAGAGGACATTCAAACGCCAGGAATGGAAAGAGACGCAGAACGAAGCGAGCAATGCAGTGTGCGTGTCTGTAAATGTCGTTCGATGTTGCAGCTTACTCTCCAATAACCAGTTGTGTGCTTAGCATCTTGTGTAGATCAGTGATTAGCAAACGGTGGCCCGCGAGTCTTTCCGGGCACACTGTATGCTCTGTTATCAGAACCCTCGCACACTTGGCTAAGTTTAGCAAACGATATTACAGGTTCAGTTTCCGTGGGGACATCCTGTTTTGGAAACGTTACTGAGCGAGAAGGGAGAAAAATACGGATTGCTAAGCTCCATCACCCTACTTGCTCTTTCACTTCTAAGTGTGTTCTGGTAGTAGGCCTACTGAGTAAAATTCTTCTTCTAGTAGCAGGCCTACTGATACACCTGTACTTCTGCTACTAGGCCTACCGAGTACAATTGTACTTCTGGTAGTAGGCCTACTGATACAACCGTACTTCTGGTAGTAGGCCTACTGATACAACTGTACTTCTGGTACTAGGCCTACCGAGTAAAATTGTACTTCTTATAGAAGGCCTACTGATAAAACTGTACTTCTGGTAGTAGGCCTACTGATACAACTGTACTTCTGGTAGTAGGCCTACTGTTACAACTGTACTTCTGGTAGTAGGCCTTCTGATACAACTTACTTCTGGTAGTAGGCCTACTGAGTACAATTGTTCTTCTGGTAGTATGCCTACTGATACAACTATACTTCTGGTATTAGGCCTACTGAATAGAATTGTACTTCTGGTAGTAGGCATACTGAGCACAACTTACTTCTGGTAATAGGCCTACTGATACAACTGTACTTCTGGTAGTGGGCCTATTGAGTACAACCGTGCTTCTGGTAGTAGGCCTACTGATGCAACTGTACTTCTGGTAGTAGGCCTACTAAGTACAATTGTACTTCTGGTAGTAGGTCTATTGATACAACTGTACTTCTGTTAGTAGGACTACTGAATAAATTGTTCTTCTGGTAGTAGTCCTACTGAGTACAATTGTACTTCTGATAGTAGGCCTACTGATACAACTGTACTTCTGGTAGTAGGCCTGAGTACAATTGTTCTTCTGGTAGTAGCTGTATTGAGTAGAATTGTACTTCAGCCAAATACAATGATTTAAAATTAAATTCTAATTAATTACTCTACGACATAATAATATAAACAACCAACTAGATGCAACAATAACAATTTATTAGCAATTTCAATCGGCTCAATGTTGATGTTGCCTGCTGGTGAACTGTCACCAGCAGGCAACATCATCAGTGCATTATACCACAAGCTGTAAACACAGTCTAGTGCTCCTGAGGATGGGCGAAATTATCGCCCGAAACATGTTGAGCCGATTGAAATTACTAATAAATTGTTACTGTTGCGTCTAGTTGGTTGTTTATATATTATCGTGTCAGAGATGCACGGTCACACAAATATCAAATTCTCTAAGACATGTTCATTACATCAACAACAACAGTAATTTTAGTTAATTTATCGCTCAATATAATGTGAATATCGTTTGAAACAATGAAAGCTTTGCCGCTAACAATCAGTTCGCGGTTCGCGCAGAGTCTGTGGCTCTCCAAACGGCCCCTGTGCAGTGACAGGTCACCTTCTCATGTTCCAGACGCTCGTTTCCTCCTGCGATTCCTGCGGACAAAGAAGTTCAGCGTCCTGCAGGCAGAGGAAGCGCTGGAGCGGTACCTCCTGCTGCGACAGACCTACGGCCCTGCCTTCAGAAATCTGGACTACACAGACCACACTATGAACGAGCTCATTTCGAATGGGTACGTCTTGACGATATGACGAAACGTCGTCTTGATGCCACGTCAAAACCGTCTGCAAATGCAGACGAGAAGTTCGGAGCACTCAGCAAGATAAGCCACAAAGTTACGCAAGTCCTCGTCTATAAAAGGGTAGCCAGTGGCATCAGACGAACCATTTGTTTAGACACGTCATGAAGCCATGCAGGGAGAGTGGCGGTATTGCTTCACCCATTCTTAACCGCGACACCAGATGGAGGTCACTGTAACTGAATAGGAGGCTGGCTGGACCCCGGGAGTAGAGAAAAATCTCTTTCCCCCTGCAGACTATCTCCAGCCCGTGTTCTAGTCGCTATACTGACTGAGCTATCACGGTTACATTTTATTCAGTCTAAAATCTGTTTAGTGGCAGTATCTGTCACAGACGGACGGACCAGCCACAAACCCTCCCATCAGTTCCCACAGTGCTGCAAACACAGTTTTGACAACATACACGGCTTCTCTAATGCGCAGAAACCCTGCCTTTTCTACAGTGTCTTCATTTGTTGTGCATGTTCCTGGGGTGCAGCTGTAGCTCAGTCGGTATAGTGATTAGCCCTGAGGCTGGGAGATCCGAGGTTCGATTCCTGGCAGGGACAAGACCGTCTGGGATTCAAACGGCCAGGGCATGAAGATGACTACACATCTCCATCCAGTGCTGACATTAAGAACAAATGGAGTTGTAGTCCCCTTTCCCCTGTGTGCCTTCATGTTGTGCACTGGGACAACTTTACATTCACGTGATTTCAGTATATGCACCATTTATTTCTCTATACAACTGTTTGGTCTCTGAAGGAAATGCAGCTTGGGAATTTGGGTGTTCTGGAATGTGACACCATGTCGCTGGTCATGTGTCCTGACAGTTTGTGGAATGTGGCACAGTGCCTTCATCTGCAGCAGCAACAAAGTGTCACACTGCAGTACACCTGAATCCTCAACAATAATACTGTGGAAATCAGAATGCAGTTTATTTGCTGTGTAGCAGTGGCTGCAACTTTAACTGTTGGGTAGAGGCACTTAATGTTTGTGTCTACATCAAATGTTCACCATATTTCTCCAGTCAAATAATCACACTTGTATACTGAAGTGTTGCTCCAAAACACTGCCCTATGCCAGACACTGGTAATAAGGGGCATGGTAAAGTGGAATAACAGAAATGTCACACTGATGCAGTCCTGCCAGCAGTAACCTTTAATGTACTGTTTTAGTTACCTGTTCCCTGTGCCCCAGAGGGACCATCTCGGACGTCGACTGATTATAGGCATTGCATGTAAGTACCAATCTGAGTGGAAGATCCCACCAGTGGATGTTGCAAGCCATGCAATACCCTCTGTGACAATGTATGCACGCAGTCCAGGGGTTTGCATTTCTTCAGTACAGATACAACTGCACTTTTAGCACTGGGGTGAAAGGGTATCTTGGCACTCTATCAGTCCCTGACGACAGACGAGTAAGGAGCACTGCCGGAATAACTGTCATGGGTAAACCTAATTGCTGTCAGTAAAATCAGTCCCAATGCCACTTTGTACACCACAAATACCACATTGACTGGCATGGGATAGAATGCAGGCCCTAGTAGTGAGTACTTGGTCACTAACCACCTGAGCTGTAATAAATCTTCATAACATGCATGATTTCAGGCTTCTGCATAATGTCCCTGAAGAGCAAGGACCTCACATCCTTGTAAATACCCCCCCAAAAAAATCAGGCCACCAGTATACAAAGTAATGAGTGATTTAAATTGTTGACTCAGGATGATAAAACAATTAAAAGCTTCAAACAAGAGACTGTAACAATTGGAAGTAATTATTTGTTGCATGATAAATTAAGCAAAAATGTAAATAACTATTTGAAAATAGTGACTGTAAAGCTACAGTTCATGCTGATGCAATGCAGTGGATGCATTACTGCCATCAAGCAAACTTCCTCTTCAGAAGTTAGCTAGTCATGAAATTCCTCCCTTTTTATGGAACCTAAAGGCACATAACCATGTCCATAGTTGCCTGCCACTTGCCACCATCCTGAGACAGGTGAAACCAGTTCACGCCCTTCCATCCAATTTCTTTGAGATCCCTTATTCTGCCATCCATGCCTACATATTTCAAGAGGCCTCTTTCTTTCACGTTTCCTCACCAAAATCCTCTCTGTATATTTCTCCTCTCTTCCCTTTGTGTCACACACCAAGCCCAACTCATCTTATCTCATCATCCTTAGTTTGATCAAAATAATAGACCTATTTGGTGAGCAGTACAAATCATGAAGCTCCTCATCATGTAGTTTTCTCTAGTCTCCTGCTATGTCCTCCCTCTGTATGCCAATTAAATCTGGCACTATAAAGCATGAGCCATAAGAACATTTGCAAAATAATTTTAATCTTCTATAACTCTCATTTTCTATTGCCTTATGTTATTTTCTGTTATTGCCATCTCTCTCATTCCTATCATCAGGGTCACCTTGACACAGAGATCTGCCCCTTTTCCTTTCTTCTTTATGAAAAATGCAAACAGTTTATCTTACATAAAATGATATGCCAAAGATCAATCATGTAATTGTGTTTCACATGAAACTGGTACATGACAGATGCTTGAACTTCTCTGTCCCTAAACCAAAATTGTAAATCACATTGGCTTTATGACCTTGACATTACCAGAATCTGAGTCATTACTTCTTGACAGTTTCAGCTGCCATATAATGTAACACTGGCAAAGAAAGTAACCAAATCCTGGTGAACAGACAATCCTTCTGTTTGTAGTCACTATAATTACAACATGAAAGTAGGAATCTGATCTTGAGACTTCAGATTTTCACAGCCTTGTGTCTGAGGATTTGGGTCTCATGGGACATGATGCTGTGTCATTGGATTAGATCTTACCAAAGTTTCAAACAAACATGATGTCTTTATTGTAGAGTGACAAGACAGCCATGAGGCATGCCAGTTCTTGATGGACCTCCTGCCTTGTGGCTGTGAAGACGTGTTGTTCCTTCGACACTCTGCTAAGCAGTCACCCAGCAACGCAGCAGACCCAAATCCTCACACTTTTTGTCACTTGAATTGGCTGTTGTTTCCTTGCAGCTGCATTTGACCCATACAAATACACCAATGCAGACATGTTGCGAGTGCATGGGATTACGTATGAAACCCTAATGGAGGATGAGATGAACCAGGTGCATGGATACATACACTTTGCAGATGGGGCAGGAGTTGGGTTTCATTACCTCACTCTCTTCACACCTAAAGAGGCTGTGCGAATCGTTAAGAATGGAGAAGTGAGTTTCTGCAACAGTTACAGATTTCTAACACTATTATTTTAAACAATACAGTATAGTAATTGATATAAGAGCTATATTTGTTTCTCCTTGTTCACAATGAGATTGGCTTTTTCTTCTTTTTGACATTCTGAAGGTGTGACTAAAGATGCTTTTTTTATGGTATGTCTCACAGGCATCACCCCTTATAGTTTCCTGTAGCTTTGTATCTCCAATTAGAGGGGCTGCATGAGGCAAAAATGCAGCACCTCCTACAACAAATTACTGTAATGTTGTGTCATGCTGGATGCAGAGGTACATGGAGTGCAGAATCTAAGAGAATAAAAGGGATTTGAGATACTCATGGCAGATAGGTGGCACAATGCGGCATGACAGTGTTCCATCCCAGCAGACAGGTGGCACAATGCAGCATGACAGTGTTCCAACCAAGCAGACAGGTGGCACCATGTGGCATGACAGTGTTCCATCCCAGCAGACAGGTGGCACCATGTGGTATGACAGTGTTCCATCCCAGCAGACAGGTGGCACCATGCGGTATGACAGTGTTCCATCCCAGCAGACAGGTGGCACCATGCAGCATGACTGTGTTTGATCCCAGCAGGCAGGTGGCATCATGCGGTATGACAGTGTTCCATCCCAGCAGACAGGTGGCATCATGCAGTATGACAAGTGTTCCATCCCAGCAGACAGGTGGCATCATGCAATATGACAGTGTTCCATCCCAGCAGACAGGTGGCACCATGCGGTATGACAGTGTTCCATCCCAGCAGACAGGTGGCACCATGCGGCATGACAGTGCTCCATCCCAGCAGACAGGTGGCACCATGCGGTATGACAGTGTTCCATCCCAGCAGACAGGTGGCACTACGAAGCATGACTGTGTTCCATCCCAGCAGACAGGTGGCACCATGCGGCATGACAGTGTTCCATCCCAGCAGACAGGTGGCATCATGCAGTATGACAGTGTTCCATCCCAGCATACAGGTGGCACCATGCGTTATGAGAGTGTTCCATCCCAGCAGACAGGTGGTACCATGTGGCATGACTGTGTTCCATCCCAGCAGACAGGTAGCACCATGCGGTATGACGGTGTTCCATCGCAGCAGACAGGTGGCATCATGCAATATGACAGTGTTCCATCCCAGCAGACAGCACTGTACTTTTATTGTGAAGTTTGATTACAGCCTCTAGTCATCAAGCACATCTGCTGCTACATCTTCTAGTAGTATCTGCTCTGTGTTCATCACTACAAATGCAGTTTTATTGTTTGCTTTCCCTCAGCGAACAGTACCAATGCGTCACAAAGAGGGCCATGGCATCAATGCCCACCCATCCCTCAAGTTTGCTATCGACTTTGGATTCTCACTCATCCCTGAGAAGTTTAAGAAACGCATCAAGGTAATCAGTTTCTTTATATCATGAATGGGAAGGCTGAACTGTTAGTGTATGTAAGTGCAAACACCACAAAATTACATACAGGGTACTGCCAGTGAGACGACAAGAAATGTGGACATAAATAATATGTTCAACCTGATACTGTTAATATGCATAAAACCATGAGATTACAAAATTACACAAGTAAATGTAGCTCTTTCCACTTCTCTGTTGCTACACACAAAATGTCGAACTGGATCCTGTGTTCACACAGTTGTTTCCTGCTCAGTAAATACTGACCGCATTGTTCATGAAATACATAATCTTTAGGTACACTTCACTCTGTCAAACATCCTCTACTGGTGGGTGTAAATGGTTTATCTGCTTGTAATTAACCAAAATTTCAGATATGAGGGGAATCAACCTGCATTCTCCTCAGTGTGTTCAGGTTTACTCCCATAGGAAGGTTGCCTTCACCATGCCTAACGAAACCCTCCGGCTCCTACCAGAGCCTCATTGGCCAGTTACATGATTCTCACTAGGCCTTCTAGGCTACTGTAGCAGTCCTGGGGATAAATCCCTGCCACACTTCCCCCAAGTGAGCAAATCTGCTGCACAGCCGTTGTGATGAGGACCCTGAGGCTGCGATTTTGAGGGGCTTTCTGTTACACAATGGAGAGAAACACATTTCATCTGATTTCTATATATATTTCACCTTGCATGTAATTATCTTTCTGCAAAATGGAACAGTTTAAAAATAAAATTCAAGCAAGCTGCAAGCAAAGTTAAAAAAATACTGGAAGCAATGTCTGGATCTACCATGAAACTTCTTGACTACACAAAAAGGGCGTAACACACACCTTACCAACTCCATGGAGCAGAGTCCTTGAGAACCTGGCAGTCACTCATCTTGTTAAGTAATATTGTGCCTTTTATAGAAATCAAGTTCATTATCATGCTCAAAACAGCCTGCCACCCGTAACCTACCATCAACCACATAAATCCAACCCACACTTCACTTCCTACTTCTTTAAGATCCGTTTTAATGTTATGAAAATTTTGTAAGCCTTTCTGATAACACACACAAAGTTTTGACTCCACATTCATTGAAGCATGGTGTTTCCAGCCCTTGCACACAGAGTATTATAGAGTACACACTTGACTACTTTTGTTTCTGCTAGCTGCGTCACAGAACTGCCAACTCCCTTCCCACTGCACAGAACTAAATTGTAACACATCCTCTCCCTTCACAATCTTCAATTCTTAGGAAAAGACATACACAAAACACGTGCAATTCTACGTTTCATGGTAAGGCAATAACACATTTTTCAGACTATTACAAAAAAATATCACCTTACATTCAGGTAAATGGAAGATATACTTAAGAAATAGTTCAACACTGTCAGGCAAGTTTGGTGAACCCAGTAATGGTAAATTAGATATGCAGTGTTCATAGCAGTGAAAATATACACTGCAGTTGTGTTACATCACTCACACAGTATAGTAGGTTGGTACTGCATAGAGTTGGGAAGGTACTATAGATCACTGCACAATAATAAACCTTTCAATGTTGAAAATTAATACACATGTATTTACTTACTTACTTACTCCATGGTGCAGAGTCCTTCTTGAGAAGCCAACTGGTTTGCAGCTAGTCAAGAAATTCCCCGCATTTCACAGAACCCGAAAGTTCATTACCGCACTCACAAGCATCCGCCACCTGTCTCTATCCTGGGCCAGCCCAATCCAGTCCATATACCCACATCCCACCTCCTGGAGATCCATCCTAATATTATCCACCCATCTACGCCT
>Ga0123354_10012248_pt1 | contig 13288 bp, 12 predicted proteins | sample TergutLab28metaG_2_FD_97872 | JGI IMG/M metagenome (GOLD analysis project Ga0123354, IMG submission 97872) | Labiotermes labralis P4 segment gut microbial communities from Petit-Saut dam, French Guiana - Lab288 P4 | ecosystem: Host-associated > Arthropoda: Insects > Digestive system > Gut ...
AAATCCTGATTGAGAGTGCATTCATTAAGTAGATTCCCATCTGTACTTAATAAAACAGCAGTTTTATATGGACATTATAGATAGCGCAAATGACACAAACATCCTTTTGAAACTTGCATTAAATTCTATTTAATTAACACACCAACAAATGCACATATATTCATTTAATGATCTAAAATTCACATTAAAACGCTTAAAACCCTCGTACATGTTTCGATCATACGATCATCCTCAGCCTGGCTATGGATGTGCGTTGTGTGACGTATAGCGTCGCACAACCCACATCCATAGCCAGGCTCAATCTGAACAGTATACGACTCACACAACACACAAGACATGCTGCCACAGCACCAACTCAACGTAACGTTGTAAATCACTGAGTGTTTTAAAACTATAACTTTATCAAGGAACAATATATGCTCCCTGAGGATGATCGTATGATCGAAACATGTAGGAACGTTTTAAGCGTTTTAATGTGAATTTTAGATCATTAAATGAATATATGTGCATTTGTTGGTGTATTAATTAAATAATCTGCAGAATGCGCGGTGCAACGATAAAGACTGCGTTAAATATTTTATGTGCCTTAAATATCCATTAATTAAATTATCCAAATGTTTATGAAATAATTAACAATATCTTTTCATTGCAGTTCACACTAACTTTCTACAGGCCATAAATTGTTTATATCATAGTTTCCATATATATATATATATGTCTCAGTCTTCAGAGAGACAACTTTTCAACAGGTTTCTACATTAAAAACTCCTTTCCTTATCCGTTCTCTATTTTATCAATGTGGAGTCTCCTACATTTGCCAGTGCAGACAACTCTACAATATCCCTCAGCAATTCAGAGCACTCTTATTGGCGCCATCTGTAACAACCTTACATAAAACTGTCTTTTCTTGTTTGCCTCCAACGGCTGCCAATTTCGCCGTTGTGGTGTACCATGGTGGCTATTCAGTGGCTCAGGCAGTTAGCTGCCAGGTGCTCACTGCGGTTGGCTGTGTACAATCTTACGTTACGTATAGGATCTGTGGCTGAGAGTGGCACTGGACGATTTTCTCTTCAAGTACTTCAGTTTTCACCTGTCACAGTCAATCCAGCACTCCTCCATGTTCCTACTTTTATTCATCCACCATCTTCTTTCTATAACTTTAGTAGCTGATAGTGTCATTAAATAAAACATTTCTTCGAGACAGGCGCAACACTGCGGCGAAAATGTACAAATGAAAGGGTAAAGGTCGTCAATCACAACAAAACTTTGTTATATTATTATATAACCTTAATATACATTATGTTTCGGCTTAAGTAAAATAAGCAATCATCAGGTGACGCCAGAGTACGAAACAAAAGTCATTGGTCGTGTCGGGATAAGTAGTTGAGATATAAACTTTAAAATTCTCGTAGGATAAAATAAGCAGAAATTATTAAAATTTTGAGCACAGGCAGGTTGCGCATAAAATAGTAAAACCTTGGGTTTAAAATTGAATGATGAAAATCAATGCCTATTATTTCAGGGTGGAAGTGAAGATTCTATATATTTTTTTTCTGGGGGGGGGGGCCGGGGGGGGGACGTCTTTTATTTTTGTTGTGTTTTAATTTTTGGGCGGGGTTAAGCCACTCTTTTTTTTACTTCCATTTATTTTGGGTTCTTCACAGTTTCGCTTAAGATAAATATAAAAAGGGTCGTCGATTTCCGGGACGCTTGCTAGTTCTACAGGCCTCCTTTACCTAGGGTTGTAACATTGCTATATGAATGCATTTTATCCTTGCACAGTCATGAGTGTTTTCTCTTAAAACTCCCGAAATTAGAACCCGTACCGCGATCTCACCTTTCTCCCAAGAGATCATAACTACAATAATGAAGCGCCGATTTTCAGGAAAAATACAGAGTCCAAAACTACAGGTTTTCATATTTGAAAGCTACAGAGTATGGTTATTAAAATTTGAACCCCTTCCTTTTATGGTGACAGCTATAAAGGAATTGAATACTTCTGAACTTTTCACGTTGTTTTGAAAGGCAGCAGTTGGATGTTGGAATGTGTCAGACTTCGAGAGGGTGAGTGACAGTTCGTATTGAAGTATATCAGAGCTCCGAACAAAATGGCAGTGACTAAGAGTTGAGTTATTGAGTTTACTGTTTACCATCGGCGCATATAACATCTGCTGTAAAATATTTCCAAGATTCCTTAGGCAACGAAATTTTGCACCTGTTTACAAGCAGACCGGAATGTACAAGTGTCAACTACATTATCGTCTGTCTTGCTGACAGTTCGGTTCACGTAAATAATGTTCCTGCAACATAAAATAAATGTTTTTATAATAATGATTAGAATTATTCAATATGACGACTGAGTTTTATGCTATTTCGAAATTTTGGAGCTAATAAAGCACAAGAAAGTACATAAATGTTACAGCACAACCAAGAAACGTTTGACAATCTAACTGAAAAATGACAGCTATAAAAATTGTCAATCGGAAAAAGTAATTCTTTGGTTAACTGTTCAAACCTTTCAGTCGACTTATTTTAAATGTTAATGAAAATACATTTGTTTACGTATCTCTACAATTATGTACAATAGCCTATAAAATTTATTTATAACAAGAGAAGCATTTTTTTAAATTTAACTGAATATTCTTTGCAACACAGAATACAGTGTCCAATGTATAACACACACACACACACACACACAGCTTAATAATAACTGCTAATGTTGAAACGATTGAATTTCTATTGTACGTAGGTTATTCGGAAAGTAAGTTCCGTCTGCGCATATCTTCGCGCATCCTCGAGATTGTCACTTTGCGCATGAGCAGTGACTTTCTCTATCAGTTGAGAAGCCACGGACGCCATTTCGTGAAATTTGTGTTATGTTTAGATTTGTTCCTGTGCATTAAACATGTTTAAGACAATTGAAGGGGCCGCCGACTGTGAAATGCGGTCTGTAATTCGTTTTTTGAAAGCTAGGAATGTGCTATCAAGTGAGATTCATCACCAGATCTGTCAAGTGTATGATGACAATGGGATGAGTGATGGCATGGTTAGGAAATGGGTTCGGAAGTTAAATGAAGGACGAGAGAACGTGCACGATGAGGCGCGAAGTGGGCGTCCATCTTCGGTGAATAATGATGGCGTGACGACAGACGTTTCCCAATTTGTGATCTGCCCCTGCACTTTCCTCAGATTTCAAGTACATTGTCAGTAGTCATTTGGGTTATCGGAATAAGGAGGGTATACAAAAACTTGTTCCCCGCTACGATAAGTGTCTCAAAAATGACGACGAATATGTGAAAAAATAGTTTGAAGAATGTAGAATCTGATTACAATAAAATTTTATACGAAACATTACTCGATTTTTTTTTACAGTGAAACGGTACTTACTTTCTGAATAAGTCTCGTATGTTAATGCATTACATAATAAGGCTATTTGGGTAAAACTCGTAATCTCCTATTATTCTAAGAATCATATAAAATATAACTGTGTTGTGTTAGAAATGACCGTCTTGAATGCTAAAGCAGACACCGTTTTGCTTTAAATGTTGCAAAAGTTCATAGCTTGCCATTTTATACCGGCAAAACAACAACTTTTAAATAAACAATTTTCATTGTTACACCGTGCATATTGTCGAGTTACTCAATTATTACACCAACTACTGCACATATATAAAATTTATATATGTGTAATTTGAAACAAGCAATTAAGTTACATTGTTAACTGTTTTAAAGTGTTATCATTCATGCAATAAGAATTTCACTCATTAATAATTTAGTAAAATACGTACAGATTTACGTGTAAGGACTCAGTAATGTGGAATAAATTTAATATATAAACATTATAAGCAAAGTGAGAATAAAAAGAAAATATCTCTGTATTTCTACTCAGTCCTAAGGTGAAGGCTGAGTGGATTGCGCCATCCGCCGTTACTGTGCAAATGCAAGCTTTTGTGCATGGACGGGGAGGTAATATTAATTCGTATTGTATGTAGGTTATTGTTCTGGTCATACTTTATTATCTTTTGCTCATTTCGAATAAAAATCTTTTGACACTTAAGAAGGTAAATTCACAATAATTGTACCCGAAATAGCTTACCTGCGTTACTGAAGTCACAGAGTTCGAAGCAAGAGATTTGATTAACATTTCCTGGCTTTCACAACAATTTGTACTTTCGTTATAAGCTGCAGACCAGCTGTGGCACCGACACTTTAGGAGCATCAGACAGGGCACCTTGACAGCGAAAAATTGTCACTCGCCGCAATCTGGTGAACAGAACTACAAAGTGCATAGCTTTATACTGATATTCGCTACGTTTCTGAATATCGTGTTCTTTGGACACAGCACTAATTGTACAATTTTATAATTCTGACCGTTGATAATTATGGCATAAATATTTGTCTTTATCAACTATCACTGAGAAGGTAAACCGAAAATTCAAGAAATCTTTAAAAAAAATGGCAATAGGACAATACTGGATCAACGCAGTATGAGGAGGACAGAATACAGACTGCATGAGGTATAGAAGGGCATATTTGTCTATTTACTTATAATCAGGCAGCAAGTTTGTAGGAAAATAGTATGACATAGAACGTAATTAAAAACTCCATTATGCATCAGCCAGTGTTAAGGAACCAAAAGGAAGATATGATTGTGGAGGTTACGAAAGAAATTATTTTTTCTTGGTGCCAATCGAAGACCCACGTTATTTTTCTGAAGGAAATGAGAAGGGGATAAGAAATGAGTTGTGGGAGTAATGACACAGAAACTGGGAATATCATGGGGGTTAGAGGGAGAAAAGCGGATTGTGTGTGTGTGTGTGTGTTTGGGAAGGGGAGAGGGTGCCAGGAACCACTCGTGACGTAATTAGTAAACCTTGTCTGAAGAGAGAAAGAATTTATTTTCATCCTACTCTCAATCCACCCTTCTGCTAGTACAAAAAGTCTATCTGCGATTTGGAAGCTGTCAAGACCAGAAATCCCCATTCTCTACATCTCTTCCACCCGTTCTTGCCTTTTCTTTAATTCGCCTTTTTTTATCAGCTGGCACAACTATCATTCTGACATCGACTGTAACTTATTCTCTCCTTATTTTGTCTTGTCACTTATTTCGGTCTTCATAACTCCTATTACCCAGTAAATGTAATATTTCATTTCCATAATAACTTTGTTATCGTACGTTACATTTCTATGGTAAATTTCTTTATGTTTGTAATGCAGTATTACAGGCACGCGTCTTCTGTGTTCACTACTTTGGCCTAACATTCTTTTACGCTTCATAAAGACTGACGCTATCCTGAGTTGTATTTAAAAGTTCAAGTCACACTTCGCCATAAATGCCATCTGCCTCTTTATAGAAAGCACTCAATGTTGTATATAAAAATAATTGCCCTTTCTTCTGGGACATGTCTGATAAGAATATGGATTTTCTCAATATTAAACCAGGTGGTACATAACAGAAACTGCTAGGCTTCAAACGTTTTGCATTCCTTCTGTTTCTTATTCTTGCCTCTTCATATTTTCGTCGCTGTTATTCATTTATTCCTTGTACGTACTGAACGTAATTCTAAGTTTCCCATTGCTCAGTCCTAAGGACAAAATTAACGTGACTATTTGAACTACAGACAGACAGGAAAGTATGTAAGCTCTTAGAACTTCAGGTTAGTGAAGGATAAAAGGGGTTAAGGAAACCGAGGAGACACTCCATTAACATAAACTAAAGTTTTTAGCAATACACACAACAAATAGTCTCTCTCATAAACAAGAATTAAAATTTCATTGAACTTCACAAAACACAATTAAAATAATATCGATTCTGGGGTCTAGTCATGCCTCATCTCTCATTATATGGCGAACCTTAGTACTAAAGAGTTCTGTTTTACAAAAGTATGCATCTACGAGAAGAATTATATAAATATCTTACGACACGAGTTCTTCTGGCATTACAATCAATGGACTTTTAACAAAATCACACATTTTTTTACATTTTAATAATTAAGGCGATTATATATTTATCATCTTCAATATGTATCTTGAATTCTGCAGCTGAAATGCAAGTTTTGTTAATGACCGGATTCTTAACAAGCCAGTGTGTTCTGTTTTAAAACAAACACTCATGGGCATTGTAACATTGCCACTGTGAGAGTTATAACTCAAAATCCGTCACCAGTATGGCTGCTGTTAAAAGCTTCGTGTGACTGAGCTGCATTTCTCTGACATTCCGAAATGTCTTGGAGAGAATTCCTGGACCGAATCTCCTAATTACTTTTTCCTTTATTTCTTTCGGCCCCACTTTAAAAACACCAGCATAATGTCTGTCTGAAATTCTATAATAAACTCTTTTTCGAATAATTTCCTTTCGCTTTCTTCCTTCGGCGGTTTTGCGCCAATAGCTGTTTGTCATAAACTTTGGTGTTTGCATGGTCCTTACAGACACAGCGAGTATGGTAATTGTCCAGTAGCTGTTTGTTATAAACGTTGGTGCATGCTGATACCTTCCGGGGCGTACCGGGGGGGGTTGGGTATTCAACCCCCCCCCCCCCCGAAATTCCGAAGGCCCTCCAAAATCGTGCCAAATTCAACCCGATTGTGAAAACTGTTAAAATTGCTGAATTTATGATGTCATCACCCCAAGATGTTGGGGAAAAAAGGCAGTAAAATTTTAAAACTACCGCCGGTTCGCAATTGTTTTACATTAGCAATGACAAATAAATTGGTTGTCATCATAATAGTCTTAAAGTACAAAAATGAAGAAAATTTTACTATATGAAATGATATTTCTTGTACCAAATTACAGCTGCCTCCAGAACCCCTGACTAATGGGCTACTGCCCCAGATCCCCGTTCTCTCTGTCCTCTGTCTTCAACTGAATTTGTTGAACCCCCCCCCTCCCTCCCCGAACAAAATTTCTGAGTACGCCACTGGATATAATCCTGTTTGCATAGCCTTTACACACACACACACACACACACAACAATTAAGGTAATTATCAGAAATTTAAATTTTCGTAATATAATTTTGAATGTCACATTTGTCGTAACCACATCATTAGAGTTTACAACAGTCTATGCTGTTCGTTAGTGCAGCAAACACATTACAGTTTGTAGGATGTGCGTATACACATGTATGTATATGTACGTATGTAATATAGCTACGGAGGCTTGTGTATGTACGTATGTATCGGATATGTATATCAGTATATATGTAATTAACGGAAATAGCTGTAATAAGCGGGGAAGCAATTTATGAGTAAGAATTCACGATTTATCCGTTTATTTAGTGATGCTGAACGTAGGTATGATTATATAACACTGAATGTTAGGGAGTTTAGAAGCAGCAATTGTGAAAGAAAGTTGAAAGCAGCGGTCGTGGTGTAATTTGACGAAATCTTCCCCGCATTTACCTGTACATATTGAGGAGGAAGAAGAAAAGTAATAACGTCGAATAGGATTACTTGTGTTCCGATCGAGATTCGAGCGTGGCACATCCAAATACGAGGCTCACAACATACAGCTTCAACGAACCTGCTCGCTCTAACATGAGTGGCAAACTAGTAGCGAACATGAAATAAGGCGTTTGCCATTAATTTCTTAAAAAGAAACTGAAAAGTCGCAATAAACCTTATTAGGGTAATCAGTAACATTGCTGAAATTCGAATAAACTGCTTCGCGGGAATAAGTATTTATTTTTATATCTAATTCAATCTTCTCAGTTTCCAAACATATTTCACTACTTTTATATTACAGCAAAAGAGGCCTTTTACATGCAGTGGAACTCGAAAATTCGATTTGTAGAGAAGTATCAAGTCTTCTTCTCTCGTATTCCTCCTCAGTGTCAGAGGACATCGAGCCCAGTAATTACGCATACTCCGGAAATTAACAAGTGAAAACTTATCCAGAACCAACCGACCCGCCCTCCCCCCTCTCCTCCCCATTTCTTTTAAAGTTCTTTTATACTTGTCGCCCCCTTCTTCTACTTTTTTTTTATTGTCGTATCCCTCTCACTTCATTCAAAAAGCGACGATGCCATTATGAGAAGAAATAAATGGCGAAGTGTGTGCCCCAAGAATAAAATAAGGAAACACAACGGAGTTGATACGAAAGTCATTACAGCTACTAATGACTTTATTCAAATCAGATTGCAGAGGCTGTGAGCAAACATTGATGTTTTGTTGCGTAGTGGTTCTACGGGAGAAAAAAAATCAAAAGTGCCGTGATCATCGACGACAGAGGCTATCATCATTACCCTAAGTGGCGCTCGGCATATTCCCAACCGGGTGTACATTAATCCTTTAAAGCTTAGTGGCTACTACACGTACCGCCAGTTTTAATACTGAAACCTCTGAAATTTGTAAATGATTATTAATATAAACATTTTTTCCCCTTGCCAGTGTTCCAGGGTAGAAGACATTGTTTTCTGTGAGGTACGAACTTAATCTTTGTGTATAATGTACATTAATGTTAGTCTTTGAAGGCTTAGATGTTGACTTTCGGCGTGAATTTCTTTTTACAGAGGTTTTATGAAATTAGAGCGAAAATAATCTCTTGGAAGAGCGATATAAAACGTACTCGTATTTACTTGATGTATTTCTTTGAGCGTTGTGCTGGTTGGAGTAATTGGTTAGTAACGGGACAAAATGAAAGGAATTTCATCAAAATATAAATATTTCTAACAATTTTGACCTGGGCATGGAGCAGAAAGTCAGTAAACATACGTTTTGATGACATAATTCTGTCAGCTGCTGTAGAGTTTAGTTCAAGGCAGAGGGCTGGCTCTAAATGACCTGCCGCGCAGTTTCCTTATATATCCAACATATAGCCAAGGATGTGACAGGAGATGAACAGTACAGATTTCCTTACTTACACCAGTAAGGCATGTAGTTGGAGCGTAGATACAGCTACATTCATCCGTAATCTCGATGTACATGGAAGTGAATTTTCAGATTCACACCTCGGCCGCTTTACCCCGGGAGCCATAAGACTGTTTCGCTTGAATTGTCTACTTTGTGGGTTTGATCCACAGACTGCTGTTAAAGATAAACAATGATAAAATTCAACAGGAGATTACGTTTATGGAACATGATTTTCCGGGTCCTGAGGCTAAAAAAACTGAATTTATGACCTAGCCATATGTGCTCGATATTCAATATTACTATCCACCTGTGGGCAAGGGTAGGTCCTTGCCTTGTTCTAGCCTGGATTCTTGGACTGATTCTGTCCCGGTGACGTAGTTTCCTTTAATGTTGCTTTTATTGCTGTTTAACATAAAGCAATGGATGAACTCCTGGATATACTATCGTCATAACCTTACAAAAATTATAAACCTATTCTTGTAGTGTTAAAATGGCTTCCGATAATATTTGTAGAGTGGAACCACGAGAGTGGGCGACAGAGTGAAATTTGTTTTCAGTCTGGTGCCCCTCGCATAATAACGAAACGAGACGAGAAGAGACGAGATCAGAGTTAAGTGCAACTAAACTTTCCTCGTCCAGTTGACTGTTACTAGCACTGCTTAACCTTTTGGCGTCGGAATTTTTTTTTTAAATTTTAGCACACCTATATATAAAATGTGAATAATACAGGAACCAAATACGTTAAAATTATGAAACAAACTGCATTTTGAAGAGAAAAAAATGGAGATTATACACCATGTTTAAAATATTCGGTATCTATATTTGTTGAATAAATATATAAAATGCAACTTTGGAGGTTAGCGGTGAGGTACGTCAACTACAGTTGACGTTAGGCGTCTAAGGGTTAAATTACGGGAATTAAAATCAGTAGGCTCAGGGGGAAAAAATACTTTATAGTGGCTTCAGTCTCCATTCTTTTCCGATCACTAAGGGTGCAAGAACTTCTAAGGAGACAATCACACTTGTTCGGTATGTTATATAAGACTGTCCGGCGATTTATTGGAACAATTCAGACTTCAACACTTTATACCTGCAGTTACAATATCTCCGAAAGCTTGTGGACAGCACGTCAACAATAGAGATTTATCAGTGTTTGAGAAACTGTGCAGCAAGAATCCTTACTCGCTTAGTCGTGACAGAGATGTTAATGATAAGAACGAAAACGAATATTACTGAATAAGGAGACTAATATAAGTGGATAACATGATTAATTTAAAACATAAAGAGAAATCAGTATCCTTCGTACAATATAGTAATCTGTAGACCAGTAACTTTCTTATCTCGAGAAACTGATAATTGCTTAACTGGTCATGAAATATGCCTCCTCTCCTCTCATAACTCTCTGTCAAATGTGACTGTGTGGGTATTTTACAGGACTTGAAAGAAATGTATTTACGTGTCTCCCAAATTTTGTACAGAACACAAAATATGTACAGAATACAAACTATGTGCAGAATACAAATTATGTACAGAACACATGTCTATTATTCAGATGGAATAATTAATTCAATAATTCTGATAATCAAGACTGCAATAAAACTTGATTTTTCGAGATCAGAACTTGAGATACGAGTATATTGTTAGTAACGACTTTCAGTGGCTTATCATCTTCTTCTTCGTTGTTCTGTATTCCGCTGAAACCTTACTGGCCCATTTGAAATGGAACCCAATAAACATTTCTTTCCACGCTCAACCCTTTCAGTCTTGGGAAGTAGTTTATTGATGAAGTCATAGAGATAATAATAATAATATTAATAATAATAATTTACTGCTTGTGCTGTTGTCTGCATGCATACTTGTGTCTGTTGAGGTTATTAATGGCTATTTTATAATGTACATAGATAATGAGATTGATTTCCTCTTCTATTCTATTTCTTCTTCTGTTACTATTACTACTGCTCCACCTCCTCCTCCACCTCCTCTGCCTACCACCACCACTAACGTCGACGACGACAACAACAACAACAACACTAATTCATTACAATTCTGTGCAATAATTTTCCAATTTGCTACTTCTGTTCCACCTCAACCTCCCATCAGGGCTGTGTCCAGCTGATTTATTTCTCACATTTAGGTCTAAATTTATTCTAAATACATATTTTCCACTCTGTAACTCCCTTGCATATTTTGGTTCCAGAACATGCCGATAACACACATTTAGTACTTCTACCCTAACATAGATTTTTTTTGAACTGAGCAGCGTTACGTGAATATTGTCATACTTCATGCCCTCTAATTTTCGTTGACTGACTTCTATTACGTCATTTCACTTCATGTTATCTTCTAACTTAATAAAGGTTACTTGGCACTCAAGAAAGACGCACCGGAGGCAAAATTGTATTTCAAAGGTGTCTCAGTTTTAAACATAATTATTAATTACAGAAATGTATCCATAGGAAATAACTAGACAAAAGAAAACCAATACTGATCTCATCATAAATTTCTTACCTCACAGAAAAAAAAGTAGCTTAAGCATATTTTTTCCTAGATCTTACCAGGTAAACCTAGTTATGCTCTCAATACAATTTTTTTTTATCAAGGTCTGTGTTAGAGCTTCAGCACGCCCGTCGATCACGACTAGATCCACGATCTTCGTCGATCGTGCCTAACCTCTTGCCCCGTCTAAGATCAGCAATGATTAGCTGCGATTTTAAGAATGAGAGATAAGATTCCTTTAAACGGTGCAACAAAATCGTATTCAATAAACGTCTTACATTTCTGCCCTCCGCAGCATGCCGCAGCATTAATAAAGTACTGAATATTTTCAAACCTTCTTCATGTACGCTTGTTCTGTAAGTAGCAGCGATTTATAAGAAGAATGAAACAGATTCCTAAGATGTGGCGCCGTCATTTTGCCAGAAATTGACGTACAATCAGGAAGAATATTTTATCTTGAATCTATACTGAAGATGATGGCAGCACATTTAGCTAAATTCATACCAGACCTAAGTGGCGTCACAGCGAATGAAAACCGTATTCTGAAGACATAAAGACTGACGTACCTCATCCAATGATTGAACGTTGAATGGTCTGGGGAATATCACCAAAGAGGGAAGGGGCTTACAGCAAATTGCAGTGAAAAGCAGGAAATAAAATATTCTCAACTTTATACTAATTGCGCCCAGGACCTTACAAAAAATAAGCCCCTTTCCTCTTAACAGCTTTGGTGTTTGAGACAGTCTCCCGGAATTTTATCTCGTAAAAAGTAAATGTTCAGAAATTTTGAGAATAGTTATATGTCTAAAAGAAGGTTTATTTGCATTATTCTTGCAAGTTCGCTCGTCATACATTAAATAAAAGTGTTAACAGATACTGCTCTTCCAAAATTTCCGTACTGTTTAGATATTCCTTTGAATGGCTTCAAAAAAGCGTTAGAAAACATCAGACGTCTTCAGTACTCCTTCCGTCGACATCTATTACTCCAAAAAATTAAATGCCGTAAAGTTTGGTTAAAAAACAACAAAAAAAAACCTGATATCCAATGTAAGTCGAACTCTGTAATGTGAACTGCAAGTTGGTTTGTTTGGATAACAAAGACAGAAGGAATAGGAGTGAAATAAAGGCAGAATCGGCAAGAACAGAGCAAGCGAAGAGAGAAACTACGTTAATGGGTATAACCAAGACCTCAGTAAATCTCACTGTGCGGCGAGTAAAGAGAACCGATGGACAGATGGATTGGATTGGTTCGAGAAATCAAGTCTCTTGGTTGCTCTATCCAATAATTAACTTTCCAGTCGACTGAGTCTGTTGTAGAGGCTGGAGCTCATGTGATGTTATTACAGCAGAAATCCGAGCACGTCAATGGGTTCGCAATAATGACAGAATGTAAATAAAGTGCTGTAACCGTAAGGTTTGCAGATTTAAAAAAAAAAGATCGATAACATCATCACATTGTCAGTAGTATGAAATAGCCATGTTTACCTCAGTTGTTTTATTATACGGACTGAGGTTTGTGTAAATTCAAAAGGAATCTAGAGAATTGAATATAACGCTGAAAGAGCTTAGACTAATATACGCAATTCTAAAATTGTCCGAACTGTTTGCTTCTAGCCTTCTGCAACTAACAACAAAAGAATTTGTATTTTCCGAAAAACTGCTTTTCAATTTTTCAACAGCTCCACAGAACGCGGATCCTGTCTTCTCTCTCTTTCATTTCAGTATTTTAAGATATTATGACATATGGGACTATGTGTTATATTAAAAGGTAAAGTGTACCCGTTACAGGCCCGGTGTGGCCCAGAGGATGGGTAGAGGTATAGCTCTACTCTTCCATGAACGCGGCACTAGAAGGGGGTGAGTGGTCAGCAGCACGCCCCGGCCGCACTTTACACCCGGGAAAGACCCGGTACCCATTGTATAGGAGGCTGGGTGGGCCCTAGG
>Ga0123354_10012249_pt1 | contig 13288 bp, 10 predicted proteins | sample TergutLab28metaG_2_FD_97872 | JGI IMG/M metagenome (GOLD analysis project Ga0123354, IMG submission 97872) | Labiotermes labralis P4 segment gut microbial communities from Petit-Saut dam, French Guiana - Lab288 P4 | ecosystem: Host-associated > Arthropoda: Insects > Digestive system > Gut ...
CTGCTAATAATTTGTTATTAACTAAGTGTTCAGTAAGTCTACTGTGAATGGCTTTTTCAAAGACCTTTGAGAATGAGGTTAGTAGAGAGATGGGCCTATAGTTGGTGCAGTTCCTCTTATCACTATATACAAAAATACACGGTGTTACAACGAAACAATGTATCATTGCAATACTCTTGGTGGGCAATATCACTGGGCTGTGCATAATAGCATCCGCCACGGAACTCTGTTCCGCGTTACAGATTAAAAGTGACAGTGGAGCGGTATCACATCTGTGCACGGATCAGAGCAGCGAATGTTCAGTGTGGGATGTTGAATCCATGTCACTGATTAAAAGTGACGGAGGAACAGTATCAGATCTGTGCACGGATCAGAGCAGGAAATGTTCAGTGTGGGATGTTGGCAAGATAGTGGTAAGGTTTTGAGGTTACTGTTTCAAGAATTTTGGATGTGAATCATTCCATTCATTGTCGGCCTGTTAAGCCTGTAGCTTAACAGGAAGCTTGACGAGAGTTATGAATGTGTTTTATATACGTGGGCTAGCATCGTGAATCGAATTTAATAATTGTCCAACAAGATGCGACTTATTCAGATTATTGCATTTCTGTAGGCAGCTCTACATGTTTCAGGCGTAGACACCCATAATCAGGAGCTCGTACAACTGTAATTACAGCTTCTGGTATTGATTAACAGGATCTACTACCATCCGCTCTCATTGGGTTGGAACTGATTCATGTGTATCGTTCACGATACGCATGAATTAGTTTCCAGAAATCTTATAAAACGAGAAAGCATCGACTTTCAATACTTCATATGTATTTAGTTTTCCCGTAATTGTTAGAAAGAACGTATTGAAAGCATTGGCGACGTTGTTCGGATGTTTTAATTTTTTTATCGTTGGTATGGACGGTAGTTGTGCTGTTGCACGTATTCCTTTCTGTTTCAAAATATTCCACGTCTCCCTTGAAACATTCATAATATAAACTACATATATTTCATATTTAAATGAATGAATGTAATATATTTAAATATGTAACTATTATAGTTTTGAATCTATTGTAAGTTCTTGAATAATTTAATTTTTATGTTGATCACATAGTTGCGAAATGCCGAGAGACGCCATTTGTATTTGTTCAACAAGCGTTTGAACGGTCACGTAGAGGGCATTGTGCAGGGGTGTGGTCGCAGCGTATATTTTCGTGGCTGTTTAAGCTGTACAAGTGTTTTGAAGAGGAAGAAAATATTAGTAAGTAAGTAATCATGAAATAGGGGTTATATTCTATGAATTGAGACTAATAGACATATTTCTTGAGATATCGGGCCCCTTGATCTCTTGACTGCCGAAGTCTAATCATGTTCGGTTACGCCGAGGTTGCGAATATTATAAAAGGACAAAGCGTCGATTTTTGGTACGTTGTGTGTATTCAGTTTTCCGGTAATAGAAAGTATTGAAGGCATGGCGGCGTTGTTTAGATGTTATAATTTTTTAATCTTTGGTTGGTTAGGACGGCAGCTGTGCTGTTGCATGTTCTTTTTCTCAAAAATATTCCACGTCTGCGTTGAAACGTTTATAATATAAACTACTGCGCACATATATTTCATATTTAAATAAATTAATGTAACATTTAATTATGTAACTATTGTACTTTTGAATTTCTCGTAAGTTACTGAATAATTTAGTTTTTATGTAGAGGCGCATAGTTGCGAAATGGTACACCACAGAATCGTGGCCCCGATCAGCCGCACACCGACAGGTGTGTCGCTGCAGTCGTGGCGCCCGACAACAGCCCGGCTTCGCTCAGCTCCTCGTTTTGGGCACTATGAAGACGGGCAAAGGTTAGATGCGTTTTACGTTATTTGTATAATTACAATGTATAATTCACTTTGCGTTTCTTCAGGTTTTCATTTTCACCAACAATTTCCGTTTGCCTTGTATTCCGCGTTTTTTCAATGTCTATGAAGACGGTCAAAGGTTAGATGGGTTTTACTTTATTTCTATAATTACAATGTATTATTCTGTACCTTTCCGTTTCTTCAGGTTTTCATTTTTACCAACAACGAACACGATTTCAGTTCACCTTGTACTCAACCTCCTCGCGTCACGAAAACAATGCTGTCGCGGATGAGTGTTGCGCTGGCAGCCATCATGGGGCCATGATTCTATATTTAGTACATACGATGCGAAATGCTGACAGACGCCATTTGTATATTTTCGAGAAGTGTTGGAACGCGACGCGGAAGTGTGCAAGCATGTGATTGCTGCGTATATTTTCTTGGCTTTTTAAGTTGTAGAAGTGTTTTGAGGAAGAAGAAAATGTAAGTAAGTAATCATGAAATAGGGTTTATGTTCTATGAATTGAGACTAATAAACATACTTCTTGAGATATCAGACCCCATGACCTTTTGACTCTAGATGATGACCCCCCACACACGTACAGTTTTATCTTCAGTTTTAACTGCGCAGTTAGATCGAGAGAGAGTTGGAAAATCCGTACGTTTGTGCAGTTAAAATATCTGGAGTGTGGAACTTTAGGAACGGCAGAAGATTTAACTGCGCAGTTCATGTTGGCTGTGTCAAGGCCGAAACTCAGTCCGTTTAGTTTTAATGCTGTCAACATCACGTAGCATGGCTACTTAGTCAAAGGATTTTATTTTCGAGTTTATTGAACTCTTCCGACTACAAGAATGTTTATGGAAAGTAAAATCGAAAGATTATTATAACAGACAAAGAAAGATGCAAGTTGCCGAACACTAATCGGAAAAGTACTGTAAGTTGAACCTGATGCAACGCGAGACACAGTTGTAAAAAAAAATCAACAATTTGCGCAGTGCGTTTAGAAAAACGTTATAAAATCACGTGTCTGGTGCCGGTGCAGAAGAGATGTATGCACCAGGATTATGATATTACAATCAACTTCTTTTTCTGTGTGACCAAGAAGCACCACACAGTTCATCGTCAAGTATGCGGGAAGAGGAAGAAAACTGTGAGGTAAATTTATTATTTTTTTAATTTTACTTCATTAGACTCTTACGTGTTATTCATACATTGTGCATAGAGTATATACAAAGTAAATTAAGAGTAAAGGTTTTTGATAAAATACTGCTTTATATACAGTTGTCTTGCCATGGCACTTTGCCTTTGTTGTTGAAGTATTCCATAAACTGACTTCTTCTTTTCCTGTCAGTTGATGGTTCCTGTTATTTCTCCTCTTCAGTGTTGCCATGCTTGATGGGTTACTCCGTAAACTTGTTGTAACTGTACCATTTTGTAGGTTTTCAGTGTCAAAACATTTGGGTGGTGTGTACATATCAGGGGATGCTCTGTGTAAGAAATTGTGCAGTGCGCAGCTGGTCATTACTACATCTTTAATGTTGTCAAATTTAACCCTTTAAAGGCCAAATTAAGTCCCATCTGCCATTTGCTAGCATTATTAAGAACTCGCCATATTCTCCACGTTGGCAGGATGAGGGTTAATATTAATATGAGTTTTAAATATACCAAATCTTGCTACCAAAATGCCGAAAACATTTTCAATTATTATTTGGGCACGGCAGAAGCGGTAATTGAAGACCTTTCTTTCCTTTGTCAATTGCTTAACACAGTAAGGCTTTAGAAAGTCCCTTCTTAGACTGAACGCCTCTTCGCCGATAAAGACATATGGCAGCTTCCTTCCGTTCACATCAGATGACTCTGGTATTTTCAAATATTCAGTCTGCAGCTTGTCATAGAAATCTGTATATTCTAAGACACCCCCATCAGATACACTACCATTGGTTCCAAAATTGAAGTAAATGAACTTGTAATTTGAATCTGTTATTCCTATGAGTACTTGACTATTGTAATCTTTATAGTTAAAGAAGTATGAACCAGCTCTGGGTGGTGGAACTATCACAACATGCTTGCCATCCACAGCACCAAGACAATTTGGAAAGTTGCATTTTGCTTCAAAGCCTTTGACAATTCTTTCCCAGTCTTGTTTGCTTGTTGGAAACTGTAAAATATTTTTATATTATTATATATTAGTACAGATAAACTTTGGTTTTGATTATTATAACTTATTATTCCAGTTTTATTATGTTCAGGAACGTGACGGGGAGAAGGTTCAGATCTTGCCGTGAACAGAAGTACGTAGCCCAAGTTTCAACTTACTAGCCTCATCAAGTCCATCAAGTGATGTCACGAGTAATCTTATAGCAACACCACAAACTTTTCACGAAAAAGAAAAATGTCTCCAAGCTACGCTGTACTGTCTCTCGTCAATGACAGATTGCATGATTTAGGAAAGGAGGACATGTTTGAAATAACCAAAAAAAATGTGGCTTCAAAATTAAGAATATTAACCAAGGACCAAAGAATAATGGCCAAGAAATGGATAAATGATGTGTTACATGAAGCACAACTAGGAAGTTTAACAAGAAATTCAAGATTGTCAATGAACCTCACAGATACACTTCTCCAGTGGTGCATTCACATTATGGTATTGAACCTGTGACTGTAGGGTCAACACAACATTCACAATGTGCTGCTGAACCTGTCGATAAACAGTCTGCACTACATACATATTTTTCAGCATGTACGTAAGTTTCTGTTCAGTGACAGTGTTGTTTATGACACTGATGTATATAATTTCCATACAATGTGTCTATTTTTAGAATGTGCAAATTTAAATAAAGCAGTGTTACCGATTGCCCATAACAATAGATTGTTGTGTTTTTAACATTATATACCCTTACCTTATAATATTCCTTCAGCACTTCGTAGAAAGCATGTCAGGTCTCTGGTATAATTTTTCCCAGTGCTTGTGGAGACATTATAGTGGAAAACTTAGGTTCTTGTAACTTCTCCCTGTCGCCAAAAATCTTAAAGTGGCTGTAAATCTCTTGTGAGGAGTTATAGTTTGCTGCACTGTGGTGTTTTTTTTTTCCCCCCTGAATCAGTGGAGAAACCACTGATAATTAAGTAAGGTAAGTAGATTCATTCATCCTAAGAAAATTATTCCAGTCCTTTGGATGAAATCTTAATTCTTTCAAGACATTAACATGGAAAAAAAACCTGTTATTTTAACAACCACTTCTTGGTCCACTCTCTACTTTTCCTCACATTTTGTCTGTATTTCCTGTCTATAACCACTGCGATAGCTGCATAGCACAACAGTTCTCTGAGAGCTAACATCATGGAGATATTTTGCACCCGTCTAAATTACAAACTGAACTGATCTATTTCCTTCAGTTTTAACTGCGCATGTGTGGTAAGCAAACTATATGGTGGTGTGTCTAAGATGATGGTAATTTCATATCCATTGCCATTGGAATCTCGGATGTTGTGAAGTAAACTTCCCAGTAACAGAAGCATACTTCACCTGCAACCTCCAAGTAAAAAACAACATGTGAGGTTGCTTTTTAGATGTCACAGCACATTTTACAGAATGGACTCTGCACTGGTCGGAGCTTTACTGTATGCCCATTCAAATGATGATTTATAAAGGATACTGTCACATGTTTGGGTCAGTTCTCATTAACTAAATGAACTGGCTCTTGTAGCACCACACAGGAGTTCAGCAATAGTAAAGAAGGCGTGGTATTGAATGTGATTCTGAGCCACTTGGATTCTTTTTGCATTGTCACATTGTGTTTCCTCTATCTGTCTTAAAACCATCTTACTGTTACGTTAGTGTTCAAGTTGGTCACTTCCGAGAAGTTTTCATACCCAAATTCTTGCTTGCTTTGTGCATCCATTTTATTACAATTGTACTGTATTAGACATGGTTCAGTATGGTACCATAATGTATGGACTCATTACAGATAATGAGCCCTTCGGGTTGGGATGTGCATGTGTGTGATAGCATGTTATGCTGTTAGGTCAGTGGTCCATATCAGTAACATTAACACTCAAATCAATTTACTGTGCATTCTGCCATTCTTTTATGAAATATGGAATAATTTTGGGGGGTAACTCATCCAACAGTGGGAAGATTTTCACTTTACAAAAGAAAATTTTTGGAATTGTGGCTGATGCACAACCGAGAACCTCGTATAGCAGTCTCTTTAAACAGATTTTCTACAGTTCCATGCCAATACATACTTCCTTTAATGGACTCCATTACCAATAATCAGGAAAATGTTCAAACAAATTCATCTATACACAGTATTAATACAAAGAATAAGCACCATCTTCATAGGCCAAGTGCCAACCTATCTTGTTTTCAAAGAAGTAAATTTTATGCTGTCATCAAAATTTTAAAGTTTACCACCTAGTCTTACAATCCTCAAGAATTTTCACTCATTCCATTGGCATGTGCAGAATGTGACAGTTTCGTACTGTTCTCAGGAGGTTCTTTCATGGGAGTATCATGTGAGATACATGATACCTAATCCGATTTTCAACATGAAGATGAAAATCTACACACCTCTCCACTCCTACCCCACTCTTACCTACTAGCAGGTTCTATTAAGGTGAGAAACCCATGCTGAGGTAACCAACCCCCTCAGCAGCATGAGTAACTGAACAGACAGAACAAGGAGGTCTGATGGACCAAATCGCAAGGGCCTATCAGATAGGGTAGGTGGGACCCTTGAGCTTGGTTGCAACCCTACCAGGGGGACACTCCAAAATCAAACCAAGGGTAGATGACATTCGGGAAGTTGTGGTGAAAGCAAGTCATATCATGGAATAAACCCCGATTAAGTATCCTGGACCTTCAAGTTGAAGATTTTACAACCTGCTAACCCTCCATCTAAGTAAAAGAATCCATGGTTACGAATTTCTCAAAAGAGCCTTGGAAGAAGGAGATAAATTATTATGAATCCGCAAGAATGACAAGGCGAAATTCAAAACAGCCTTAAGAAAATACTTGACACTTTTACTCTAGATGATTTTTTTATGCATGATGATGATCTGTAATACTGTTTTGTAAAATGTTCATAGTATTTTGCACTGTAAAAATTGTGTTGTGTATTTATGACTTGTTTCATATCCTACTGTCTCTGTGGCAAAGTGGATCCATAGAATGTATGCACATATGTATGTATGTATGTAATGATACAGACTGGTTGTGTCCAACTATTGTACCAGCTAGCACCCTTTTCTCCCCATTACCTTCAGAAGACCAGGAGAGTCATGGTTTTCAAAATATTGTGGCTTGTTATTGAATGTGATCCTGAACCGCTTGGATTCTTTTTGCATTATCACTGTTTCCTCGATCTGTCTTAAAACCATATTTCTATATCGTTAGTTTTCCAAGTGGTCATTTTCTGAGACTTTTGTTGCTACTGTACTGCATTGGATATTGATCAGTATTATACCATAATGTGTGGGGCACATTACAGATGGTCCCTTTATGTGGGGTGGGAGTGAGGTGCACATATCGCTGGTTTGCCACAACGGTGTCACAACTCGAAATTAGTGATTTTTCAGGAGAAACATTTAAAGGTTTTGAAGTGCCATAATTTTCAACTAAGTGCAACGACGACACAACTGCTCTCCAGCAGCCAGTTTTGCAGACTGTATTGTGACACTATACCTGGTAAAAGTTCATCTGCAAACATTTCTTTCTATACCATTAACTCAAAAATGCCAAATTTTGAGTTGTGACACTTATCGCAAATGAGCGATATGTGATTAACATTGGCTCCTGTAACTCTCATAACAGGTTAGCGTCCTTCTCCCCCTATTACCACCAGAAGAATGGTAGAGTTACTTTTTTCAAAATATCCTGGCATATTAAACCTGAGATGAACCATGTCCAGAAAAGTGTTGAGGTCTACCAAATGATATGCAAACTGTGAATGTTGATTTGCTGCAGGTTATGTGCGTTGTGACAGAAGGATGGACCACCCACAGAGGTATAGCAGACAGATTTGGCCAACAGTTCTCATCAAATCTGTTGGAGGCTGCCATCACAATTTACGGCTCCATCTTGCGAGGTACAGACATTCATCTCTATTTTACATTGCAAATGGCATGTTTGAGTGGATGGCAGTACTTTATGAGGGCCAGATCCCAGTTTTTGCCTGGGTACTATTCATTCTTTCCTTGGAATTAAAGCACAGGGCACTCGCAGGGATGTTATCGTTATTTGAAAATATTTGTGAAGTGGTTGCATAACCAGTCATACAGATGTTGAGAAACAGTAAAAATGTAAATGTGCATTGTACAACAGTGTTAGTTATAGGAGACATTTTTATGCAGTTAACTTGTTTTACCTGCAAAACTGCCAACTTCTGTGGAAACAAGATGGACCAATTTTTTATCCTTTTTTGTAGGTGGCTGCTTGCTGACATTACCTTAAGTTAGGTGTGACACTGGCCACAGGGCTTATGCTCTGAACGTTGCAGGACATTCATACAACCGTTCGTTGGCGTGAATCCTGGGAACAATTGTATCTGCCGAACTGTCATGTCAGCATTACACATTCTCTTTAGCCAAATGAAGGTGAGTAAGGGGAAATTCCACGTCTGAGCATGACACTGATAGCAAAATGTAGCTAAAGCTGTATACATTTTTGCTCTTAACACTAAGAGGTACTGAGTGATGGCTGTCATGTTTTGATTGCTTAATGCCAAAGTAAAGTGGCCTTAGACCAGATATGTCCAAGTTTTCCTCAGCACTGTGCATGTCATAAATGTGCACGCCATATTATCGTGACTTGTAACCACTTCCGTATTCCGCGGTGCACTGGTCAGAATTGAGTGATAGATTTCACTGCTGTACTTGTTGGGGAAAAGTCCCTGGTATGCAGTGGGTATGAAGCTGGAGGCAGAAGGGACAAATGTGGAGGGTCACATTGTTTAAATAGGGAGTGTTCTTGACAATGAAATGTCTGTGCCGACCAGAAAATTAGAGAATGAGCTGCAGTGATGAGTTTCTTCGAGAAACCACTTGATTTGTGAATCTGTGTAGTTTGTTTATGATTTATTTAGTGATAACCTTCATTAAGTCATACTGTAGTGTGACATAATTAATTAGAATTAAGAGTTATTTTATTAGAAAGGTTAGGGTCTGATTTGATATCTTGCTCTGTCATTATATGGAAATGATGGAGGGGAAGTACCTTTTTGTGATAACCAGTGTCTGGGCCAGGATTTGAGCCCAAGACTGCCGGAATACATTGCAGGATACTTGTTGGCTTAGCTGCAACATTTGGTGATTGTACAGGATGGTGTGAAAGTGTCTTGACACACTGTGTTTAGCAATGAAAAGGTTATACATGATTTGTTTGGTGAAAGTGGCTTCTAGAGTTATAAGACACAATGTGTCAGTGTAGAAAGAAGACACTTTTGAACAGTTCAGATAGCTGGTGAATGAGAGCATTGTGTCAGTAACGTGCAGTTAACGTTTCTTCTAGGGTTAAGTGGGTTATACCAGTCTGTGTTGTATGTGCGTATGTATTAAATGTTTTTTGAAAACATCCACCTTCCATTCCCTTAAAAATAATAATTCCATGTGGTGCTGCTCCTGCTGCTGCTGTTGATGGAATTATTAAATTTTCTGCATTCAGTGTGTTGTTTAGTTTCGTAAATGTTCTGCGCAGGAGTGCATGCTATGTGAGATGGCCAGTGGATCGTCAACTGGCTAGCGGAGCTGGGGATGCTATTTATCTCAGTGAAAAGAAATGGGATGTTCTGGACATGCTCAGGAATGTCATACTGAAGCATCTGCAGGAGTTGGAAGGACAGAAGAAGATTCTGCAAGAGAAGATACAGATGAAGGCTTGGAAGCTGGGACCCATTTGTATGTAAAGATCTTGTTTTTTTACCCTGTTTATAGCATATTTATATGCTGTTGATTGAACATGTAGCTGCTAATAGATTGACTGGTTAATGGATATCTAGTAGTTCAGTGGTCTGACACTGAAATAGTGTTGTGTCCAAGTGATAATTTTGCAATTTAAGGCAGGCTGCATGTCACTTGAGAGCAGTAACATGGTTCAGTATACTCACTCATGTAAACACACAATTGTGAGTTCCTGATGATTGAATTTAGATCTTTATTGTATTGTTATCTTTGGTGAGTGTTGCGTTTACCATCTAGGGATAGAAGAGATTTTTTAAGTGTTAGGACTGCGACAGAAAACATCTTAAAAATGCTGTTGATGCTGAGCCAGTCCACTTTATGTAACTGGAATAAGATCTATGAGAGGGCCATATAAAATGAAATTCTGGGCTGTAGTTTTGAGACCCCTGGTCTAAGTTATTGCTTATTGACTAGGTTTGGTTAAGGATAGAACAAATGGAGCAGTTGTTCCACCAATACAGTGTCGGTATGAGCTTTTGTGTTCTGCTCTTTTACTGTGATACACAATGTACACAGTCTGAGGCATGTCAAACATAGAGCAACAAGTTTTGTTCCAGGTCTCAAACAAATTGGACTGAAACTGTTATGATTTTCAGTCGAAAATTGTACTGATCATATGAAGAAAAAGGTTTACCTTAACCTTTATTGGTCCAGTAACAAGTTAAATTTGATAGTGCATCATGCTGTACTAGGTCCATTGTTGAGCTCAATTCAACAAAATATTTTACCGTGTTTTATGTTTGTTTACTTTTACAACTGCTTTTGAACTTTGAGGATTAGAGTTCTTCTGGAAAATTAATTTGGACCAGAGTGGAATTCACAATAATAGTTTGGACCACATAAGGTTAAGTGACAAGTAGTTATAATTGGAAAAGGAATTATCACCATTCAAACTGACATACAGCTGTGCAAATGAAAGTTTAAACTGATTTCCATGCCATCTTACAGAGGAAATAGAACGATATGCCAGCTCAGTGTCAGTAGACACAAAATTTTACTTCATTCATGTTGCACCACAGAAAGTGACAGCCGATACATACTGAATTTTTAATGCAAGGTGCATGATAGCTTGTTGACATGCTGTATCTCCTGCTGCTTTTTTTCATTCTAAATCACCCTTTTGTTAGGCATAGAATATTTTTTTCAGTTTTTCTTTCACCAAAAAAATTTGAAATGAAAAATTAGGGTGAGACAATTTGAAATGAAAAATTAGGGCCAGACTTGTTTTCCTTCAAAATGTCTTGCGTAGACAAAACATATGTTGTGCTACGATATTGTGACTAAGTGTGCGCCTGTAACATGATGTAAAGCCTGAGACTGCTCGAACTTTGTTTATGCTTTTGGTAACTGGATAATTCATCACACCTTATGGTTTTCGAGGGGATGCGGTCAGTGCTGTGCCTAAAATACAGAGTGCCTCAACAACAACTTACTATTGCCGAAATGAAGTAATGTTTTAAGGCAATGCCGAAAACATTTTATTGACACTAGCAGCTGTGTTCCATGTCTATGAGAATTCTTCTGATTGCTTTCTGTTTTAATATGACATGTTGTAGGTGACCACGTCGTTCAGTACACTCCTGCAGCCGCGATGGAAAGGTTTCATAGCATGAAGCATTTCCATAGGGTTCCCTCGCATACAGAAATGTTGTAAGCATGACTGTTGCTTCGCATTCACAATTACTGTATGCCCCTCTGCATTCTCATAGAAATAGGGACCAATAATGCCATGAGAAGAAATTGCACACCACACTGTCAATTTTGCAGTGTGCAGAGAATGTTGGTGAATTTCTTGCAGTTGTGTAAAATTTTTTAAAAAGAACCAGTAGATGCCCCCGGATTTCTTCTTCTTCTTCAGTTGGTGCTACAACCCTTGGTGGGTTTTGGCCTGCTTTATGATTTTGTTCCACTATCTTCTATCTTTACACTTCTGTCTCCAATTTCTCACTTTCATCTTCTTTAAATCTTCTACGTGTTCGAGCCATCTCAGCCTTGGTCTTCCTACTGGTCTTGATGAACATGGTTCCCATCCAGTTAGTTTTTTAACACTTAGCCGCTGGGATTTAAATGCTTTGTGCAGTGGCTGCCTGCTGGAATTTTTTCTGGGGGTTTTTAAATTTCAGTGCATGCTCCTAGAAAAAAAATCGTATATCATAGACTTTTCCTTCAAATTTAATGCAATAAAATTTGGCAATCTGCTTATGAATTTGTTTATCCGGAAAAAGTGTTCATCTATTACAATAAATTTAGGCCTTTGAATCGCATGCATTATGGAAAATGTAGTGTAAATAGTTTATTACTCACATAATTCTGGTTGCTGCAGAAGGTCTGTGGCACCTTGGATCACTATTTTATCACAACACACACTATTATGAACTCTTAAGTAGTCTACAAATTCACTTCTGTGCGATAATCCGCGAAACAGGCACCACGCACAGACCTACATCACACTTCGTGCACTTGTAGACTGTGGTCTTTCTCTGGCCGCGAGATGAAGAAAGACAGTAGCGGAGTTGCGTTGATTTTGCTGGCCAGTGTTGGTTATGACAGGTCTCGAGCTGCACAATATTTGCTGTCGCCGCACTTGGTCTTCCAATCAAACTGGGGGTGGGGCAATCTTGGCTTTTTCCAGCTTCTTCAGTCAAATTCCTCACCAGAAGGAGTCTGAAATCTCAGTGGGTGTATTGAGCTCCACATGAAGATAACAGAATCGAACTGTTGAGTACTGTTAGATCCAGGAGGTGGAAAAACAGTTTTGTGGTACACTTGAGGTTACGTTGTCCAAGTAGAGTTTCATCCAGGTACATCCTGACATCTCGATGGTAGTGGGGTGGAGCGCCATCTTGTTGTAGGTAAAAGCTTTCATCCCCATACAGCCTTCGGATGGCAGGTAAAAATTGATGTCTGAAGTATATCGAGATACAGTGCACTGGTAACAGTGCCTTCTAAGAAGAATGGTCCAATCAAACCCCGGGATGACAAACCACACCACACGGTAAATCGTGGTAAATTTACGTGTTTTTCCAGATGAATGTGCGGATTTTCAGAGGACCAGTACACACAATTGTGGCGGTTTACAGTACCATTCAGTTTGAATTGTGCTTCATCAGACCATACAACCTTCCCTGCAAACGCCTCATCATCACGCATCATGCTTCCAAACCACTCACAGTACTCAAGTCATCGATCTATGTCATCCTCATTCATAGCATGCAACAGTCTTGGAATCTACACCTTCCACTTTGCACTTTTCAAAATTCGTTTTACACTTGATTGACTAACTCCGGTTTAGCGTGAACACTGTTTCACAGACTTTTGTGGTGAACGTGTAGATTGTTGTACAACTGCAGTGGAGGTAGCTAGAGTTGTTGCTGTGCGTGGTTGCCCGGATCTTTCTTAGTGCACATCACCAACAGTGCCGTCGATTTCGAATTTATCCCGAATATGCACAATTGTTAGACGTGTTGGTGGCTGTGTTCCAAACTCATTCCACCA
>Ga0123354_10012250_pt1 | contig 13288 bp, 13 predicted proteins | sample TergutLab28metaG_2_FD_97872 | JGI IMG/M metagenome (GOLD analysis project Ga0123354, IMG submission 97872) | Labiotermes labralis P4 segment gut microbial communities from Petit-Saut dam, French Guiana - Lab288 P4 | ecosystem: Host-associated > Arthropoda: Insects > Digestive system > Gut ...
AAAGCGGAGGGGGGGGGGGGGGGGGGGGGGAGGACTGTGAAAGTGAAAGTTGCATGCTCATCATCAAGAAGGTGGTGGACATTTTCAGCATCTGTTGTAATTACACATTGCTTATCACAATCTCGGTATTTTTTAAAAAACAAAAGTACGTAGTTTACAGCATTGGGTTGCGTTTTACACGAGACCTCCTGTACGTACTTAAGGACACAGCGCCATACAGACACGCCAACTAAGGCAATTTCAAGTTACGCAGTTTCAGGCATACGCAATTCAGAAAGCAGAAAACTGAAATAATAAAAAACTGAAATAATAACATTTTTTTAAACAAGCTGAATTTCGTCTTGTGGGAATGAGAACGCAAAAGAGCGGAAGGTGGCGACATAACACAGGTGGGTGATAACACAGGTGGCAGGACAGTCCTACTGCGGGCGGGAGGGTTGCGGTGTGTGTTTGAGTTTGTGTTTCAGCTGGGGTCCCTTGTATTTACGTGGGGGAATTGTGTGTAACGCGGCCCCCCAAGGCAAATCGTCACTTAACTACACTTCGGTTGCTTTTAATAACATAAACTATACCGCAGTATTTGTGGCATTATTAAGGAAAGCCCATAGTTCTTAATATTTTCTTTAAAAATTCTGTTCATCTGAAATTTGAGATTTTCTAAAACCTTGCCAAATGGCCCTTGCACCCAGGCCGCTGGGGAAAAAAACGGACCCCTATATTTTCTGTTACAGAAATGGCAAATAATTAAAAGAAACGAAGAGGTTCACCCACACAAATTTGACCACTTACAGTTTTAGCTCACTGTCTGCTCTTCACTCCATAATAATGACAAGTGTTATATTTGTTACGTTCTAAATGAAAACATGGAAAATATATTGTATATACCTTACAGAGAGTTATCGAAAAAATGCTTTGTGACACAGAAATTCGTCCCCTCTTACAAGCATATCCACTTTGTGTGTCTGATCTCACTGCACAAATGCATGTGTACTAGGCTCCGGGTCCAGCCAATTGCAGCACCGGTAAATAAATACAGTAGAACTCCACTTATCCGGACTATTTGGGACGGCGAGCTATCCGGTTATGCAGAGAATTCTAATAATTATATTTTTCTTTGAAAATAAGCTACGTTGGCAGTTTGAAGTTCGGCTGTTACTATTTACAGGATGTACCCGCATCTAAACCGTTCGATCACGTCTGATATGAAGTTCTAGAAGCTACAATACTGAACTGTACTTGATCTGATAACCAGTAATTTCAAGGCATGTTAGTTTTGTGGAATTCTCGAAAAATTTACCCGAATGCCCAAGCCGATCCGGAAAATTGGAGATCCCGATAGCCAGCGTCCGGATAAGTAGAGTTGTACTCTAACAGCAAATGGCCTACTTACCCGGAGGGCCGTTCTACACACAGCACCCCTACATTCAGATTTAACCACATGTACTCAGTTTCGAATTGCGCAGGCGTAGTTCCGGGAGTGTGTTTATCCGACAGCATCTGAATTTTCATTACATCCGCATCCCACTCCTCATACATTCTGAGGTTTGGTTCATGAGTTATTGCACATTGAACATGCACCATACGTTCTGTCATGTATGTGTGACGGCAAATCTGTGAAATTTTTGCTTACCTTTATCTCAAGAAGTAACGGATAGGGGCAGTTGTAGTTGACAGTGGTGGACCACTGAACAGTTTACAGAGTTATTCCACACAATAATAAACCGAACCCACATAATTCGTAGAATGTCTGAATGATTCTACCGTGTACGTGAAACACACGACTGATGCTTCCGTTAAACTGTGACATCCGGTATTTTATGACATACTTATTTATTGTTTAAATTAAGAGTTTATTTATAACGAAGAACACTTCAACACTTCCGGTTTTTATTCTTTTCCTGACGGCGTGTATAATATTATACTTGTTTATCGGGACTACCTGGCGTAATGTGTGTTGGTTTGTACCCTCGACACTAAAAGAACAAAAGAAGCTGCATTGCATTGTCTCGATATTTTTTGCACTTTGAAGCATCTTGTGTTTTGCTGTTTCTTAATGGCCAGACTCGAATTTGCATGTAAAGTCCATAGCCGGAACAAATGATGTATTGAAATGCCTAATTAGGGTACTGAGAACGTGATAACAACCTGTATGCAGAACAGTAATACTAGCAACTGGAGTGGAAGTCTGAAAATTCTACAGTCCATGCAAAACCACGCCCTCGGCTGAGGTGAGCCACTTTCGAAGCAACGTTCTGGACTGCCCCGTAAGTTGGTAAGTTAACAACATCTTGGCCTCAAGATATGATGGTCATTTTAATATGTTTCATCTTCCTTGCATTAATCAGATCCAAAATACATAAATTACTAACAAATGTACTTCAATGTTTCTGACTAATTTTACTCATAGTGTTCTCACCAGCATGTTTCGGCCGGCTTTCCGGCCATCATCAGGGTGATGTTATTATTACAAGACTACAAACGTACAAATGTACTTAACTGTGTCACCATCACTCCATAACAATTAAATTATATTTTCAGTTAAAATTACGTAAGTATTATAAATATAGGTTAAAAACGGGTAGTTATTAAAATCTTGGCCGTTAATATTGTTTAGTCTGTGCGAAGTGATGACTGATGCCGTGATGTGGTGAGTTTTAATCCAGTGTGGGTGACGTGTTGACGGCGTGGTTTACTTGTTGAGTTCCAAGTAGTTTGTATTTTTGTAATAATAACATCGCCCTGAAGATGGCCGGAATACCGGCCAAAACATGTTGGTGAGAACATTGTGAATGAAATACGTAATAAATATTGAAGGACATTTGTAGGTTATTGATATATTTTGGTTATGGTAGTCACCATGACTGCTTATAGGTTGTTTGGAATTATTAAACAAGTATGACTGGACGGTAAACACCTGGCACCTCAAAGTTCTTCTTCCGTTTTGTGTCTGTGAAGTGGTATGTGCAAATAATTTTTGCTCAAAATGTGATCAAACTCTTCACAGTTCTGGTGCAGAACACTGTCTGAATGAGGAGTGTGAAATAGTTACGTGTTGTACACGTGTGAATACCACGAATATGGGCAGAAAAGTTCGAGAATCAAAATAAAGCATCAAGCCTCGATAGGCAATCTAAAAGAATTAATTGATATTCTGAAAAGACACGCGTTGACTGTGCAGCGGGTGTCATAATCTGCATAAAGTACTTGAATTAGACTGGAAGAGGAGACGCACATTCGATGCTAAGTGTCAGTGTGGAAAAGGCATGTTCAAGTGAAGATCGGCTTGAAACAAGAAATGTCATATGAATCACGCTCGGTCGCAGTTGAGCGTGTGTGAAGAGAAGCTCGTTACTGCTGATGAAGTTATTCAGGTTCAGTTATCTCCATAATCACTGCTCAGATTATACAAAGTGGTCAAGGATTTCAGAAAATTTATACCAGCAATTACACCTAACAAGTTGAAGCCTATCGCTGTAAAAACGACTACGCGAATTTCGCGGAAATCTCTGACTGCTGCCATGAGCTCCTTGGGCAACTTAAAATTGGGCCAATTTGTCGGTTGAAATTCTGAGGGCATATACTGGCCCACTGAGGGCCAAGCGGCCTCTTCTTTTACTGTAGGTGATAAATCTTCCAGTAACCATCGGCTTCTACGACCCAAAAGGGACAAGAGAATTTATATACATCGATCCATCCTCCTGGATGGTACACCAGGCCGCTCGCCTTAGGACGGCCCCAGTCACCTGCTCAGTCAGCCCGGAAACCGTCTACGACTCGGCGGGGCATAGCGCGGAAGTAATACAGATACCTTGTGGGCAGTTGCCCACGCGGGCAGTTACTCCCTCGGTGGATTTCTAACTATTCGTTGAATACTATATAAGAGAACTGCCGAAGAACACAGGCAAGCTGTGCTTGTTGATATGATACCTGTTTGCTGCTGGCGTACGGTGAATTATCAGGGGTAGATGGGAGGATAATATTAAAATGGGTCTTCAGGAAGTGGGATGTGGGGATATGGACTGGATCGAGCTGGCTCAGGATAGGAAAAGGTGGCGGGCACTTGTGAACGCGGTAATGAACCTTCGGGTTCCATAAAATGCGAGGTTTTCTTGACTAGCTGAAAACCGATTAGCTTCTCAAGAAAGACTCTGCTCCATGGTGTAAGTAAGTACGTACGGTGAATATACCATGTAAATGATATTGTACTGCAATTGAGGAATTATAATTTTGGGCGCACGTCGGCCCTTGAACCCTCTCTCTACGCTCCAAGACAGCGCATCTCTGGCAAGACCTAGGTATTTGCAGCGAGAACAGCAATGGCAAGTGTCTCTAAAGCTCCCGAACTAAGAGGTTCACCTCTTTATTTAATTTCAGACTTGATAAATCCGTCGCTGTTCCAGCAATTAGGTAGGGCGCTTCGGTAGAATGTGGATACGGCTTAATTCTGTACGTAATATAAAGGGACTCCATAAGATTTGTGCTGAATAAACATAGAATCTAATATGTTAATTAAAATTTCAAGGATGAAAATAAAACAACTGGAGCACAGACATGGATTTACGTTTTACAAAGTAGCACATGTAATAGAAGTACATCCTCCTGTCTAAGTAATCTGTCATGTTAGAAGTTATTAAGCTAATGCAGCTACAATTTTCTCACATGAAGTAAGAGTGTATTGAAATTTAAATGCATGGTGGTGTTCGTGCAGTTTACAGGCACCTGCATTTCTTTTGAGAAGACTCCATGTTTATTGATGGCGGCCTACCTTTCTTGCATTTATTTTGGTGACTTAGATTCGTACTTTATTGTGGATTGCATTGTTGATGGATTTGCGTTTCAGCTACAAATCCAGGGAACTCTTAACTCTCGAGGGAAGTTATGCATCCCGAGTAGCGCTGACAGGTGCAGCTACCAAAATGTGTAGTGCGCGTGGCTTCCTTTGCTACTCCACATTCAGTTGCAGCACGTCATCTTACCTGATAACGATTTTTTTTCTAGCCGCATATGGGATCATATCGAGGAATATCTTCAACCGTCCTGCACACCTAGACCCTGTATTCGAAATCAAGGAGCATGTGTTCTAACGGTCTTTTATTCCTGCCTCGTGTTTGAGAGGTGTTATGCTCGAAGCTAAGCTGGAAATAGGCTGTCTTGAGGCGAAACTTCACTTTTTGTATTAAGCCTGGCTATGCTGTTTTTATTTACAGTCCATCCAACTTACTGCACATAGCTATCGTGTAATTTCTCATTTGACAGAATAAAACCAGTCTCTTTTGCAGGGTATTTTTGGATAAACAACAACTACCCCAGCGGATATGAGAGGTGTATTCTCTGTAGCATGGAGAAACCCCCATAATAAGGAGCTTTGTAATATTCAATAAATATTATGTAAAAAAAAAGGTAAAGTGATCTCTTTACAGGCCCGGTGTGGCCCTGAGGGTTGGTAGAGGTATGGCTCTACTCTTACATGACCGCGGCACTAGAAGGGGGTGAGTGGTCAGCAGCGCGCCCCGGCTGCACTTTACCCCCGGGAAAGACCCGGTACCCCTTGTACAGGAGGCTGAGTGGGCCACACGGCCGGTCTGGACGGGCGAAAAGCCTCGTCCCCACCGGGATTCGATCCCGGACCGTCCAGCCCGTAGTCAGTCGCTGTACCGACTGAGCTACCCGGCCCATTAATAAATATTATTAGTTTCGTATAATTAAAAACAGGATGATGTTAGAAGGTCACATAACATGCACAGGAAAGCTGAAAAATACGTACGAAATTTTGCCCAGGAAAACATAAGAAGGAGACGAAGCCATAGATATGATGGCAATGTGAATGTGGATTATATAGAGTTAGGGTGTGTTGTGGACTGGGTTGATGTGTCTCAGTATAGGGTCGAGTCATAAGCATTTTCTGAACACGATAACGTTGAAGGCACTCGTATTGCGAGCATGGATTCATGCCATTCGAGGAATGTGTTGACCAGTTGAGCGCCTGTCACCTCCTTAAGGATATCGCTGCTCCATGAAGCTTCTGAAGACCATCAATATGAGAAGAAGAAAAAGAAGAAGAAGAAGGGAGGCTAACTGGATTGGTCACAACTTGCTTAGAAACTGCTATGTAAAAGACGTTATCGAAGGAAAGATAAAATGGACGGGAAGACGAGGAAGAAGCATTAACAGCTACTGGATGACCTTGAGGAAACGAGAAGCTCTAGGTCGCTGCCTGTGGAAAACTCCAGTTGGAAGAGCGTATGGACTTGTCATAAGAAAGGATACGTTATTATTATTATTATTATTATTATTATTAGAAACTTGTTTGTGCGTAACGCAGCTCGGGTTGGATGGGACCGCTGTAGACCGTATATCACCTTAGCTCAGCACGGTTACACTCTGTCGAAGGATAAAAGGTGAAGTTCACCCTGGAACAGGCCATAAAGGCCCAAAGAGGAGTACAGATATACCTCTACTCCTTCTTCAACATCGACGCTAGATGCGGTTGGGTGGTCAACGCCACTCCCCTTGCACATTACCTCTGGGACAGACACCCGGGATCCATTGTACAGGAGGTTGAATGGTTCTCAAGGTCGGTCTGGAAGGATGCAGAAAATCTCACCCCTACCGGGATTCGATCTCCGGACCGTCCAGCCCATAGTGAGTCGCTATACCGTCTACGCTTTCCCCGGCCACCCCTGTTTAAGGATTTATTTTATAGCATTGATAGCATTACAGCACGGCAAATCACGTTAGTAGTGAGTGAAGTTACTGAAGCCTCCACATGCTTCGACACGGATGGACCTTCCTCAGGAGGCACACCTTTCCTATGCAAGCGAAGTCACAATTCACAATCTGTGTGGCGTTTGTTGATACACTTGTTAATTAGGAGAGGTCTGTTCACTCTAGAACTGCCCTGGGCCCGCCCAGCCTCCTGTACGGTGGGTACCGGGTCTTTCCCGGGGGTAAATAGGCAGGGCCTTGGTGCTGACACCCTTTAGCGCTGGGGTTGTGCCCATGCCTGCACAGGCATGTTACGTGGTGACTTCATTTCTGTTCAGTCTCGTATCTTGTTTAACTGCTACGTTTGGTATCATTCATCACATTATACATCACAGTTAGTAACGAAGTAAAACATTAAATTATTAAAAGCAACTTTACAAAGTTTGTACAAATAAAGCTGTATGAAAACGAATGTCGTTCTTAGTGAAATGCATGCTTAAGCTTGTTGTTATTCGTACGCGCACTTACGAATTTCTACATATTATTTATTGGCTGTAAATTACTAACGCCATATTATCGCCGTTATATGATACGTGTATACTCTGCTGATTTCGTACCGGACTTTATGCATGGTCAGAGCTTCTCTGTTCTTATTAATATTACAAGCATGTTTTTTGTAAACCATGTAACTTCACACTAGAGATCCCTGCGACCGGGCTATCAATCGTCCAGAGGGGTCCTACATGTGTGGTATGTCAGAGTGTAATCTCGAAACCTCATTGATGAGGCGGCCTAGGCCCACTGGAGCTATTGAGCTATCAAAAGGAAATGAAAAACTTCACCCTTCGGTGATTATCCGTAAACAGATGAAGTGGTTTCAGGTTTTCCAAGCACCGTTTTGTACGCACATCCGATTTCTTTCAAGCGTGCTACTTACCATGCTCTACTTTTGTTCCATGAGTTCATCACTTCAATAAAATTTGGTGAAAAGTGTGATATGAGTAATTTTGTTATGTTAAAATGTTAGTTTTGGGGATTAATGAAATGTTGTCTTGCCTTTCCTCTGAAGTTTTAAAAAGTTATTCCTTATTGTTTATTTACAAGACCAATATTTTTTGTTAAATTATTAAAACTTAATTTAATGCCAATATGATTATATTTTTTGTTGTTTATTTTTGTGGTATTTGGGCCTTTTGTGGTATTTGGGCCTTTTGTGGTATTTGGGCCTTTTGTGGTATTTGGGCCTTTTGTGGTATTTGGGCCTTTTGTGGTATTTGGGCCTTTTCCTCTAGTCGTAAGCATTTGTTAATTACTTTGTTGAGGTTGGAGTTTGTGGTGTTGATTCTTTATTTTTCTATTTATTTTTGTTTGTGTATTTTCAATTATAGTTTGTTTTTTGTTGTTTATTTTTTAGTTTTTTTTCTGTTTGTGAGGGCTCATTGGGTTTATCTATTTTGGTTTCTATAATTCGCAGCCATGGTAATGAAGTTCTTTTCGTTTCTTCTGTCTCCCTCTCACACGCTCTTATCCAAATTCGTTAAACATCTGCCCGAAATTTTATTGAATAGAAGAAGCTTCTGTTATTATTTTTTCCCTCGCATTCCTTGTTTCTTTTGTCGGTGATTTTTGTATCTACTCCTCTACTCCTTGCGAGGCTCAACATGTAATTTTGTGTTCTCCGTGAAAGTATCACCGGCACCATTTTTATAGATGGTCCGTAACTTGGATTAACGGATTTGTTTCTATTCATTAGTAATTAGTAGCCGTATATTGTGCGTGGCTAAAACCTCTTCATTGTTTTTCTGTGTTCTCGTATTATTAAAGCGAGCGAGATTACTCAGACATCTGTCTACGTCATGGTTGTGACGCCACAGGGTCATTGCCTTGTATCGACACAGAGAAAGTTGTGATGATAACCGGGCCAATGTACTGGCAGCGCAGAGGAAGTAAATAGCGTACTGAAAACACAACAACCAAAGCCTCCTCGCTTAATACAATTTTACTTATATTTTAGGAGACGAAACCTTTAATAAATTTTTAATGCTCTGTTATACTCAAGTCTTCTGTGATGTTACACGTGTCGGCTGGTAAATAGTGACCGGCGTTCGGAGTCATGAACAGACAACATATTTTGAGGGAAACAGTGCAAGAAGATAGCTTGGCTCTGAAAATGGAGGCAATTTACTGTTCCACAATGTCAGTTTCTATTTATCACTTCACACAGTGTCACTTCCCAGAAGACTTTCATCTTCATCTATTCTGTTACTGTACAGTTCATTAATATTTACATGATCCGAGTTATGACTCTGGAACAGACAGTTTGTGTTTATTGCACTTTCTTTTGAATTTCCTTCTACCCGGCATGGACAGCACTTAACTTTGAAATAAATCAAGACAACTTATTGTTAAGCACCTTTTCTTCACATCACCCGACATATGACACCGTACAACTTCTGCAGTTTAGAAGTTGCTTTGAAAAATTCAAGGCGCAGTCAATGATACTAGGATATGGAAAAGCTACTAGGCTATTTTTCCCCAACTTTCTTCGATGGACGAACCCCTAATATAATTTTTCATACCCGAGGAAGACCACCCTATGATAAAGTTTACAGACCAAAAAAGTAGCGGGAACGAAACTCAGTTACTGATAAATTATTTTCAAGAAAATGTGTGTTTAAAGGCCTTACATATACGTAAATCACATATTTTAAGGAAAACTTAAAATTGTTCTTGTCTTTCCAGAGATATTTGGAATCGTTCGCGGCATTTCAAAATTTTTGTGTACTTACGCCACGACTTCTCACGGAACCCCAAACGATATTCTGTGGATCCATAGTTGAGATACATTGTTCTAGATTCTGGTATTCTGAAAGATGGAGCGAAAAGTTTTTCTCCGAAACCTCGACACCCAGCAACCATACTACACGTCTTTGCATCCCAGAATATCCTCATCTTAACAATCATCACCGTATAATCCAAACCACATACAATATCAAAAGCACTGTATGAGTTTTAGAGCCCCCCCCCCCCGCCCCCTTGATGCTACACATAATTCGAATTTGTCAAGTACTTTTTTTAGAAAAAACGTACGGGTATATACAGAATATATATAAGTGTGTGTGTGTGTGTGTGTGTGTGACTCACTCAATTTGCTTTCAAGATTCAGCTTTTTGCAAAAAAAAATGCACTGAAATGCATATTCGACCGGCTGACATAAACATAATTGCAGGGATATGCAGGAACTTTCTTGCATACTTCGGGTAAAGAAAAAGAGTCCAAAACTTATGAGCAAATAACGCGATGAAATCTCGGTACACCATGCATGAATAATTTGCATTTCTATTCCATGCAGCGGCACTGCATTACTCGACACTTGATTATGTGCGAGTACGCCAAAATATGAGCCACAGCAGCAGCGACGACGACAACAACATAAGGCCTCATCAAGTCTGTCAAGCTGTAACGCTTAAGATTTGTATTCGAAATTTGCCCTTTTCTAAATTCGGCCAGATCGCCGACTTTTTTGAAAGACTCTCTTCGTGGTATCCCTCAGTCCTTACACGAAATTACCGGGATGGTACCTCAAAGTAGGCCACGACCAGTTTCACCAAAATGCTTTACCATTCAGTTATTCAGTATCATTGATGCTAGAGGGGATATAATCAGAGATAATTATACTGTCGTTAAATAAACATAATAAATAAATAAATAAATAAGATGGCTGCCATCCGGATTCTATGTTTAGCTTTCAGTACGACGACTATAATGAATATACCGGTAGTGTTTGGCATGTGAAATTTTGTGTGGGCCTTGATTACAAATATACGGTCCTTATGAAGTCTACATCTCTATCCAAGTAATGTATGCTGCTAGTAAATTCGACACCTGAATCCATAAAGTATACAGTGCTTGTGATTTCTGCATCTGAATACGTAAAACGCGGCCTATGGTGTTTGTGATGGTTGCATCTGAATTCACAAAAAGTACGATCCTAATGAACTACGCATCTGAATCCCTCAATGTGTGGTGCTTATGAATTATGCGCCTGAATCCACAAAGTGTACCGCGCTTATGAGCTGTGCCTCTGAATCTATAAAATATACCGCGCGCACGTCTTCCTTATGTGAATCCATAAAATTTTGCGGTGCTTATGAATTATGTCTTTATGAAGCCATAATGTGTACGGTTTTTCTGAAGGCAACATCTGAATCGATAACATCACGAATTCACACTTTTATTAATTAACATTTCTTGCTGGTTTCTTTGCACAGGTTGAAGTATTCGAAAGACATTTGACGCCCTTTTACCAAGTACGTCTTGTTTCCAAATAAAATCGGGGCCGAATTATTTTGATAAGAGGCAAAACAGTTATACGGAACAGTTCATTGACACGCTAAGAGATAGTTTGTTTGGTTCATAGCAGTAGGGCAGCAGCTGATCGTCCGTGGGGCCTAATGCTTGAAATTGGTGATGACGACCAAGACGACGATGCAATGAAATATCTGGGACGTTACAGTTCATCTGATACTGAAATTACCCTATAGGAATAACTCTAAAATCGAATAGTAAGCTTGTAGCCCCACCTATAATTGACATTTTAAGATCATAATTGAATATCTCGTGAACAATTTAAAGCCCGATGTTAAGCATATGAAATTCCAGCCGTGACGTCAGAAATTGTTAATTTTTCCACACAGTATATTTATGTATTTCGGACGATTCGCACAATAAACACCGATTCTTTCCCCTAGACAACATGTACGTACTGCTCCTTATAGTTTGTTCTCTTTGAGGTACATTTAAGTTAAGCGACTTTTCACAAGCCATGCTCTAGCTAAGGCGGATAGTCGCCGGTCTGGGTTCGATCACAGGCCAGTCTCTGTGTGGGACTTGTTACTGATGAAGTGACACTGTGAGAGTTTTTTCTTGGAGAACTTCGCTTTCGCCTGCTAATTGCCTTTCCACCAAGGCTCCATAGTTTTCATTCACCTACCACTTACGGCTACGTAGCCTTAGCAATTGACAACGAGGGTCTCAAATAACACACTTCATACACACGCGTAATTCTTCAGAGTATGAAATTAATTAGCCGGTCCAAGTGGCCGCGCGGTCTAAGGCGTAGGTCTGCGGCCGCTCGCCTGCTGAGATCGTGGGTTCGAATCCCACCGTGGGCATGGGTGTCTGTTGTGGGTGTTGTGTGTTGTCAGGTAGAGGTCTCTGCGACGAGCTGATCACTCGTCCGGAGGAGTCCTACCGACTGTCATGCGTAGTTGTGTGTGATCAAGAAATCTCAAGAATGAGGAGGACATGGCCCGCGTTGGGCCGCAGAGCCACAGGGGAAAAAAATGAAATTAATTTCTGTGTTACAACAGTTAATTTAAGAGGTACGCGATAAGTGTTTCAGATATATTCCGTTCAGTCTGAAGAATAGCGCTGCGTACCGCGGTTACAGACCTGCGTTTCATGGAGCTCTAGAAAGCGAGCCTGTTTGTTGTCTTACAAGACCTCCTCTGCAATGTAATGTTAATGTTCGTATTTGTCTGGCACAAAGCTTACTCACAAAGCGTAGAATCTGCGGGACGTCCCTGAGAAATTAGAACAGTTACAGTCCTTCTTATAGGAAAATGTCATAATGGGAATGGCTGAAATTGCAATATGTCCGTCCCTGTAAGAGATGCACATTAAATTCCAAAGTTGGGAGGCTGTGCTGATCCCACAGCAAGTCTGGGTACCGTGATGGCGAAAGTAGTCACTGAACCTGTCCGGAACATAACCTCAGCACTTGTAAATTGTCTTCCGCTTTAGCGTCTTACAACAGGAAGAGTGTTTATACAGGTGTACTGGTATGATGGAAATTTATTCAATTCATCGCGTCACTTTATGAAACCCCCTTGACTGAGGTTTTGACATGTCTTTTTGAGTACTTTGACAAGTTTTGGTGAACCTTGTACATGTAAATCGGAACGTAAGATATACAAGCACTGCCATACTTGTAAGTTTCATTAGTTGTCAGTCATCGTTATGTCCCACATTACGGATGTGTCTAAATACATTCTTGGAAGTTTGTCGTCGGGTATCCACTTGGGAGAGCACTGGCTTGAATAAAAGTCATAGATAATAAAGCAGACATCTTATGGCTTATTCCGTGTTTGTGCCCTTTGCGAAAGTCGCACCGACATAATAGCTATTACATCTGTGCCATGGATAGCATTACCCTACGGCCTGCAGTCATCTATCTGTACCGTATTTCACATCGGTACCGTTCCACACACTGACCTGACTTACTCGGCAAACACGTCGTGACTAAAGGAAAGGCGTACTTTAATTTAAACTCCAGCGGTAACTTGTGGGCCGGGTAGCTCAGTCGGTATAGGGACTGACTACGGGCTGGACGGTCCAAGATCGAATCCCGGTGGGGAGGAGACTTTCCGCCCGTCCAGACCGGCCCTGGGTCCCACCCAGCCTCCTGTAAAATGGGTACCGGGTCTTTCCCGGGGGTAAAGTGCGGCCGGGGCGTGCTGCTGACCACTCACCACCTTCTAGTGCCGCGGTCATGGAAGAGTAGAGCTATACCTCTACCCAC
>Ga0123354_10012251_pt1 | contig 13288 bp, 3 predicted proteins | sample TergutLab28metaG_2_FD_97872 | JGI IMG/M metagenome (GOLD analysis project Ga0123354, IMG submission 97872) | Labiotermes labralis P4 segment gut microbial communities from Petit-Saut dam, French Guiana - Lab288 P4 | ecosystem: Host-associated > Arthropoda: Insects > Digestive system > Gut ...
GCCGTGGTCGTATGCGAAGACCCCGCCGGTATGGGTGAGTATAATCCGGCTTTATCCGGCGATATCCATGTACCCGCTACACACATGGATTACTTCATAAATAAGCTGTCCACCACCATCACCCGTAAAACCGTAACCGGCGACCGCACCGCGTCTATTATCGGAGAACGCGCCGCCAAGGAACTGCGTCCCGGACAAATTGTCAACATAGGCATCGGCATCCCCGAATCGGTGGGCATATACGCTTCAAAGCAAGGAATACTAAAGGATATCCATATTACGGTGGAAGCGGGCGGCGTCGGAGGGCTTCCTGCGCCCGGCGTCGCTTTCGGCGCGACCATCGGCGCGGATATGATTTGTGACATGGCGACGCAATTCGATTTCTATGACGGAGGCGGGTTGGATATATGCTTCTTGGGCGGTTTGGAAGCGGACTCCCATGGGAATGTCAACGCGCACCAACTGGAAGACGGCTATATTGGTATCGGCGGGTTCGCTAATATTACCCATGCCACCAAGACCATTGTATTTTGCATCAGTTTTAATACAAAGGGGCTGGCGGTGATAAAAGAAAACGGAAACATACGCATCACACACGAAGGCGTCATTCCTAAGTTTAAAAAGGAGGTTTCCGCCATCAGCTTTTCGGGTAAAAACGCGATTAAAAAGGGCCAACGCGTGTTGTATGTAACGGAACGCTGCGTGTTTGAGCTGACCGAGACAGGGCTTCGCTTGAAAGAAGTATATCCAGGTATTGACGAGTATGCGCATATACGCGGCATGCTGGACTTTGAATGTTGATGTTAGGTAAATGCGCGGCATACAAAGCGGGAATACGGAAATAAGCGATTAGGAGAAAAAACAAGTGCTAACCATTAAAACAGCCGAAATAAACGATTACCCGGTAACGGAACGTTTTTATACCGATTTGATTGAATCGATGCGTGACGCCGAGTTTAAGCCCGATTGGGTAATGGGCATATATCCGACAGAACAGCTCCTTCGTCAAGCAATACAGGAACAAACGCTGTATTTGGCTTACCAGCAAGGCACCCTCGTCGGCGCTATGGTCATGAATGATAACTGCGAACCTGAATACGAAAAAGTAAACTGGCTGACGGATTGCACAAAAAACGAAGTCAGGTATATACATCTGCTGGGCGTATCACCGGCATACCACGGCAAAGGCATTGCCAAACAAATGGTAGCCTATGCCATGGAGCTTTGCAGGAAAAACAAAATAAAGTCTATCCGTCTGGATGTATTGTGCAAAAACATTCCCGCCGCGAGGCTTTATGAATCCATGGGTTTTAGGCACATTGAAACCATCAAAATGTATTATGAAGATACGGGCCTTACGGACTTTTTGTTATACGAATTGATTTTATGAGTTACGCGATTCGCTTTACCGGCCGCATTTCGATATAACCCCGCCAGCCCCACGGCGCCAGCTGCATACGCGGCGCGAGCTCCGGCGCATAACGAAAGCCGTATACTTCGGGATTAAACTTATCAATAAGACGCATACAGGTGATAACAGCTTCCTCGAAATGCGCGTCCTGATAGGGTTCGCCTTGAAAAACCAGCATGTTGCATGGTTCCAATAAAATTGCATCATAATCCGTTGGTATTTGCCCCGCGTACTCAATCGGCACCTCCACACCGTGCGCGTATAAGCCGGTACCGGCAGGGCGCATATTAGCCGGCAACCATACGCCGACCGGCTCGTATAAGGCATCCTTTATACCGCTTAAGTAATCCCACGATTCGGAATTGTTGTGCTGCCCGCAGCCGACTTCCTGACAATATTCAAAATAATCTTCCGCGTTTTTACTTCTTTTTAAGATGAGCTTCCGTTCGGGCCTATGAACGATTTGGGTAAAGATGACGGCGGTGTTTTCATCCATGTTTTTTCCCTCCGGTTTTTTAACATGCCGGTCCAGGTAACGATGCGGGATGAACCAGCCTTCCGGCTGTTTAAAGCCGGCGTACTTTTTAGGTGTGATGCCAAACGTTTGTGAAAAAGCCCTGGTAAAGCCCTCGTGGCTGTCAAACGTAAAATCGAAAGCGACATCCATCACCCTTTTATTGCCTTGCCGCAGAGCATAAGCAGAATGTATCAAGCGTTGTCCGCGAATGTACTCAAACGGTGATATCCCCGTTTCCGCCTTGAACAGCCTTGTTGCGTGGTATTGTGAAAAACCCACCGCTTTGGCAATGGCGCTTACCGTGATCGGGTCTTGTAAATGCGCTTGCACATACGCTTTAATCGCTTCCGCCACACCCACCGCAACTCACCTCCCGTACACATTATAGTCAAAACGTCCGCGCATTTCTTGATTTTAAGTGCTCAAATTTTATCTTGCCACTTTGTATATCTTCCTTAATACAGTATATGATATACTAACGAAAAAAAAGGAGGCGCAGCCGATATGCATAAAACCCATCATAATTCTATTCGCGTCAATACGCTTGTTTTCTTGTTCATCATCATACTTGCCTTGGGTCAGGCCGCTGCCTGTGCGGGGCAGGAAACCTTTGCGATAAACGGGCGCGAGGTGCTTTATTACGGTGACTATGCCTACACCCTTGAGGACGGTTTGGCTACCATTGTTTTTTGTAACAGCGGCGTGCGTGATATTGTTTTTCCGGAACGTCCCGGCACTGACGACGCCGGCGCCATACTGCCGATTATCGGGGAGGCTGTGCCGGCGGGTGAGAATGAACCTTTTATATTAACCATACCCGGCTTTCTTGACGGATTCCCGGTCGCCTTTATCGGCGATGAAGCTTTTCTTGAGACAACATACACCGATTATGCGCTTCCGGAAGGACTTATCGGTATCGGCGATTATGCCTTCGCGTTTTGCTACTATTTAAAGACCCTATCCCTGCCCGACAGCGTCATGTCTATCGGCGACGGCGCATTCGAGTGGTGCGAAAGCCTGACGGATTTGTCGATCCCCGCCGGTGTAACAGATTTCGGTCATGCTATTGTTGCGGGTTGTGAAAGCATTGCCTTAACCGTACGTGAAAACAGCGCCGCTCATTTTTACGCGCTGGAAAACGACATACCTTTTGTTTCGGAGCCGAACGAGGCTTCTTACAAATCACTTGAGGACATACAAGCCCTTTTAAACGATTTGCTGGCAAGCAGCGGTACCTTAACGGATGAGGCTGTCAGTGATTTTATCGCGTTCGTCGCGGAAGCCGGTTATTATTTGTTCGACGATCATTGGAATGATCACGTGTTTGCCGAGGGGTTGGGAGAGGACAGCCTTATATCCCCTCGCTTCAGCGAAAGCGGTATCGGTTATGACGTACACTACAGCGCGTTACGCGCTCGGTTACAAGGCCGGTTATCGGAGGCATATGACCGTTACCTGACATTATGTGAAAAATACTTCAGCGCATACATTGTAGACGATCTGGCGCTGATGATGACCTGGGAGGACATGGCGCATTTCTTAATAGATTGGAGTGTATTCCGCACGAGTTATCCCCGCTTTTTGAAGGCCGAAATTGTCGATGACGACATTCGGTTTGGTTTATTCCTTTACGCGGGTTGTTTTGACTTGGTTAACACGCCTGTTATCGATGAGAACAGGCTGTCCCCGGATGTAAAGGCCAGTTATGAGATGTTTTTAAGCCATCCTTCGAGCGGTGATTGTCTTTATTATGACGATATAGCCCACTTGTATGATATGTGGAAAACCAATGATTTTATGTATACCGAACAAGTTCAGGCTGCCATCAAAGCGCTGGAGATTATGCTGTACGGTGATGATGCGTCATGGATGGATTCAGAATCACCCGAAAGTGACATCTTTGGGGAACTTGACGGAAACACCTTCTGCTTTTCAAGCGGTGTGGGCGCTTGGTCTACGGAGATTACTTTTTCGGCGGACGGCGTTTTTGCCGGTTACTTCCACGATGCCGATATGGGTGATATCGGGGAGGGGTATCCATCGGGAACGTTGTATGAATGCCTTTTTTCCGGCCAGTTTGCGTTGGCGGAGCAATGGGACGCGTATACCTTTGTTTTAACCCTCGACACACTCAACCCGGAGGAACCCGCCGGCATTGAACGGATAAAGGATGGGGTGAGGGTCATTACGGAGGATCCTTACGGGATAAACGGCGGCGATCTTTTTATGCTATACAGCCCGGGCAGGGAAACCGCCGATTTGCCGGAAGCATTTATTGAATGGGTGTGTTTACCCAACGCATGGGAAACCATGCCTGAAACACTGCCCTTTTACGGGCTATTCAACATCGAGGCGGAAGCCGGTTTTTGTTCATACTGATAGCAGTTTATATACCAGTTATTCGCCATGTGTTTTTAAATAATGACTTTTTTATGCTGTTCTTTGCATTTTCTTAATATTTATCCCATAATTTATGACGTTTTTATGAAATTTCCTATTGCATAATCTCATTTGTCGTGATATGTTTTTCACATTCGCTCATTACAACAACAAGGAGAATGGAACATGCTAAACAAGCGCTTACGAGTTGTAACAGCTTTCGTGCTTACGGTATTCATGCTGTTTTCTCATTTTTCGGATTGGTACGCCGTTTCGTGGGAGAATTCGGTTACTTCACCGTCACCGAGTAAAACCACGTATGAACAAAGCACCTACCCGGATGAGTCGCTTGAAACATGTGATCCGAACGAAACAGACCCGCCCGGCGGCTTAAGCGGGACGGATGCGCCTGCCCCAACACCCTCTCACGCCCCTCATAGCACGCCCAATCAATCCTTAACGAAGCCCGACGACATACCCTCCGCTACGCCTGTCGTTACAGAATCACCGTCTCCGGAGCCAAAGCACACGGCAAGCCCGCCTATGGACAACCTTGATGCCAACCAACCCTCTGATGAAAGTAAAAATGAGCGTTATACCGATAAGGATACTTTTCAGATACGCGTGACTGTTAACGGTACGCCTCCTTCAACGGACGACGCCGGTGAATTGGGTCCGGTTCTTGAACCGCTATGCATAGAAGCCGCGCTTGAATACCAAACAGAGGACCATACTTGGCAGATTGTCGATAAAGAGTGGGCGGCGGTGAACGGAGCGGAACGGACGGAACCGTACGATATTCAATTTTTTATCACCGCGGGAAACCGCGCATCCGCAAGTGTATCTATGAAAAACCTGCCTGTCCGCTATGCCTACCGCGCCCGACTCATTGCCATTAACGGCATCAACGCGGACACCCTCCGGCAGTATGGCATGACAGTGGCCTATTTTGACCGGCCGCTTCTAACGCGCGTCACCCTCCGTTGGCGTGACATGGTAAATAAGGAAGCTGCCGATGAACCCATGCTTTTGGAAAAACCGCAAATGGACGCGGATGATGAACCTACCCTCTCGGAGGGGCCGCCTGCCCATCCGTTTATACAAGAACCAACCGGGATGGCCTCCTTTAACCTGCCTGTATTGGACAATCAACCGGAACAGTCGGACCTGTTCCCTTCTATTTTGGCGGCTTCCGCACTGTTTCAAGCGGTAGATGTAACCATCCGTTTGTATCTTAATTACTCGGATAATGACGAGGACGCGGCGGTAACGATTATCCCCTTGAGCATTAATGATGATGAACCGGAAGTATCCCTAACCGTTCCATGTGCAGGGAACCCTTCTATATCGTATGCCATCACCTTGACTGCCGATGAAAACGATCACATCGTTTATACTGTACGCATTAACGCGCTCTATCATATTATATCTTCTGCCGACAAAATCAGCGGGGAAGTGAACCCTGACGGAACGGTTGATGTTACCTTTAGCGCCGTTGAAAAAACCGCCCTGACTTTTAAGAAACACTGGTATGACAATAACGACGTAAGAAGCCGATACGATGTGACACTCCGTTTACAAGCCAAGCAGATATCGAAAGAAGGAGCGGGCTGGTATGATACCGGCGATAAATATGAGCTGAACGGTGATATGCTAGAATATGATCCTTATTCCGATACCTTCTCGGATTTACCGTTGTATGACGCGGAAGGTTATCGCTTGGCATACCGCGTTATTGAAGCGGAAAGCGACAGCGTAAACGCGAAGCTGTATATTCAGTCCCGTTTGAATAACGGTGAAATCATCAATACCAAGAAGACTTCCTTAACGGTATACAAGGTATGGAAGGACGCCGCGACATACGGGGAAACCCGCCCGTCATTTGAAGACTGGCGTTCCGGCATACAGCTTATACGCATCGCGTATGACGACAGTATTGAAATCGTTGACGCGTTTACCGTCTCCACTTCTGATGAAACCTTAAGCACCTGGGAACTTATGATAGACAATCTTCCGGCGTACGATGAAACCGGCTATGCGTATACTTACTATATAGAGGAACAGACGGACGGCTGGAAAGATTGCGATGCCATCGGCAGCTATGAAACCGCGCATCAAAACAAGAACGAGTTTAGGGATAAAACATCCGGCATTTATAACGGAGGGTCCTCCGTTAGTACGATGGTAAACGATATGGTGTTTACCTTTAAAAAAACATGGAAGGACGGTGACGGCGCCAACCGGCCGCAGCTCACGTATAAACTGTACCGCGTTATCATCGATCCTGATAATCCCGAGGGAACTGTGCCATCCATTATCACCGCCTCCCCCGTTCCAAAAATGGACACGATGATCATCCCCGGCGGGAGCGATATCGATTTTAACGAATTTATCACCTATACGGGAGCGGGCGGCATCCAACTGCCTATGTATGACCAAGATGGGCGGCAATACCTCTACTTCGCCGTTGAAAATCTTTCCGGGAACACCGTAGATTATGTTATTGAAATCGACAATGGGGGGCCCTATTTATTTAACACAGGTGAAATTACCAACCGGAAGAAGGCGAACTATACCCCGTCTGTGCGTAAACGCTGGTATGCCAGCGCCATACAAAGCATGGATGCGTCATGCACTTTTTCCTTGCAAAGGAATGAGGGCGTATTGAATGACGATGGGATACGCATACCGGATTGGCAAACATGCGGCGATATGACCATTACCGGTTTTACCGCGGAAATGCTGGATAAAAGCGGCTCTTTTTCCGGTGATTACCCTAAATATGACGCTGACGGATACCCCTATGAATACCGCGTGGTGGAAAGCGGCGCGGTTATCAACGGTGAAACGGCTGTAGGCGATTTTGAAATCGGAGGCGTTTTTTCGGCCTACGGTTATTCATTCCGTATATCTGAGGCAAACGGTGTTTTTTATAATACGCTTATCGGTGAAACATCATTCGGCGTGCGAAAAGTTTGGAGCCCCGCTTCGACCTGGGAAAGTGAAAGCAACCCCTCTATCACCATTGAAATTCTGCAAAACGGGACTCCCTATCGATTGAATCCGGAAGACCTTCCCGTGATAGACGGAATGAGCGTCTCCGTTAATAATACAAGCATTACGCTTACGATGACGGATTTTGATAAGGAGACCGATTCACCGAACTTCACGGCTGTTTTTGATAACCTGCCCAAATACACTGCGACCGGCGGGCTGTATGAATATAATGTCCGCGAGATATCATGCACGAGCGGTTACATACATAAATCAACCGGGTATACCATAGAAGGCACCGTTCCTACGGGTGTTCTGACGAACATTGCCGGGGGCGAGGGTCCGACGCTCGTTTTTTATGTGAGTAAACAATGGTTGGACGACAGCGATCAAGATCTGCGCCGCCCCGTCACCATGACGCTGTTCTTTTTAAATGAAGACGATGTATACGAACCCGTACGAGACATTCAACTGAGTGTCGGCAACTCATGGTACCAGGAATACTACTATGCGCCGAATGACTCTGATGACATGTCTGCCAGAGAATGGCAATATGATAACTATCTCATCCGTGAGACCAAAGTGGGCGAAAGTGAGGTTATCTATAACACCTACTCCGACTTTTTAGCAGGCATCGGCCGCATTACGGATTACAACCAGCAGTTATATTCCTGTACCCATATAAAAACTGCTACGAACGGCTACCGGGCCATCAATCTCCGCTACGGGACACTTTCCGTTATCGTCGATAAGTCATGGGCTGTCGGCGAAATTACCGGGTTGGTATCTGAGTTCACGGTTTACGGTAACGGTGATGCAGTCGAGAAACTGGAATTACCTCAGGGGACTGCCTCGGTTACATTTGATAATCTTCCTAAATACGATGATCAGGGTGTTATCATCTCCTACACGCTGCGGGAGACAGGGCTTAAAAAGGCGGGCGACGCGGTCTTTACGCTCATCAGCGGAGGCGCTGTATACCTGGTTGATGTCGGCATGGTATCTCATTCAATCGCTGAAGGTGCCTACGTAATAGGCTCGCAGCGTACGAATGATACCATGTCTTATTCGGTGTCCAACATACGTACGGAAAGCAATAACCTAACTGTTAACAAGGTATGGCGTGACGAAAACGAAAACGCGCCGAGGCCGGACATCGCCTTAAGCCTGAGTCGAAAAAGCACGAAACCGGGAGCCCCGGAGCAGACGCTCGGCGGGGACCGCGTATGGAATACCGGAACAAACCAATGGCTCTGGACATGTGACTTCGGCAACATGCCTAAGTATGACGCGGAAGGGTATCTGTATGAGTATTATGTAAGGGAAACCATCTTACAGTCCGGTTCGTATTATCATATTTCATATAATAACGAAGGCATATTGCCCAATGTCAACGGCACCACATCCGAAGCCGTATACGCCGCGTTTTCAGACGGCAGCAGTTATGCCAGAGCCGAGTTTAAGGGTTCCGAGATAAAGCCCGGAACAGAGCCCGGTATCATCATCAACACCATCGCAAGAGACATGAGCATTCCGGGTAGCAAGTATTGGCTGAACTACCCCGCTTGGTTTAACCCTGTTCATTTCCCAACGGTTTACATCCACCTTTACTGCATGCCAAAACCCGATTATGAAGCGATGATGGCAGATAATCCCGAGTCTATGTATGATAGCGAATATCACATTAATCAAGTGGAGCTTGTAAACGGCGCTCGCGGATTTGAGTTCGAAGACCTGCCGCAGTATACGGAATACGGTGTTCCGTATGTTTACTATCTTCTTGAAACGCAGGACGCGGAGGGGCAGAACGATACCCCCGTGCAGGGATACTATGTAGACTACAGTAAAACGGATCTTTCGGTATACAACATATATGACAATGATCCGGCCAGTATGGCATACGTTAAGATTACCGTTTTTAAGAACTGGCGATGGCCCGAAAAGGATACGGACCAACTGCGATACCCCAATGTCACCTTTGACCTGTACCGGCAATGGATGATCGACGAAAAAATCTTGTATAGTGAGCAAGTCGACACCATTACACTTACAGGCGGTATTATTGAAGATTATGAAGATGGTAAACATTGGTATACTTTTGGACAAGATGCCTCGTTGCCCTATTTCGCGCCGGACGGAACGGTTTATGAGTACATCGTTAAGGAAAGGGCCATCAACGGTTATCAAAACACCGAAATGACACCGACAGATGGTAAAGTCCGGTTAGAAAAAGAGGATAACAGGCTTTATTCAGGCACAGTGAGTTTTACCAATGCATACACGCCCAATTCGCCGGATCCATGCGTTTTAACGGCTTACAAGGTTTGGAATGATGAAAGCAATGCCTACGGTACGCGTCCTGATATAGGAGACGCCCAAGAAGCGCTTGGGTATTCGCTTTGGCGCAGAACGGCGAGCATATCGGAGGAGAAACTGGATAAAATTAACTTTAACTGGGCGCAGGACAGCGCGCCTAACAACAATAGATGGGTTGCGACCATTAGTACTTCTACCGATAGCGGCTTTAGCTTTCCGAAATACGCTACTACCGGGGAAAGCTATACCTATTTTGTAAAAGAAGAATTGGCAGCGCCTTATAAAGACGCGTATGTGTTATCAAGCGGATCGGGTACGCTGAGTTTAACCAATACCCTGAAAACTTGCCAAGTTTCCGCCAATAAACAATGGAAGGACGGCGAGGCGCCGCTATCCGCGGCCCAGCTTGCCGATTTAACACACTTCGGCCTCCCCACGACACTGCGCTTTGCTGTACAGTATCGGTTTGAGGATGAAGAATGGAGACCATATCTTCTTATAGATTCATCTCCTCTCAATCGCGATGTATCGGCAGAGGAACTATTCTCAGGCGGAACCATTAGCTTTACAAATTGGCTGCCATTGTATCGTGAAAAGGACGGTAAACCCGTGCGCGTACAATACAGGGTATGTGAAACGGAGATGTCATTTGACAACGGCGATTCTTTTGTAACCGTGATATATGATAACGGCGACGCACCGGAATCCGTTCCCGGTGAAGACCTTCGCATGATGACCGTAAAACAAGAAGATTTTTTATTCGGAGACGCTAACGGAAACGGGACGCATACCAGTACGATTTCCAACAACCTTTCCGTACAAAAACTATATTTCGTTAAGATTTGGGATGATGACGGCAACCGAGACGGCCGCCGCCCGGATGAAATTATATTTTCCATTTCGCAAGATAACAGTACATACGGCCGTGACATTTCACTGACGAAGGACACCCTGTCGGATCAATCGACAGGAAGTTCTGATAAGGATAACACTTGGTACGCGGAATGCTGGGCAACGGTTTACATAGAACCGGGTGAAGCAGCTGTTTATACCGTTACGGAAGAATGCCCGGCATTTTACGCACAGTCGTACGAGACATTTGACAGCAAAACCCTTACCTGGACATTTACCAACGAGGCTGCCATTGACGTGGTGACCTTACAGGCGCAAAAGGCATGGGCCGGGGAAACACCATGGACCGTGCGGCCGGATTCTGTGTTGTTGACATTGGAACAAAAGGATGGCGATGGAGACGCCTGGCGGCCAACCGAGTCTTCCGACCTTCCAACGGGAGTTTCCTCTTTTGTGAATCCGGTTGAGGTGACGTATAAAGCCGGCATCGAAAAATGGGCAGATATCGCTGTTGAAGTATGGAAAGATATCGCTTCTTGGAGCGGGTTGCCGGTTCATCAACTGAGGGAAGACCCCACGGACGACCCTGTTCCCATCTACTATCGTGTCTCAGAAGAGGATACCGCCATGGGTTATATATCTGTCAGCACAGTGGTTGTACCGATGGAATACAAAGATGATGAATCGACTGAGATACCGGTTATTATATTGACAAACACCCTGGAGACGGTTCAATTAACCGGTAGTAAGATTTGGGATGACAGCGATGATTGGTACAAGCGCAGACCTAAGCTTGATGCTGAAAGCGGTGACCCAAATATCACCCTAACCGTTTTGGCGGATGATACGGAAATGAATCCTCAGCCGGAAATCGTTTGGACAAGTTCTACCTACATAACCGAACCTTTACCGAAATACGCATATAATTCGGATAAGATAGTAGTATATGCGGTTCAGGAAACACCGATCCCCGTGGAGTATGAAGCGAAGTATGGGCTAAGTACAAGTAATAAGTATCAAACCGACATCACCAACACGCTGGAGACGACCAGTGTTTCGGGTAAAAAAACCTGGAGCGATAACGCCAACCATTACCTATACAGGCCGGAAATATTAGAGTTGAAGGTGTATATCGAGGACTCCGAGGAACCCATGGATATTCAGCCAAAAGCAACGGATATCATTTGGGATAAACCGGAGGGTACTGATGAATGGATCTACACGATTGTCAACCTTCCCAAGTATATTGAGAGCGGCGCTCAAATCGCCCGCTATGTCGTACGGGAAGAAATTCCTTTGGGTGGATACGCGTTGCAAAACGCGGAAACAGCAGGCAATGGTTCTTGGAATGAACTCACAGGACAAGTAACGGAAGCTAATTTCACTAACACCCTTGAAACCATTTCGATTACAGGCAGCAAAAAATGGGAAGATGAAAGCAATAAATACGGCACGAGGCCTGAACCTGAAGACTTTAAGCTCACTGTGTACCAAAACAATGTGCTGCTCGTACCTCAGCCTGCCGAGGATGATATTGAATGGGTAGAAACGGATACGGACGTATGGCATTACACCATTGTCAATCTTCCAAAGAAAATGAAGGATTCTAACTCGGACGCCCAGTATATCATCCGGGAAAGCTTCCATCACGGTTACGATGCCTCGCATGATATCGTAAAAGATGACTCCGGTAAGATTACAGAAGTGAACATTATCAATACGCTGATAACCATTCCCCTAACGGTAACCAAGGTTTGGGATGATTACAGCAACTATTACGATACACGGCCTGATGGCTTGGCGTTGACGGTTTATGCGGATAACAAGGTAATGATTCCGCAACCGGATATGAAATGGAGTAAAGATTTAGACAGCGAAGGCATTTGGTCATTGAAAGTGACGGGTTTACCCCGTTACAATAAAATAACCGGTAAACCTATTGTATACCTTGTCGAGGAAGCGACACTGGAACCTTCCTATGCATCTGACGCTGATGATGGCGTATGCCAAGCCGACCTTGTGACAGAGGCTACCATCGAGGATTACCTAGCAGCTTCCTTTACCAATACGCTCAAGATGGTATCCATCAGCGGAACGAAGACATGGGATGATGATGATAACCATTACGGTCACCGCCCCGCCGAATTGGTCTTGACGGTGTTGGCCAATGGCGATCCCTTGCAAAGACCTAAAGAAGGTCCCGACGACGAAACGGAGTATTGGACTTTCATAGTGCAATCCGGGGATGATGATTTTAGTAAGCCGTGGAGTTACCTCATTGAGGGTTTACCCATGTATATAGGGATAGGGAACGAGCCGGTTGTATATTCTGTCCGTGAGGCTGTACCGAACGGATACAGCACCGATAACGAAGAGTTGGAACCTTCCCCAGCGGGAGTTCCCGATATCATGGACGCAAACTTTACCAACACACTGGAGACAACCAGTATATCGGGTAAAAAGTTCTGGAACGATAACGGCAACCATTACCTATACAGGCCGGAAATATTAGAGTTGAAGGTGTATATCGAGGACTCCGAGGAACCTATTGATATTCAGCCAAAAACAACGGATATCATTTGGGATAAACCGGAGGGTACTGATGAATGGATCTACACGATTATCGGGCTTCCTAAGTACCTAAAGGGAAGCAACCAAATCGCCCGCTATGTCGTACAGGAAGAAGTTCCATCAGGCGGATATATACCGACATCGGCCATAGGCGATTGGGATGAAGTCACGGGGGAGGTAACGGAAGCCGATTTTACCAATATCCTTGAAACCATCTCGATTACAGGCAGTAAAACATGGGAAGATGA
>Ga0123354_10012254_pt1 | contig 13287 bp, 26 predicted proteins | sample TergutLab28metaG_2_FD_97872 | JGI IMG/M metagenome (GOLD analysis project Ga0123354, IMG submission 97872) | Labiotermes labralis P4 segment gut microbial communities from Petit-Saut dam, French Guiana - Lab288 P4 | ecosystem: Host-associated > Arthropoda: Insects > Digestive system > Gut ...
GACAAATTTCATAAATATGACTTTTTCGAAAAATTTTTGTTGCAATCCGAAAAATAATGTTGTATAATCCCACCTGTTGTGACATTTCTAAGCGATGACGCGGAAGGTTGCCGGTGTGCCGGGGAATTTCCGCCGAGCAATGTCAGGTTCCAGAAACCGGGCGGCAAAGAGTCACTGCATTTATATAGCGAATGAGCGTTTCCGGGCCGGTTTTATGGCCGGGGCGTTGTCGCAACGGGAGAAGTCCGTTGTTTTTTTTAACTCAACCTGGATACGCCCGGCTAAGTGTGCAGTCGCCCTTCCTAGAAACTAGAACCAAAATGCCGGAAACCGGCGATATTCTAGTATCTAGCATCTAATCTCTAGTATCTAGAAAAGGAGGGACTTTTTCATGGCGAACCAAAAAATCCGTATCAGCCTTAAGGCGTATGACCACAAATTGATCGACCAGTCAGTGACGCAGATCATCGAAACAGCCAAGCGCACAGGCGCGCAAGTCTCGGGGCCCATACCCCTGCCGACCAAAAAAGAGATAGTAACAATCCTGCGGGCCGTCCACAAGTACAAGGACTCGCGCGAACAGTTCGAAATGCGGACTCATAAGCGGCTCATCGACATCATCATGCCCACGCCCAAGACTGTGGACGCCCTGACGCGGCTGGATCTGCCGGACGGCGTGGATATTACCCTGAAAATTATGTAGTAGGGCGCACCGCCCTCGGCGCGCCGTAAGGAGGAGGTAAAATAATGAAAAAGGCAATTATTGCGAAGAAGCTCGGCATGACGCAGGTCTTTGGCCCGAAAGGCGAGATGATCCCCGTGACGGTGTTGGAGGCGGGGCCTTGCGTGATAGTTCAGAAGAAGACCGTTCAAAACGACGGATATTCCGCCCTGCAAGTGGGCTTTGGGGATATAAGGGCAAAGCTGGTCAACAAGCCCTCGAAGGGGCACTTTGACAAGGCCGGCCTAAAGGCCAACAAGGTTTTGAGAGAGTTGAAGCTGGACGATACCGAAAACTACGAGATAGGCAGCGTCATCAGGGCCGACATGTTCGCCGCGGGGGACATGGTGGACGTATCGGGCGTCTCAAAGGGCAAGGGCTTCCAGGGCGCGATCAAGCGCCACGGCCAGCACAGGGGCCCGATGGCCCACGGCTCGAAATACCACAGGGGCGTCGGCTCCCTCGGTTCCGGCACGACCCCGGGCCGCGTCAAGAAGGGCAAAGGGATGCCCGGCCACATGGGGCACGTAAAAGTCACGGTGCAGAACCTGATGGTAGTCCGCGCGGACGCGGAAAAGAATCTGCTCCTCATCAGAGGCGCGGTTCCCGGCGCGAAGGGCACGGTCGTAATGATTAAAAACACAGTAAAAAATTAATTAAAAACTGAATATCTAGTTTCTAGTAAGGAGGAACATTTATGGCATCTGTTGACGTATACAACATGGCCGGCGAAAAAATCGACGCGATGGAACTGGACGACAACATATTCGGTATAAAAGTCAACGAGCACGCCGTACACATGGCCGTGGTGCAGTATCTGGCGAACCAGCGCCAGGGCACCAAATCCGCCAAGACGCAGGCGGAGGTCAGGGGCGGCGGCCGCAAGCAGGGCGCGCAAAAGGGCGGCGGCCGCGCGAGGCACGGTTCGAGCCGCGCGCCGCAGTTCAAGGGCGGCGGCGTGGTGTTTGCGCCCAAGCCAAGGGATTTCACGATGAAAATCAACCGCAAGCTCAAGAGGCTGGCGCTCAAGTCCGTTCTGACCGATAAAGTTCAAAACAACAACCTGATCGTGCTGGATTCGCTCTCTTTGGACGCGATCAAGACCAAGGAAATGCAGAAGATCTGCGACAATCTAAAGCTTGAGAAGGCTATGATCGTCATCGACGGGTCTGACCGGAACATCATCCTCTCCGCCAGGAACATCCCCGAAATCAAGACGGCGGCGGTCAACACCATCAACACCTACGACATCCTCAGGTTCGACAAATTCGTCGTGACAAAAGACGCGGTGCTGAAAATGCAGGAGGTGTACGCGTAATGGCTGATTTGAAATATTACGACATTTTGCTGAGGCCGGTGGTCACGGAGAAGTCCATGAACGACATGTCCTCGAAGAAATACGCGTTCTACGTGCACCCGGACGCCACGAAAGTCCAGATCAAAGAGGCGCTTGAGAAGCTGTTCGACGGCGTGAAGGTCGAGAAGGTCAACACCATGAACAAGCAGGGTAAGATCAGGAAGCGCAGGAACGCGGAGGGCAGGACGCCGGCGAAGAAAAAAGCCATCGTGCAGCTCTCGGCGGAAAGCAAAGAGATAGAGTTCTTCCAGGGAATGTAGTAATCCAGTTGATTTTCCAGTATCCAGTTTCCAGCATCTAGTATTGGAGTGAGATTGATGGGCGTAAAAAGATACAGGCCGTACACCCCCTCGCGCAGGAACATGACAGTCTCCGACTTCGCGGAAATCACCAAGAAAAAACCGGAGAAGGCCCTCATGGAGCGCGTGAAGAACACGGCGGGCCGCAATAATCAGGGCAAGATCACCGTCAGGCACATCGGCGGCGGCGCAAAGAAGCAGTACCGCATAATCGATTTTAAGCGGAACAAGGACGGGGTGCCGGCGAAAGTCGTAGGAATCGAGTACGACCCCAACAGAACCGCGAATATAGCTTTGCTTTCCTATCTGGACGGCGAAAAGAGATATATCCTCGCGCCGAACGGCCTCAAAGTAGGCGACAAGCTCATGAGCGGGGACAGCGCGGAAGTCCGCGTGGGCAACTGCCTGCCGATGAGGCTGATCCCGGTGGGCACGGAGATACACAACCTGGAGATGAAGCCCGGCAAGGGCGCGCAGCTTGTGCGCTCGGCTGGCAACGTGGCCCAGCTTATGGCCAAAGACGAGAAGTACGCCACCGTGAGGCTTCCCTCAGGCGAGATGAGGCTTCTTCCGGCCGGCTGCAAGGCCACGGTAGGCCAGGTGGGCAACCAGGATCATGAGCTTATCAAGATCGGCAGCGCGGGCAAGAAGCGGCACATGGGCGTCCGTCCCACAGTCCGCGGCTCCGTCATGAACCCCAACGACCACCCGCACGGCGGCGGCGAAGGCAAAGCGCCGATCGGCCGCCCGGCCCCGTCAACGCCTTGGGGCAAGCCGGCTCTGGGTTACAAGACGCGCAAGAAGAGGAAGGCTTCCAGCAAGATGATTATCCGCCGCAGAGGCGCGAAGTGATTCTGGAGACTAGAACCTAGAACCTAGAGACTGGATTTATGAGTCCTATTACCAGTATCTGGTATCCAGAAAGTCGCAAAGTAACTGTCCGCCGCAGAGGCGCGAAATAACAGAAGGCGTTGGATTCTGGTCTCTGGTTTTTCCAGGCTCCAGGCTCCAGGCTCCAGAAAGGGGTTTCCAGCACATGAGCCGTTCGCTCAAAAAGGGGCCGTTTATCGACGGGCACCTCATGAAGAAAGTCGTAGAGATGGAAAAAACCGCTAATAAATCGGTTATAAAGACCTGGTCGCGCCGCTCGACGATATTCCCGGAGATGATCGGGCTGACCATTGCCGTTCACGACGGCCGTAAGCACGTGCCGGTGTACATCACGGAGGACATGGTGGGGCACAAGCTCGGCGAGTTCGCCATGACCCGCACTTACCGCGGCCACGGCAAGGACGCGGAGAAGAAGAGCAAAGTGAAGTAGGAGGCCGAAGATGACGAGGATCGAGTTCAAAGCCATATTGCTCTTTATCGACGAGCTGATACAAAAAGGCGATTATGAAGCCCTCAAAAAGATCGTCAAAGAGCTTTTGGATGATACGAAGGGAAAGGAGGCTTAACAATGTCAAAGGGACACCGCACAAAGATTAAACAGGAGCGCAACGAGGAGAACAGGGACAGACGCCCCCAGGCCCATCACATGTACGCCCGCGTTTCCGACACAAAAGCCAGGATCGTTCTGGACGAGATCAAGGGAAAGAGCGTCGGCGCGGCGCTGGGCATTCTGGAGTATTCTCCGCGTTACGCGTCCTACCTGATTAAAAAAGTTCTGAATTCCGCTATAGCGAACGCCGAGAACAATCTCGGCCTGGATGTTTCGGAGCTGTTCGTGGAGGACGTTTTCGCGAACCAGGGGCCCACGCTCAAGCGCATACAGCCAAGGGCGCAGGGCAGGGCTTACGCGATCCACAAAAAGACCAGCCACATTTCGATATATCTGAACCGCAGGGAAGCGAAAAAGAGTTTGGCGAAGAGAATCGAAACGAAGGTCAAGCAGGAAGTAAAAGCAATAAAAGAGGACAAATAACGGCGGGAGGTAAATAATGGGCCAGAAAGTAAATCCTCATGGACTTAGGCTGGGCGTAGTCAAAGAATGGGACTCCGTCTGGTACGCTGAGAAAGATTTCAGCAAGTATCTTGTCGAGGACTTTAACCTCCGCAAGTATATCAAGAAAAAGCTCTACGCCTCCGGAGTCTCCAGAATCGCCATCCAGAGAACCACGGACCGCGTGAAGATAACCATCTACACGGCCAAGCCCGGCATCATCATCGGCAAGAGCGGCCAGGCCATACTCGACCTGACGAACGACCTCCAGAGGCTCTCCAGCCAGAAGGTCATGGTCAACATCGAGGAAGTCCGCAGGCCGGAATTGGACGCGCAGCTCGTGGCCGAGGCCATCGCAAAGGATCTGGAGAACCGCGTGACCTTCCGCCGCGCCATGAAGCAGGCCATGGGCCGCGCCATGAAGCTGGGCGCGAAGGGCATCAAGACTTCTGTTTCCGGGCGTTTGGGCGGGGCCGACATCGCGAGGACGGAGCACTATCACGAGGGCACTATCCCCCTGCAAACACTCCGCGCCGACATCGACTACGGCTTTTCCGAAGCGGACACCACCTACGGCAAGCTGGGCGTGAAGGCGTGGATCTACAAGGGCGAAATACTTCCTAAGATGCCGAGAGGCGATCGGTCTGAGCGGCCCGAAAGGCCCGAGCGGTCTGAACGGCCCAGATCCGACAGATCCAGAAATGACAGATCCAGGTCAGAGAGGCCAGGCGGATCCGATCACGGCGGAGCGGGTAGGGGAGGGAGAAAACAGCATGCTGATGCCTAAAAGGGTAAAAAGGCGCAAACAGTTCCGCGGGCGCATGAAGGGCAAGGCAATACGCGGCAGTATGGTAACCTACGGCGATTACGGCTTGGTGGCGATGGAGCCCAGTTGGATCACGTCGAACCAGATCGAGGCGGCGCGTATCGCCATGACGCGTTTCATCAAGCGCGGCGGGCAGGTTTGGATAAAGATATTCCCGGATAAGCCAGTGACCTCGAAACCTGCTGAAACCCGTATGGGAAGCGGAAAGGGCACGCCCGAATTCTGGGTGGCTGTGGTGAAGCCGGGCAGGGTCATGTTCGAACTGGGAGGCGTCCCGGAAGAAGACGCCAAAGAGGCGCTTCGCCTCGCCGCGTACAAGCTTCCGATCAAGTGCAAGATCGTCTCCAAAGAGGAACAGCGGAAGGAATTGCTGGAAAAAGAGATGGTGCAGGAAGCCGAGCGTCTCGATATGGAAGGTGATACCGGTGAAAAGTAAAAAATATCTCAACGACATAAGGTTAAAGTCAATGGAAGAGCTGGACGCGGAGCTTATCAGCGCGAAAAGGGAGCTTTTCAATCTCCGGTTCCAGAACGCCACGAACCAGCTTGACAATACGGCGCGGATTACCGACGTGAGGAAGAACATCGCGAGGATTCAAACTGTAATCACCCAGAAAAAGATGGGGATCGCGGATTAAGGACGTAATAGGAGGCGAGTAAATGGAGGAAAACCTGGATATTAACCCGGAGATCGCGGTGGAAACCGTGGAGGAAGACGTTGTTTCCGTCAAGAAATCTGACAGGAATCTCCGCAAAACCAGGGTCGGCAGGGTCGTCAGCGATAAAATGGACAAAACCATCGTCGTCGCCGTGGAAAACCACGTCAAGCATCCCCTGTACGGCAAGATCATGAAGAGGACTTACAAGCTGAAGGCTCACGACGAGAAAAACGAGTGCGGCGTCGGCGACCGCGTGAGGGTCATGGAGACCCGCCCGCTGTCGAAGGAAAAAAGGTGGCGGCTGGTAACGATTCTGGAGAAGGCGAAATAAATCCGCGTTACGCGGGTGAGGCCAAAATTGACGAGTACGCGCTTGTAGGGGCGCGCAATGCGCGCCCGGCTTGAAAGAATCAGCAAGGCAGGAGGTAAACGCAATGATTCAACAGGAAACGAGGCTTGTTTCCGCCGACAATTCCGGCGCGAAAGAGCTTTTATGCATCCGCGTGATGGGCGGGTCAATAAGACGGTACGGCAGCGTCGGCGATATCATCGTCGCCACGGTCAAGGACGCGACGCCCGGCGGCGTGGTCAAAAAGGGCGAGGTCGTCAAGGCTGTCATAGTCCGCACGAGGAAGTTGGTCGGCAGGCCCGACGGTTCGTATATCAGGTTCGACGAAAACGCGGCGGTCATCATCAAAGACGATAAGACCCCGAGGGGTACCCGCATTTTCGGGCCCGTGGCCAGGGAACTGCGCGAGAAACAGTTCGCAAAGATCATCTCGCTGGCCCCGGAAGTTTTATAAGGAGGCGGGCTAATGGCTGGCAACACGAAAGTACAGGAAAAAAAGCCGATCAAGTCGCGGCTTAAACGCGGCGACAAGGTAAAGGTCATCACAGGTAAGGACAAAGGCAAGACGGGCAAGGTGCTCTTCATCGACAGGCTCGAAGGCAGGGTCATCGTCGAGGGCGTCAACATGATTACCAAGCACCAGAAGTCCAACATGTCGAACCGCTCCGGCGGCATCATCCATAAAGAGGCGCCGATCCACATCTCCAACGTGATGTACATGGACGGGAACAAACCCTCCAGGATCGGTTTCCAGGTGGAAGTGGACACGGACGTGGACGGCGCGAGGAACGTCACGAAGCACCGCGTCGCCAAAGCTACGGGAAATGTGATAGATTGAGGTGAATAGAATGAACCGGCTAAGAGATTTTTACGAAAAAGACGTAGTTGACGCGATGACTAAAAAATTTTCCTATAAGAACAGGCTGGCCGTGCCCAAGATCGAGAAGATCGTGGTAAACATGGGACTCGGGGACTGCAAGGACAACCCAAAGTCGCTCGACGCGGCCGCGGGGGACCTGGCGATCATCACCGGCCAGAAACCGGTCATCACGAAGGCCAAGAAATCCGTCGCGAACTTTAAGCTCCGCGAGGGCATGTCCATCGGATGTAAGGTCTGCCTCCGGGGCGAGAAAATGTACAGCTTCCTTGACCGCCTGATAAACATCTCCCTGCCGCGTGTGCGCGACTTCCGGGGGATCAGCGCGGAGGCCTTCGACGGCAGGGGAAATTATACGCTGGGCGTAAAAGATCAGCTTATTTTCCCGGAGATACAGTTCGACAAGGTCGAAAAGGTCAGGGGCATGGATGTAGTTATCGTGACCACGGCGAACACCGACGAGGAAGCCAGAGAGCTTCTGACGCTGTTCGGGATGCCGTTTGTGAAACAAAGCTAAAGGCTATTGGAGGCTGAAATATGGCGAAAAAGTCCATGATTTTGAAGCAATCGCGGCCCGTTAAGTTTTCCACGAGGCGTTACAGCCGCTGCAAGTTGTGCGGAAGGCCCCACGGAACCCTGCGCAAGTACGGGATCTGCCGCATCTGTTTCAGGGAACTGGCTTATAAGGGCCAGATTCCTGGAATGAAGAAAGCTAGTTGGTAAGATATGGAAGTAAGGAGGTAGACACATGTCGATGTCAGACCCTATTGCCGATATGCTGACCAGGATCAGGAACGCAAACACGGCAAAGCATTCGACCGTTGACATCCCGTCGTCGCGCATGAAAGTGGCGATCGCCGACATTTTGATCCGTGAAGGGTACGTCAAGGGTTACGAAATACTCGAGGACGGCGCAAAAAAGACCATGCGCATGACTCTCAAATACGGCAGGGACAAGAACGAAAAGGTCATCGGCGGCCTGAAGCGCATTTCCAAGCCGGGCCTTAGAGTGTACGCCAACGTTGAGGATATGCCCAGGGTACTGGGCGGCCTTGGAGTAGCGATAGTCTCGACCAACAAAGGCATAGTAACCGACAAAGAGGCCCGCAAGCTGGGCGTAGGCGGCGAAGTCCTGGCCTTTGTGTGGTAGTTTAGCAGCATCATTATTCTGTTGCTGGCATCTGAATCTAGGTTCAAGGCTCTTGTTTATGAGCTTTTCCAGGCCCTAGGCTCCAGGTTCCAGCATCTAGTCAGGAGGCAGACCATGTCGCGTATAGGAAAACTTCCGATCCCTGTCCCGGCGGGCGTCGATGTAAAAATCGACGAGGGCAATATGCTCACCATCAAGGGCCCCAAGGGGACGCTGAGCCGGAAATTGTCGGCGGACATGCACATCGCGATGGATAACGGGGTTTTGACCGTTGAGAGGCCTAACGACCTGAAGAAATTCAAGTCGCTCCACGGCTTGACCCGCACCCTTATCAACAACATGGTTGACGGGGTGACGAAGGGATTTTCAAAGACGCTGGAGATCGCCGGCGTCGGATACAGGGCGGCGAAATCCGGGAACGAGCTGACGCTTACGCTTGGATACTCGCACCCCATAAAGATGGTCGATCCCGACGGGATAACGACCACTGTGGACGGCACGAACAAAATCACTGTCTCGGGCATTGATAAGGAAAAGGTCGGCCAGCACGCCGCGAACATCCGCAGCAAGCGCGCCATCGAGCCTTACAACGCCAAGGGCATTAAGTATTCGAACGAAAAAGTCAGGAGAAAAGTCGGCAAGACCGGTAAGAAGTAAGCAACGCCGGCCGTGCGAAGGTGCGGCGCGCGGGCGTCGCCCGCGATAGGGATGCGGGATCCGTTCCCGCGGCCCGGCGGGGTTGGCCCTCTTGTGGCGCAAAAACACGCCACCGGCCGGGCGGCCATGTGTGGGCGAAGCCCCATTTGATAGTAGGAGGGTTCAAGAATGATAAAAAAGGCATCCCGGAAGGAAATCAGGGAGAAGCGCCATTACAGGCTGCGCCGTCATCTCTCCGGCACCGTAGTGAAGCCGAGGCTTGCCGTGTTCCGTTCAAATAAGCACATATACGCGCAAGTGATCGACGACGTGGCGGGGCATACGTTGGCCGCCGCCTCAACGATGGAAAAGGAGATTTCCGCGAAGCTTGATAAGACCTGGGACGTAAACGCGGCGAAGGCCGTGGGCGAGTCGGTGGCGAAGCGGGCGCTGGACAAGGGGATCACGCAGGTGGTCTTTGACCGGGGCGGTTACATCTACCACGGCAAGATACAGGCCCTGGCGGACGCCGCGAGAGAAGCTGGATTGCAGTTTTAAGACGATGAATTGGCAGAGTAAGGTCAAGATTTATCGTTTTACGAAATCGATTTGTAAGGAGGGTTAAGTGACTTTGAAAAAGATAGACGCAAGCACGCTTGACTTAAAAGACAGGGTCGTGACCATCAACCGCGTGACAAAGGTCGTCAAGGGCGGGCGGACTTTCCGCTTCGCCGCGCTTGTGGTCGTCGGGGACGAGAACGGCCATGTGGGAGTCGGGCTTGGCAAGGCGGCGGAAATTCCGGAAGCGATCCGCAAGGGCAAAGAGGACGCCAAAAAGAACATCGTCTTTGTCCCGCGCAACGATCAGGACAGCATCTACCACGACATACTCGGCAATTTCGGCGCGGCCTCGGTGCTTCTTAAGCGGGCCCCCGAAGGCACCGGCGTTATCGCGGGCGGCGCCGTGCGCGCCGTGCTGGAGCTGGCCGGCATCCACAACATCAGGACCAAGTGCCTCGGCTCCCGCAACAAGCACAACGTCGTCAACGCCACCATCGCGGGAATAAAGGAGCTTAGGACTCCGGAGCAGGTCGCCGCGCTCCGCGGCAAGAACGTCGAAGATATTCTGTGAAAGGGGCAGATTCAATGTTAAAGGTTACGTTGGTTAAATCCACGATAGGGATTCTGCCCAAGCAGAAGCTGGTCGTTAAGGCGCTCGGGCTTGGCAAGATAAATTCCAGCAATACGCATCAGGACAACGACGCGATCAGGGGAATGATTCGGAAAGTCTCCCATTTGGTCAAGGTCGAGGAAATATAAGAGGAGGCGCAGGCCATGAAACTGGGTGAGTTAAAGCCGGCCGACGGCGCGACGAGAAACGCGTTCCGGCGCGGCAGGGGCCACGGCTCCGGCAACGGCAAAACGTCCGGCAGAGGGCACAAGGGACAAGGGCAGCGCGCCGGCTCCGGCGGCAAAGTCGGGTTCGAGGGCGGCCAGATGCCCCTTTACAGGCGGCTTCCGAAACGAGGCTTCCACAACCGCAACACCAAGGAGATCGTAGCCATTAATCTGACCCTGCTGAATGTTTTTGAAAACGGCGACGTGGTGGACATCCCGGCCTTGCAGTCCAAGGGTCTGGTGTCGAACCCGCGCGACGGCGTGAAGATACTCGGCATGGGAGATTTGGAAAAGAAACTGACGGTACGGGTAAACCATTTCAGCAAATCCGCGGCTGAAAAGATCGAGGCGGCCGGCGGTAAGGCAGAGGTGATCTAGTTGTTTAGAATACTTGCGAACGCCGTCAAGGTTAAGGATATTCGGAATAAGCTTATCTACATCGCAGCCGTTCTGCTTATATTCCGTATTGGTACGCATATCCCTCTCCCGGGCGTTAATCTACAGACGCTGAATACGATAAGACACGGCACACAGGACAACCTGACCCTCTTCGCCATGATCGCCGGAGGCGGCTACGGTTCCATCTTCGCGATGGGCATCGCGCCGTATATCACGTCCTCCATCGTCATGCAGCTGTTAACGGTCGCCATTCCTAAGCTGGAGCAGATCCAGAAGGAAGGCGAGGAAGGCCGCAAGAAGATCAGGCAGTGGACGCGTATCGTGGCCGTGGGCCTTTCGCTCTTGCAGGCGTCGGCGACGGTTTACAGCTATATGCACACACAGGCCGGAAGCATTTTCAATGTGCAGAGTTTCCCGGCCAGCCTTCTGGTAGCGGTCGTGGCGGTCATCGCAATGGTGGCCGGCACTATCCTCATCATGTGGATGGGCGAGCTTCTCACCGAGAAGGGCATAGGAAACGGTTCCTCGTTCATCATTTTCGCCAACATCCTCGCTAACCTGCCTTCTGGCGTGCAGAGCCTGTGGATGATGATCACCGGCGGAAGCGCGGTTTCCGGGACGATAAAGGTCATAATTATTCTGGTAGTTTTCGCGTGCATCATCGGGTTCGTCGTGCTCGTGCAGAGCGGAGAGCGGCGTATACCCGTGCAATACTCAAAGAAACTCGTCGGGAAGCAGATGTACGGCGGGCAGATTTCGTTGATACCGATCAAGGTCAACGTGGCCGGCGTTATGTCCATCATATTCGCCATATCGCTGTTGCAATTCCCGGCGCAGCTTCACAGCTTTTTCCCGAACAACGGCGCGTTAAACGGCATCGCGAATTTCCTGAAGACGCAGTCGGTAAGCGGAGCGCTCATCTACATGATCCTGATCTTCGTGTTCACGTTCTTCTACACTTCTTTCGCCATCAACACGACGGAAATGGCCGAGAACATGAAGAAGAACGGCGGGTTCATCCCGGGCATCAGGCCCGGCAGGCCCACCAGCGACTTCGTAAAGAAAACCGTGAACAGGCTGTCCTTCTTCGGCGCGTTCTTCTACTGCATAATCGCCTTGATACCGATTTTGCTCCAACAGGGCGCGGGCACCGGCTCCTTCGGCGGCACGACGCTGCTGATCGTCACCGGCGTCTGCTTGGACTTCATCAAGCAGTTGGAATCTCAGCTTTTGATGAGGCACTATAAAGGATTCCTGGGATAAGGGCTCAGTGAAAAGGGTTTAGTAAAAATGAGCATATCAATCAAGAACCACGAGCAAATCGCGCTTATGCGCAAGGCCAACCGTATCGTCGCGGAAACTCACGCGTTGCTTGAGAAGCACATGAAGTCCGGCGTGACCACCGCGGAGCTTAACCGCATGGCCGACGAGTTTATCAGGAGCAAGGACGCCATACCCAGCTTTCTGGGGGTGCCGTCCATGATAGAGGGCGGCATACCCTACCCGGGCGCCGTCTGCATCTCGATAAACGAGGAGGTCATTCACGGCATACCGGGGTTAAAAAAGCTCAAAGATGGCGATATTGTTAGTGTTGACATAGGCGCGGAGTACAAGGGCTTCAACGGCGACGCGGCGCGTACCCACGCTGTGGGCGAGACATCGCCCGAGCGTTTGCGGCTGATCGAAGTGACCAGAAACAGTTTCTTCGAGGGAATACGCCACGCCAGACAAAACGCCCACCTCCGCGACATATCCGGGGCGATCCAGGATTACGTGGAGAATAACGGATTTTCCGTGGTGAGGGAGTTCACCGGACACGGGATCGGCAGAGAAATGCACGAGGCGCCGGAGATACCCAATTTCCGTACCAAAAGCAGGGGACCGAGACTTTTCCCCGGGATGACGCTGGCCATTGAGCCGATGGTGAACATGGGAACATACGATGTGGAGATTTTAAGCGACGACTGGACCGTCGTTACGCGTGACGGCAAGTGCTCCGCCCACTACGAGAACACGATACTGATAACCGACGGCGAGCCGGAGATATTGTCCATATGTTAGAGCTATTTTCAATAGGCCAGGTGGTCTATTCAAAGAGCGGGCGGGACAAGGGGAACCCGTTTGTGATAACCAGAGTAGAGGGAAAGTTCCTTTACCTGGCGGACGGCAAGGTCAGAAAGCTGTCCAGCCCCAAGAAAAAGAAAGACATCCACGTACAAAAGACAAACGTACATTTTGCCGAGATCAAGGCGGCTTTGGAGCAGGGTTGGGACAAGAGCGGCCGTCTGGTTGACGCGGATTTAAGGAAGGCGCTGGCGGAACTAGAAAGCTAGAAGCTAGAGACTGAAAAAGCATAGAAAACATAGCGTTGCTGTGTTTGCCTTTTCCAGATTCCAGGTTCCAGTCTCTAGTCTCTAGATCGGAGGTGGAAAATGTCTAAGAGCGATATGATCGAAGTGTCGGGGACGATCGTTGAGAAGCTCCCGAACGCCACGTTTCTGGTGGAGCTGGAGAACGGACATAGGATACTTGCCCATATTTCCGGCAAGCTCCGCATGAACTTCATCAGGATCATCCCCGGCGACAGGGTCCTGATTGAAATGTCCCCGTACGATTTGACAAAGGGAAGAATAATCTGGAGAGATAAATGATTTTGAAAGGTTGATCGTTATGA
>Ga0123354_10012256_pt1 | contig 13285 bp, 9 predicted proteins | sample TergutLab28metaG_2_FD_97872 | JGI IMG/M metagenome (GOLD analysis project Ga0123354, IMG submission 97872) | Labiotermes labralis P4 segment gut microbial communities from Petit-Saut dam, French Guiana - Lab288 P4 | ecosystem: Host-associated > Arthropoda: Insects > Digestive system > Gut ...
AAGATCATCCTCAGGGAGCTACGTTGTTCCTTGCTAAAGTCATTTTAAAAACATTCACAAAATAATTCCATTATATTAACAGGGTGCTGTGGCAGCATATCGTGTTGTGTAAGAGTACGCTGTTAGGAATGCATCTGGCTGTGGTGTGCGTTGTGTGTTAACGTAGTGAAAGACTGGCTATGGATTACGTAATCCATAGCCAGTCTTTCACGATGCACACCATAGCCAGAAACATTCCCAACAACGTACTCTTACACAACACGATATGCTGCCACAGCACCCTGTTAATATAATGGAATTATTTTGTGAATTTAACTTATTTATTGTAATCTTACAACATGTCTTCGTCAACACAGCAACATTATAATTAATGTATTATTGCAACATGTTTCGACTCAGGAGAGTCATTATGAGGCTGATACTTAAGAACCATTACATTATTATACATGTAACTTTTGCATTAGGGATCCCATATGCATTACATTGTGTGAGTTGAAACCTGGTTTTTTTTACTTATTTATACTATTTATACTATTTATACTATGCGCAGCTGTGGGTGTGGTTATAGCTGCTGTTGTTCATCCAACCCGTACTTCTCAGGGGGGGGTCCTCTTTTCTGTCTATTCTTCTGCCTTCCTGCTTGTCTTGGGTTTATTGAGCATTGATGCAGCTTTGTATTACTTCCTCTCTGCAATTTTGGAATCAAGTGATTTTTTATATCATTGTTTGGCTGTGATTGTTTAAGTGTGTATGTCTAAGTGGGTTTTGCTGAGATGTACTTACGGTTTTCTCGAGGTTGTGGTAGGGTCCCTCCGAGCGGCGGTGGGTCGGGTTGGGCTCCTGTCCCTTTTGTAGTGTACCCTCCTTCATGCGGGGGTGGATGGTTTCACACGACTGAGCTCTTTTAACGGGGGGTGTTCTGTAGTAGTGGTGCTGTGAATCCCTCTTATGGGTCATGTTGTAATATGGCCTCGAATATTTAATTTCCTTTTGCCGTCAGTTTGTTGTTAATTTGGTTTTCGGCCTTGGTCTCCTTGTGTATGTGGAAGCTTTCTAATGTGTTCAGCATTCTTCCTTTCTTTGTGATGCAGATGATCTTCATTATTTCTTCCATTTTTCCTATTGCATGTCCCTTTTCCAGGAGGTGTTGGGCGAATTTAGATTTCCTATTTTTGTATTTAAAAATCTCTCATATGTTCTTGGAATCTAATCTTGAATGGTCTATCTGTCTGTCCGGTGTATGTCATCTTGTGAATGTTTTTAAAATGACTTTAGCAAGGAACAACGTAGCTCGCTGAGGATGATCTTAGGATCGAAACGTGTCGGAGCGATTTTAAATGTTTTAATGTGAAATTTTATATAGTGCACTTGTTGGTTAATAATTAAAATGATACATATAATTGTCTTCACTGTCTGGCTGCATTAAGGCATAGGGTCTGTCATAATCAACAGGGGTTCAGAAAGTGGGGTGAGAATGTATGTTATGTATTGGCGTCAAGTTACGGTGTGAGAAAAGAAAAGGGCCCTCTGATCCTAGTTTCACTTCAAGCACAACAAACGCCAACCTTAACATCACATGATGACACCTCATGAATTAATGAGGGGATTTCTGCAGATCAGTACTTGTTATGCTGAGTGTTCACATATCCACTGAGATGGAATCATGCTTCATGATTAAATAGAACAAGTGTTATGTGTGAGGGGCAGTCCAAAAATAAGTTTACAACACATATGTTCTAATGTGCATGTTGCCATTTTGAACAAAGGAGGTAGCAGGTATTAAATCTACATACTTTATTATTCAACATAGAGCCCACCAAAATTGAGGCATTTGTCCAATTGTGGGACTGGTTTGTTAATTCATGCCTCGTGGAATTCTGCGCCCTGCGATTTCAACGGCCTTGTAACAGCTGTTTTCACGTTGTCGTCACTTACGAATTTGTGGCCAGAAAGCTGATCCTTGAGAGCTGGAAAGAGATGAAAATCACTCGGTGCCAGATCTGGGCCGCATGGCAGGTATTCTGACATCGTCCACCTGCAGCGCTGCAAGGGTTGTTGTCGACACTTCGACAAGCTGACGAATCTCAGCTGCAGAAACGTGCCTGGCATGCAGACAATGAATTATAGCATGGACCTCCTGTTTCAGCCACTGTTGCGGTCGAGTTACCGTGTTTATTTAACAGCAGACACCTTGTGTGTAGTTTGGTGTGCTGCCAACTGACACAGAGTTACCAATTAACATTACTGCATACCTCTACAACACTAGTCCCCATTCAAATTAAAATATGTACGTTGTAAACTTATTTTTGGGTTACCCTTCGTATTTGGAACACGCACATCAGGAAACCTGTGTCTAAAAGACAATAGCACTTCTTGTAGAATCTGAATGAAATATGTATCATACAGAAACACATTTTCCAATGAGATATGCATTACAGCTGAAGACTGGTCACGGTCATAACAACGTCTCTGTGATAGTGCAATTGAGGCAGTTTGCTGAGTAAACCAAATTCAAATCTAACAGTAAGTGACATGATATTTGTCAGATAAACTGAGGACTGTATACTGTAACCATTGCTTGCAGTGGGGCAGGATCCATACTGGGCTGTTGATATGCCGTATCAGTCTTACACACGCACCATTATGGGCAGCAAGTTAAAACAGAGTGCCACTCGTAAGAATGCAAGATATAGCTCATTCTTGTTATATCAGTTTTAAGTCCATATTTTTGCCATGTTTAATGTTAAGCATAAAAGTGCATCCATTTCCTTAGTTTTTAGAATTAAGGCATTTCAGAGAAACTCTTGAGTAAATTTCCTCTCTCTCTCTCTGTCTTTTTTTTTTGCGACTTTCCTTTTGTCTTGTAGTGTTGTGTTTGATCTCTCTAACATTGTGCTCTTTAACCAAATGAACTCTCAGCATCACAAGTTGATATGTGTAGCTCTTGCTGCCTTAGATAAAATGCGTTCTATGATTACAACTTTTTTCTGTGTTTGTGTTTTGACCGTTGAATAGGAAGTTCATTTAAAATTATGAATTATGGAACATAATTTTTAAACCCATCAAAAGTTGTTGTGATTGCTGATTTACTTCCACACTGTAGTTTGAGAATGTATCTAGTCATTGAACATTAATAAGCACAAACTTCTCTCCTAGGATCTTTTTAAGTGGATTTGTTTTATTTCAAGGTGTGATTATGACTAGGATTTTTCCCTTGTAAATATTTCATGCCATCGCTATCTAGTCAGTTCAAAACATGTTAGAATTACCCCAGCTTAGGCATTATGAATGTTCTGGGCTCAGTGCAGAGAACATACATTACTGGCACATGCAGGTCTGAATTTTAAAAATCCAGCACACTACCAAAATTTTAGTAAGTGATGGCAGCTTCTGCTTCGTACAAGCGAAGCTTCCCTCGTACGTGTATCTCTTCATCAAAACATCATTTTATATCTTCAGAGTAGATCACACTCATGTCACTAAAATAAGTTCCAAGGGTTATTCCAAACAGTTTGCCATAAAAAAAAGAAGCTCATAACGTACAAATTACAAAATTACTGTACAGGTGTTCTATAATACTAATCCTTGAGCCAGGTTATACTCAAGAAAAGGAAACTTTAACACGAAATCTACTATACAAATTCTTCAGAAAGTAAAATTATGTACCATAATCAAATACAGTCATGCGTCCCTTAATGATGGGAATACATTCCGAAAAATGCGTCATTAGGCAACTTCGTCAATGTGCAAATGTCACAGAGTGTACTTACACAAACCTTGAAACCTGGCATTGATTTGGCCTCCTTTTGGATGAAAGTCCTTTCAGGTATTGTTTCCAAAATAGGGAGGTTTCATCCATATTGAAGATTTGCTCTGACATGTAATTTTCCTCCACAGTGAGGTTCCAAAAATTCTCACCACCGTCGTATATGAGGTCTGTCGTGGACTGAAATGTCTTTACGCAGCGTGTGGCTGTACTTTACATGGTATAACGTAAAATTGGTAAAAGACACAACTTCAAAACAGCTCCAGTACATGCAAACATGCAACTTCAAAATATATGGAAGTAACATTAACTCTTATGTATTATTGTCCTTTGCGTAAAACAGTGAGATCTAATTTCTTTTCATAAAACTTCCTGTTGCTAATATCATCCCAGGTGTTTTGTGTCTATTGTATATTATCTATAGGTTGCCAGATTGGGAAAAGAATGAACATTTTAGTTATGATTGACGTGTTACTTCGATATAGTCACAATATTGTTACAACAGGACCTTTAGAGCAAACATTACATACAGCAGATGCTGTAAATCCCCTTTTTTATGTAAGCAGGTGTTTTGCTGTATTGTACTGACACAGTAGTGACTAATTCTGAGGTGTGTCATCCCTGTTGTATGTAGAAAAGACTAATAGGTAAATATCAGTCATGAAACCACGACTATGGTAGTATGGATTTATGATGGTATTTAATAGCAAAAAATAACAGTAGTGACCTTATTACCATTGACTGACTTCTTTATTTCTTAGCAAGGTGCATTAATGCGTTAGAAGAAATGTCTGCACTGGATGCTGTATGCATAAATAATCTTGACACACAATCTGGTGACTACAGTAAATGGGCAGCACCAGCGATGTAGATGTATATGATAAAAACATCATAGTACATTGCAGAGTTCATTTCTTATATTGTCACACTCTACAGAATTTTATATTGCCAGTAATTAGTAAATTTTTTATATTCTAATGGGTTTTTTGTCTTGTAATATATAACATTGATCTGGGTTTCATCTTGGTGGGAAAATCTGACCTGTTTGGTAACCATGTTAACTGCAGCATTCGTGCTCTCAGACCATTAAAAACTGTGTGATAAATGAACACAGGTGCTTACAAACAAGAGTTGGAGAGTTCCTGTCAGTTAAAATGCAGTAAGCAGTCACTTGTCAGCTGTGGAGACAGTGTTGCTCGGAAGCAGTGAAAGACAAATCTGCAGGTTGGGGGACCGTGGCCCGCCATTTATGACACCTGCCAAAGTCTGAGTTGCTGCCTTCACTGAGCACAGAACATTTGTAATTAAATCTTAAGAAATGTCACATAAGAATAATGTCACAAAGTGGCTTACCAAAATTTTAACCGAAGGACATTGCAAATGGAGTTACAGTCTGGCCAGCAGCAATGTTGGACTTCTTGGTGGTTGAAGCCATCAAGTGTAAAACATGATATTTCTGTTGGCAGAACTGGATACAAATGGAAAACTGCAGATGTTGGAAATCCACATTTGACAAGGGATTGATGTGTAATAAATTTTATGTGCTTCCTTAGAGTAGAGCTGATTTTCCTCTTAGAATTTGCTCATGGTCTGAGGTTTCAGTAATATTTGCATATATCTTCTTCTGTGGTTGAAATTTTGATTACAGTTTTTTTATATTAAATTAAGAAGCTAAATTCTAGACATGTAAAACTGAGTGGTTCTGTTGGTATTCCTAATGGTATATCGTTTACTGCCTTGGCTTATGCGAGTGTGGCAGGACTGGCACAAGTTGGTATTTTGGTGGAGGAGATTGCATTAGTTTAGTGAGACTGTTCTAGCAGTTGAGGAGAATTGAATTAAAGACTGAAGTTGGTAGGCTTTATCTAATTGCATGATAGCATGAGGTTGGCAGCAGGATTTCTACTTTGATGTCATGTAAATGTTAGAAATTCCGCATCACTTTAGCATAGACAAACAACAATTCATGTGTTGCACTATTAAACAAATTCTGCAGTTTCTTTTGAAGCAAATCTGTTGTAAGAAGAACCCATCCGTCATGGCAGTTGAAACATTGTATGATAAATTGACATTATGATAGGATAGAATTAACGCGTAAGTGAAATGAAATGACGCAGTAAAACTGATGTTATTGTAAAGAATTAACTGAGAACTTTGTTGTGCATTGTTATGATCCAAAAACTGTACAACAAAATAAGAAATGCATAGGGACATCCAGAATTTTAGTTTCTGAATTGGTAGACACCCTAAATATTTTTACAGGGACCGTGTTGTCTTTGGCTTGCACCAGTCAGCTGCATCATCGACTTCGCCACGTTTGGTAATGCACATAAAGAACGGCAGAGTTTACCCCACGCCACCTCGGCCTTCACCTCAACAGCAGGAGCTAAGCTCGTCAGCAGCGACCAGCTCAGCCGCCAGTCTCGTGCCATACTGTGTGTCAGGCGAAGATGAGTCAAGCTCCAGTGACTCCGAGGCGCCACAGCCTAGCTCATTAGATATGCCTAGCCTTGGTGAAGTGAGCCCTTTCTCCTCACACTCCAAACCTGTACTTGCCAATAGCAGTATTCTAACAGCCATCTCAAAGAGACAGTCATGTACCAGCACAGGTACATCTGCCAGTGGAGAGACAGTATGTTCTAGCAGCAATCGAAATTCTTCAGCTAGTTTTACAGCTGTTAGTAAGAGTGTTCAGACTAAGAGATCAGACACAAGTAATCTAAATACGCGTACAGATAGTGGATTTACAAGTCTTTCAGGCATAGAGGTTGAGAGTGGTAGTGAAGTTAAAAGTCCGCAAACTGACAGAATTTGCTCGCAGAACAGTATCGGTTTTGTGCCACGTGGTAACGCAGGAAGTGAGCATGATGCTGCCAAGTGTAGTTTATTGTTGACTGAGAATTTGCAGAGCAGAAAAACAGATGTCAGGAACAGTTCTGTATCACATAGCAGAAATAATGCAGAAAGTGGGGAGTCAAGGGGAGGAGAGAACAGAGGAAACAGTGTGACTCCATCAGCAATTAGGCAATTTGTGGATAAAGAAGTAACAGACAGTAGTACTACAGTGAGAGTGTCTCTTCCCCCAAGTCATGAAAACCACAACACTGGCTGGCAAGTGACAGACCTGTTATTCCACAGTCCGACTGTAGCCGGTGAGACTAGTGATAGCAGTAGTAACAGTATCGCAAATTCAACCACAGGCTGGGCTGTGTCAGATGTGAAACAGAAGCATAGTTCTGTATCAGTCAAATGTAAGGAACCAGTTCCTAAGTGTTGCTACTCAGACGGTGCGATAAGTATGAATGAGAAAAAATTGCTGAAAGGTGAAGCAGAGGCTTGGAAATCCTGCAGTGACAGTGGGACGAGTGTTGAATTTAAGAATGTCAGCACAACACCAAAAAGTGGCCATACGAAGAAAAGGAAGACCTGTGATGAAGATAAGAGCCGGGGGGCCTTATCACATTCGACAAGTAAGGATATCAGAGGAGACTCTTATTCAAAAGAGTACATCAGGAAGCAAGAGAAGAAACTAAAGACATTAAAGAAACATAAAAAGTGAGTTAAATCAGAAGTTAACTTAATAAATCCATTTGATTAGTGACAGCAGATTACAGGATTTAATTCTGTTTGTAACAATGCCAGGAGTATTTTCATTCAATGAAAAGTTGGGTCACTTTAACACAGTGAAGAATGATATGCTGCCAGTTGATCTCTTACATTTAGCCGATAGTAGTACGGTAGTAGAACTGTACTGCTCCTGCTTGTTCCTTCTTAGCCACACAAAACTGTTATGTGTTGAGGATTTGATAGATCTCATACCTGTTACCACTGCTGTACCATTCATCCGCACAAAAACTTCTTTAGTCTCTGTACTTTAGCAGTGTATTCCTTCAGTTCAGTGTTTCCTCTCTATGCGGGATGTTTGTTTCCATATTTGGAATTAGGTATGTACCATAATCTACCGTAACGTATATTGAGTTTAATTGGTATGATGGTGAATCATAAAATTCCTGGCGCGGTAATGTTGCCTTCGTAACGTAGTTCTGGTTGTCCTGCCACTTTTTGAACCTTGTAGAATGTTGTTAGTACTCATGTCCTGCATTGAATTATCTCAGGTACATAAATCTCGTTCAATTTCAGGTATTACCTGTTTGGGGATCACAAAGATTCTTGCAGGTGCTGAGCTGAAATGTGTACAGTAGAACATTTTCCTTGTATGTTGATGCAGCATCCACATATCTGACATCAGTTTTGTTGTCCGTTTCCATTGTAGCTGAATGTTTCTTCTTCTTCATCAGTAGGGCCCGTAGCTAATGCCACGGATGTACTGCAGCCTTAGAAGGCTTATTGTACTCACCCTATTCCCCCCTCCCCCCTCCCCCCCTCCGCCTGTTTGGACATTCCTACGTTCGCCGCCAGGTACCTCCATATCCACAACGACTTGAGAGATCCTAGTAGGGAAAGGTGGAACTGTGTTGGCGAGAATTGGCTGGTAATTTTGCCTGAAATTGTGACTTCCACGTCAATTTAGGGATCTTTTACGTGCCACAAATCTGCGACATGGGACCCACAGCTTTACTTCCCTTCCGAAGGAAGGCTTGCTGAGGATTTTTTCGCCCTGAAAAATCCTGATGGCTTTGGCCAGGTTTGAACCAGCAAACTTGGGTACTTAAAGGCAGCACGCTACTGCTAGACCACCGAAGCAGCTTAGCTGAATGTTTAAGAACATTCGAACAGAACACCTGACAGCAGTCTGTCATCATGAATTTGCAGTGAGAACACATATTGTTTGCTTATTGTTTAACAGTCAGCAGGGGAAGAAATTATTGTTTGATTTCTAAGTGTCTGTGGTGATGGTTGATTCATTGTATGAACATTTTGTCGGACGTGTCTCCATGTCTGAGGTATGTTCTGCATGCTTAGTATTTTGGGAGTTGTCACACCTGTAATCATCATCCTATGGAGTGCCTCATGGAAGTACTGTAGGGTTGTATGGTGTAACAACTACAATACCACATAAATATAATATTTATTAACGTCTTATGTTGTCATACAGTCTCCAAGTGCTGTGGCTAGAATGCCATCCTTAGTTTTGTGTATGCTACTGGCTTCTCTCCAGTGGTGTAGAGCAGAGCTGCTGTCCAGTGAAGAGGCATCCGGTCGGCCGCGAGCAAGGATGTGCTGCCTGGATGCGCGGCTGAGACTGATTGGAGGGCCATGGCGAATTGTAGTGGCTGGCGCAGGTGTGGGACGAGTGCTGCTAGCGGCATTGCCTCGGCTGAGCTGTGGCGTGCCCGGTCCACGAGGCATCGTTGTCGGGCTATCGAACTCTGGTTCTTCCTTCTTGATGTGTCGAAGCTGGTTATTCCTTTGTTGATGTGTACTCCTCGTGTAGTGGGCCGTGAATGGTCACAGCTTGGAAAACTGGTCTCTCTTATACTGATCTCTTGCTGTTCAGCCTGGTCTATTATTGGCTAATTGGCAGAATTGGTGGGTGTGGCTAGTAGAATGGTTACTCTTGGATGTGGCACCAAAAAGGGCCAGTTGGAGAGAGATAGAAGGAGAGAGGGAGCGTTGCTGTGATATAGTTTGGAGAATTAGTTGCAGTCTGATTTGGTGCATGGATCAGAGTTTTGCCGGGAGGAGAGATGGAGAACTGACTGTGTTGTGTGACAGAGGAAGGAGAGGTGCTGTCATGTGGGTGTTCCCACGGCCTGTTAAAATTTCTCTCCATCTGCCTGCCAGTCCGTATACACAAAACAACTTGACCACTGTGTGATTTCAGGTTATTACAGTGTTGCTGATGAATGGTTGAACAGGTGTTTATGAAATTTGATACCGAAGTCATTAAAAAGTTGTCAGGCCATTTCATTTTTGGTCAAAATTGGACAAACATGACGGACACTTACAGTCTATAAAAAAAGGTATCAAGCCATTCCAGTTTTGATTCTAATTGTCCACACATAACGGACAGTTATGAGCAACAAGTAAAGTCGTCAAGCCATTTCAGGTTTGGATAAAACCAGTAAAATATAATGACACAAATGAAAACAGTGCGTTTCTGCACTTGTATCCACCATTCGTAAGTCTACCCATCATCCCACATGCAAAACAGAAGTATGTTTTGACTGCATTGAAAAGGGATATGTTTTAATTTACTATTTTGTGGCAGCACTGTACTAAAATATGTCTTCAAAGTCTTACGTGACATTGTTTTAACACACACTATAGATTTTATCCATATACTTCCAACAACACTACTTTTAGTTGTGATTGATAGTAAATCTGTTGCTAGGATTTGGAGGAAACATGATTATAGTGTAAAAAGTTCACCTTAGAACAGGCCACGAAGGCCCAGAGGGGGAGTAGAGGTAAAGCTCTACTTTTTCTTTAACCTCGGCCATAGATGGGGGTGGATGGTCAACGTCATGCCCCGGCCACTTTACCCACCGGAAAGACCCAGTATCCATTGTATAGGAGGCTGGGTGGGCCCCAGGGCCGGTCTGGACAGGTATGGAAAATCTCGCCCCTACCAGGATTCGATCCCCGGACCATACAGCCCATAGCGAGTCCCTATACTGACTGAGCTTTATCAGTATTTTGCTTGAAATTGTGAAAAGCTAGCGCTCATAGATTGAAATTATAGAAACAGGAACAGAGCAAATTGCCAGAACGCTTTTATTATGTCTACATAAGTCACTTCTGTATACTTAAGTTCAGTTACAGTGGCCGGGAACAGACTGTGCACCTGTTATTCAGAAACCTTAGAGGGTTGGGCAATGGCAAATGTATACTGTTGTATTCCCCTTCTTCAAATTATGTATCCTGGTTTTTAATCAGCACATATTTGAAGGTTCTGAGGTTGCAGTCCGAGTTGAACGGCACACGCAGTACGCAATGCAGACATTACACAGTGTCTGTGTCTGTCCGTGGTGGGGTAGATATGTGTGTTGTTAGGGTACAGTAAAATAGTCCTGGAAATTTATGATCATCTCTCTATTTTATTCATCAGTACTGTAGTCAAGGGGACTGTTATGTTAAAAATTTTATCATTGACAAGATATATTTAAAGCAGTTCAGATTATGCTCCTAACTGGGACCATGAGAATTCAAAGTAATGCCACAACTAATCTTCAGGATTCTACTTCTTTTAAATGGTGGAAGTTCAATCATTCAGTCATTTTAGCATTGTAGTTTGGAGGAATTGATTTAAGAACACATTCGCCTGTTGGTTTACATGTTACTGCAGCAAATCATTGCTGTTTGCTGGGATTATTTTCATAAAGCATCCTGAAAATGATTCAGCGATATTGTGTGAAGTTAAGACTCTATGAAGGGGAGCCAAAGACATGAATCATGAGGTGGTGATTTAGGGTGAATACTAAAAATGAATGTTTGGGTGGGCGAGACAGAGCTCCTGTGGATGCCCTTGGGATTTATCCAGGATAAGGAGGACAGTGAGTGCTAGATTCTCAGACTTTATATACAGTTTTCAAACCGTCCTATGCAGCGTGGTTTTCTCCCTAACCACAGCACCACTGACTGGTGACTCTTTCTCACTCTCATCATCCTGTCACGTGCACAAAGTCCCACATTTTTGGAGACTGGCTGATGGAAACTTAACATCAGAGATTTTAGCGCTTGTTGGATCACTGGCCGCGATGCCGCCCTCGATTTTACCTCATTTTTCCTGATGAAACAAATTGGTGATTTGTTTACACCACAGTGTCATTTCTCTGTGAAGCTCTTCCAACATTTCTAGTTTCTCTAACAGAGACTTCAGTTTCCTCTTCCTTTTATCCTCAGGCTCATTTCTGGCACATATCACACCCTCCGCACGTCAGTAATACACGAGAATAGCAACTGTTTCTAAAAGCTGTGAAAAATATAGTCAAAGTATGTTTTGTATTACACAGTCTGTGGGTAGATACTGAGTGAGACAAGCAGTAGAAGCACAGCCACAAAGAATGAGGGAGCTGCACTGTGACACATTAACTTGCAAACAAGGAGGTTCTGCAATTTCACCTTAAAATATAGGCAGCCTGACTGTCTATTACAAAATGTATAAGAAATTAAAACACTCTTAGTGTACACACTCAACGCATGTGCACACACAGTGACGCACACTAAGGCTGGATCGTATGAAGGGGATCATCAAGAACTGATTATGAAATAGCAGACTGCAGTATTTGATACCAAAACAGAGACAGTAGAATTATAATGATGTACGGATTGGATTAGTCCCAGCTTGTTTCATGTTGTATCAGTGGTTAATTTTTAGGTAGGTTTCATAAGAGTAAAGTGCATGCATGTTTTGCACTATCTGATTGTTCTGGATAATCGAGAGTTGACTTTATTTCCAGTTTTCAACCACTTGTTAATCTGATGCTGTTTTTGTTGTGAGATAATGCAGCAGAACTGTTTTCTGTTTGTGCATATGCATTTATGTTGACAACTGGTAGCATATCTTGCTTAGCTGTTGGAGCACAGGTCATAATTGACTAGTGTCCTGCTTTTGTCATGCATGAGCAAATCAATATGTTGTGTACATATGCATGGTTGTTGGTTCGAACAGGAAAGAGAAGTCTGTAGTAGATGAAGATGGCTACGAATGGGTGGAAAAAACTCACGAGAGTCTGGGAATGAGCACGGTACCTCCAACACAGACAAATGGCCACTGCTGGGATGAGACTGTTAGTAACCATTTGAATCATCTGTCACACCGAGGTTATGGGTCGGCAAACGGTAAGTCTCCTGTATACGTACGCTCCTAGTTGAGACACAGATCGACATATATTTGTCAAAGCCAGCTAAGCTACCAGTTTAGTGCTGTTTCGGGTGTGGTATCACATACCCATATTAATGTGAGTTTTTGGTTTTCAAGGTAGTGTAGCGTAGGATTCTGTTCTTGTGGGATAAGCTACCATTTTAGTTGGGATTTGGATCCTAGAGGAATTTCTTCTCAGACTTACCGACTTGAAGACGGGTGGTGTCCTCACACATCCATATTGTTTAAAGTAATGTTGGATTGGTCAGGCAAGAGTGTAACATATTCCGCTATTTGATAAAGAAGCCATTTACAGTGTGCACGACAGCTTGATACTTATGTTTATTGGACCGTGCATCATTGTGACAGTTGAAGAATAAAAGACCAACTTGATGTCACTTGCTATTTTATTTCACTTCTTATGTGCTCAACATGTTTCAGACATCAATATATCCATCATCAGGAGCTTGCGACTATTCTGTTGAATTACCACATTGGTCGTATTGTTCTTGGTTCGATGTGTGTCGGAGATTCGGTACGATTGGGTTGGAGTGGTATCCGCTGTGCAGGCTGAAGTTGTGCTTCAGCCTGCAACACGGATACCACACCACCCCAGCCAAACCACAACATAACACCAACACGCATCGAACCAGAGCAATACAACCCATGAAATAACTCAACAAATAAGTCGCAAGCTCCTGAGGATGGATGTATTAACATCCGAAACATGTTGAGCAGTAAATAATGAAATA
>Ga0123354_10012258_pt1 | contig 13284 bp, 11 predicted proteins | sample TergutLab28metaG_2_FD_97872 | JGI IMG/M metagenome (GOLD analysis project Ga0123354, IMG submission 97872) | Labiotermes labralis P4 segment gut microbial communities from Petit-Saut dam, French Guiana - Lab288 P4 | ecosystem: Host-associated > Arthropoda: Insects > Digestive system > Gut ...
TATTTGGACCTAGGAGGGACGAGGTAACGGGGGAATGGAGGAGATTGCATAACGAGGAGCTAAATGATTTGTACTCCTCACCCAATATTGTGCAGGTGATAAAATCGAGAAGAATGAGATGGGTTGGGCATGTGGCGCATATGGGTGAGGAGAGGGGGTTGTATAGGGTCTTGGTGGGGAAACCGGAGGGAAGGAGACCACTGGGGAGACCTAGGCGTAGATGAGTGGATAATATTAGGATGGACCCAATATTGGGTGAGGAGTACAGATCATTTAGCTCCTCGTTATGCAATCTCCTCCATTCCCCGTTACCTCGTCCCTCCTAGGTCCAAATATTCTCCTCAACACCATGTTCTCAAACACCCTCCGCTTCCTTTCCTCCGGCAATCTCAGCGACCAAGTTTCACACTCATACAAAAAACAGGCAATATTATAGTTCTATACTTCTTAATCTTTAAATTTTTGGATAGCAACCTGGAAGACAAAAGGTTCTGCACCGAATGATAGCAAGCATTTCTTGACCTCAATCTGCTCTTAATTTCTTCCGGAATAGAATTTTGATTTGTTAAAGTTGTTCGCAAATATTTAAACTCTTCCACCCAATATATCAATCTAAAATTCAACAAGATCTCGTTGTTGATCAATATTCTAATGCTGTTCATAACTAGGTTAAAATCTGGATAAAATATAAACCTAACAATATAATAGTCATTATTTACAAAATAACAACATTTAACAAACTTAGTTGTCACTTTAATTATTAACCAACAAATTCACTATACAAAATTTTACATTAAAACACTTAAAATCGCTCCGACATGTTTCGATCCTAAGATCATCCTCAGGGAACTACGTTTTTCCTTGCTAAAGTCATTTTAAAAACATTCACAAAATAATTCCTTTATATTAACAGGGTGTTGTGGCAGCGTATCGTGTTGTGTAAGAGTACGTTGTTAGGAATGCATCTGGCTATGTTGTGCGTCGTGTGTTACATAGTGAAAAACTCCTAGTTGTGTTTTGACTCATTTAGAACCCTCTCCTTATTGTACTACGAGCAAGGCCCAGCTTAACTGTAACGCCCTAAGAACAGTAGGCCTAAGCATTTAGTAAGTCGTCGTCGTCCGAAAGGTAGTCTTCACAGAGCGGTTTGTCCCTGACGGCCTCGTACGGCCAGCATCCAGTGCAGCCTCCTGCGTATTGTGGGTGATATGGGCCCGGTCGCGCGCCTGACGCGCGAGCACGGCAAGTGAAGTCAGCGCAGTGCTGATGATCCAAATACCATACAACAGTCCAGCTAGACCTTACACGTGGGGCGCGCAAATTCAGCAGATATGTGGTTTGCATTAAGGCAACATGCGCTTCAGCACACAGAATGAAGAATGAACAAATACACGTGTATTTTTCGATACATAACGTGCAACAACACATGTGGTGATAAGAGTAGGAAACATTTAAAACCAAATGCAGTTTACAACCCAGGCTGCGGTGTAGCTATTTTGAGCACGTTTTTACAAATTCAATTTGTGGTGCACGTCTCTACGCATAAACAACTGAGCTGCGCGATTTCGGGCTTCCGCCGTGACCAGCATGAAATCTGCTCTCTTCTTGGGATTTTACACAAAAATACCAAAAAAGGCGCAGATCTCAGCTTATAAGTTTAAAAAAAAAATGCTCTGGTCTTCCATCTACGCTGTGCCGAAGAAACGGCTAAAAGGCGTTTTCTCATTCCAAATGTCTCCGCGGGACGCATAACACTCTGTTGCTGTTTGAACGTGCGTGCTACACGGAATTCTGTGATAGTACAGTGCATGGTTTTTGGTTGGTGAAATTTTAAAATGATAGGCTAGGATGTAATTTCGGAAATTCTAGTAATTTTAAAGAAACCACTCACCGAAGGGAAAAATACGCAATAAAAATAGTGCTGAGAGGAAGTCGCAGACTTTTCATTTCCTGGCCCCAAAATAAAACAATAGAATCAAATTATTCCCAACATCCTATCACAAAGATGCACTGTTGGAAGAAGAAGAAGAAAGGACCCGTGCGAGATTTCAGGCTTCCGCCACTGTATAGCTGAGGTCTTCCGGGTTGTTACGCAGCTTTGGTTCGTAGTTTTCTTTACCGACGTTTCGGTACGGCCTATCGGTCCATTCTGACACGTCGGTAAACAACTACGAACCAAAGCTGCGAAAGAACGCAGCGAAGACGTCACAGAGACATTCTCAAACGACACTGAAGAAAGCTTAGAAATGAAGCCGCAAAAATCAGTTGAATTGCGTTGAAGATACAAATACGTGTGAATATAAAATAACCTATTTAACACAAGACAGATTAGAAGATACTTTATCCGGTCATATGAAAAAATACCAACAATGTACATTACAATATGTTAATTTATGTTTGCTATGAAGTCCGCGCGCGTACATGTCTGGACAACATACCTACCAGTGGGCAGCTCTAATGACGGTTACTTTCAACCTTGGCTCCGTCTCATAGGAAAGAAATGCCTCAACATACAACCACGTGCACCTAGGGATAACATATAGATACATCGCACTTATTGTTAGCAGTTCCATTACAAGCCTGGACAGGCCCAGAGGGTTCTTAGGAAGTTAGGATACCTACATTTCGTGACAACGGCACAGGATGGTGGTAGGTTGTCAGCCTTACGCACCGACCGCCTTTACCCCCAGGAAATACTCCTGGTAATCATTTCTGTTAGAGGCCGAGTCGAACCCAGGGCCATAGTGCGATCGGAAGGATTTTATGTCAGTGAAAAATCCACTGACACCAGCTGGGATCGAATCAGCGACCTTACGATTTGTAGCACAGCATACATCGCACTTATATTTATGTGAAATGAACCCTATATTGATATTAATTACAAGCACATTTAAATATTTTATATATTTCATGTGCAACCGATTTTCATGTAAAATTAAAACTCATATTTTGTTGTAATTTTAATATTATTGGTTTTTATGCATTTTAATAATTTTCATAAAAAAACTAATTTACCTGAGGATGGCGAAAGTTCGCCGAACTATGTAGGATAGCTGATTTTAATACAAACACAAATTAGTATTTCATATTACGTAGTTGTTATTATTATTATTCATATCATAGGTACGTACAGTCCATAATATGATAGACAGTTGTGTAGTATCCAGATTTCATACGGTAAAGATAATTTTGCACTGTGATACAAATCCGTGAAATTATTTAGACATATTGCACTCTTTGTCATTAACAACAGACTCTGTTTACCTACCGATAAGTTTTCAGTGATTAGTGATGATGCATGGTGCTTCACAAGAAGTTTCGAAACTTTGTGAACGGGTGTTTCAAAAAAACGGAATTTGTCAAGACTAAATCTAGAAATTGCCTCGATGATGAAAGATCGAAAAGCTACATCCGAGCTCGTATTTCTCACAAATATCCAGTTTTCGAGAGTCTGTCAAAGGTCAACAGACAGTCAACCGAAAAGCACAACACGTACCAATTGTTGTATATATACAGTATACCTCCTGATGATGGGCTACAGATATGCCCGAAACACGTAGAGATTGATTGACGAAATAGACTGAGCACAAATAGTGCATCAAGTTGGTTTTCTTTACACAGATGTATCGAGATGCACGGTCAGCAAATCGTAAAATCTGTCAAATGTGTTCTTCCATATTTCAAAGCAGAACTTTTAATTCCTTTAAAAAAAATACATTTTTTTTCCGTTACGTTAATACTAATTAAATGTGTAGCTTAAAAGCGTAACGTTGAATGTTGTTGAAGAATTTGACGTCCTTACTTATCACCTGACATTCGGATCTTTCAGGGTTTCGAGGTTCTTAAATAGGCCCGCATGCAAAAATGACTGCACGTCCTCCTTTCCACAATCGTGGTTACTACACGTCTAGTAGCGTTAACATTAAAATCTCTGTATTTGCCCAGAGTGTAAATCAGTTCTTGAGTGTGTTATGAATTTCAAAAAATCGCTTCCAGTAAGTCCTTTTAACGGAAAAGTACATCGTGTGTGAGGAAGGAACTGAATTTTTAAATACTGTGTAGATAAATTTCAAGCTTTGTCGACGGTGTTATGGCTGAGGTTAGTCTCCGGCCCCTCAACGCGGAGGCCGGGGTTCGAACTCAGGACAGTCCATTTGAAGTCTGTGGTGTACACAATAGCACTAAGAGAGGTTTTCCTCCTAGTACTTTGGTTTATCCCTGTCAGCATTATTGCACCATTGTTCCGCACTCCTTTCTTCTGCACGTTGCCTTTACCAGAGAGACAAATGGGCGAAACCTGGGAACCTTGCAAAAAAAAAGGATTTTTTTTTTCGGAAGTAGAGGAGTATCGGACAGAGAAGTGCTTTACAGAAACGGCATAACGAAAAGACACCCGGCAAACCCGGACATATTGCTAATTGTTGAATTCTGACCCCCCCCTGAATGTCTGACCAAGCTCGCATGACCCTGAATCATCTTCCTGGAACCCTAACACCCAGATCGCATTAGTCATTTTAGTTAGCTCAGTGAGCTGTTCGTGTGTGGGCGATACTTTGGGCAACGAGCGTGTTACTGCACTGTCGTAAATAAAGACTACTTACATTGAGCAGACAGTGAGACTCAAGCGTTCACAAGTGCAATACAAACACAATGAACAAACACGTACTGTTCTCTCAAGGGCTGTTGGTTCAAAGCCAAAGCAATTTCTAGTCAATGAGCTGACAAAAATTGTAGACGGAAAACGTGAAGGCAATAGAAAATCTGGGAAGTTCAGGCTCAGAGAGAGAAACAATTTTGAAATGGATTTTGAAGGAATTTGGTGTGATGCGAGGACGGGATTAAATTTAACTCAGGACAGGTTCAAGTAATTGGCCCTTTTCAACACGTAAGCACAAACTGTCGGGTTCCATGAGAGCCGAGGCATCGCATTTTCTTACAACACTGGGGCGACAAACAGTCCCTTGAACTGGGGGGGGGAGGGGCAATACCGACCCACGACGTTACACTTTTGCATACCATGTGCACCTTCACGTCCGCCTGTCTCTATACTAAGACCACGGGAAAAATCCCATGGATAGATAACCTTTGCCTTCTCCCTCGAGCCATCATGCTGCGTTCTCCCACCATTATTCTGTATATTCCCCTCATGTATTGTGACGAAAGGCGTAATGGACAAATCATACGTGGACAGATGGGACTGGTGGGGAATTTAGAAGCAGGCGGAGAGAGGAAGCCCTCGGCGCGAAGGCATCTTTCCGTGGCCTCAGTATAATAAGAGTTATGAAGTGGTTGTTGGTACCTATATTTGTGCGAGGAGATTGAGTGGATGACGACAGAATATAGGAAAGTACGCTGGTGAGGGGTCTGTAATAGCTCGATTGAGGTGAAGTGGGGTTTGGAACTACAGGACTGCTTTTCCATGGCCTGAGTGCAGCTAAGCGATTTTCATGTTCCTAGTAAAGATTCTACTACATACAGGCAGTCAGTGTGATTTTTTAAAATATATTTGTAGTTCCGTGCATCGTAATTCTAGTTTGAAGAAATCCAACAATATGCAACAGTATGCAGATATTTATTTACTGCTAAATTATTCTACATAAAACTGTAGTTGCAGCCTCTGTACCACAGGCTGCAACTACAGTTTTATGTACTTCTGATGATGGGCGCGAAGGACGCCCGAAACATGTAGAGCAATTTAGCAGTAAATAAATATCTGCATACTGTTGCATCTTGTTGGATTTCTTCAACCTAGTCACTGTGATGTTTGTAATAGTCCAGTCTGCAGAGGTTGCACGTGAATCTGAAGCTTTTAGGCGACTATAATGTTGACAGAACGGAGGAGGATGTGCAAAATGTGCAAGTTCTTTGACCTGTCGTGCTAAACCGTTCCAACGTCACTGTGTCAGTGACGGCGATTTTCTTCTCGTTAGTCTGCAAGCAATGACACTGCATTTAGCATCCTGCAATGAACAGACCAAACATAGCGGTCCGCGTTACACAGGTCTGCATCATTCGGCTGCCAGCGAAGCCTGCTGCAGTGCTGTTCTGATCTTCCGTCGGCCTTGGAACCGAGTTGCCGAGTCAAGGGCACGCATGGAGGTCGCGAGCGGAGTCATCGGGCTCGCTAGTCTGTGCGCCCGCCCATTCCCGGGCGGTTCCTGAAGACAAAGAATGTTGTTCTCCCGTAGTTTCCCACTTGCACTAAAGATGTGTGATCTGTAGAAGAGGTGTCCGAAGGAGTGGTCTCCAAAACACAAAATTTCGTGTGATGTATTGATGTCTCACATAGGACACCTGTCTCGGCTCCTGGTGAAGCCTCGTTTGGAATGGAAAAATAAATAATTTTGTGTTAGAAGTGCCATTAGTTGTGATAATAATGAACCGAAATCACATCGCTCATTTGCGAGAACAGTGTCACAACTCAAAATGTGTGATTTTTCAGGACAGACTTTTAAAGGTTTCGAAGTGCTATAATTTTCTATGAGTGCAACAACGACACAACTGCTCTCCAGCGGCGAGTTTTGCAAGTTGCGTTATGACACTATACCTGTTAAAAGTGCATCTGCAAACGTTTCTTTCTATACCAATAACTCAAAAATGCCAAATTTTTAGTTGTGACACTCTTGTCGCAAATGAGCGATATGGTGAAGTGGCGGTAAAGCTCCGCTCATTTTTAACCTCGGCGCTAGGCGGAGGTGAGTGGTCAGCTTCACGCTTCGGCCGCCTTAAGACAATATCTGTTACAGTTTGTTCTACATTACGGTGTCACATGCTTCTTCTTCTTCTTCGTCTTCTTCTTCTTCTTCTGCACCACAACTCTGGTAGAGTCTTGGCTTTCTCAACAAAATTCTTCCATTTAAGGAGAACCTGGACTCGTTTTACCCATTTTATAAGTTTCATCTTTCTCAGGTCGTTCCTGACGTCTTCTTCCCATTGGGACTTGGGCCTTCCCACTGTCTACTTGTAGATGGTTTCCATTTGTATATTTTCCTTACAATGTTGGTTTCAGACATTCTATTTATGTGTCCGAACCAACTCAGTCTTTGTGCTTTAACATAATTTATTACGTTCCGATGATTTATTAACTCATCCAATTCCTTGTTTGTTTTAATTCTCCATATGCCATTATCCTCTTTAGTAGGCCCAAATATTTTTCTTAATATTTCCTCTCAAATACTGACAGTCTCTGTATAATACTTTCTTTAAGGGCCCATGTTTCACAACCATAAGCTACAATTGGTCTAATTACTGACCAGACGGTGTCATATTGGATCCATGTACTGGTACTGGAGAAGTTCCAAGGTTTTTTCCTTGTTGGTGAAGTGAACTTTTCGGGTAAAATGGTTCAAAATTCTCCCTCCAGATAACGATACTGAATTTGAAACAATGTACTGGTATCCAGCCCGTATAACTAACTTTCATCTTAAGAAGCTGATAGTTATCAAAGAGATTCCTTTTTTTCCCCCCCTGAAATCCTAATTTTTCTGCAGATTCACGTTTTCGGGGATATTACGCCTTGTCGAGTGGCAAGTGGTTGCAGAAGTTTCGGAGCGCCCTGCTGCCTTCATCTTCGTAGTCGAGCATTCCTAAAATAGTAGTCGCTGTGGAAATATCGTCGGGGTGATAAAATCGAGAAGAATTAGATGGGCGAGACATGTAGCGCATATGGGGGAGAAGAGAGGCGTAGTAGGTTTTTGGTGGGGAAACATGAAAGCAAGAGACCACTTGGGAGACTCAGGTGTAGATGGGAGGATAATATTAAGAAGGATCTTCCGGAAATGGAATGTGGGGGTATGGACTGGTTCGAGCTGGCTAAGGATAGGGGCAGGTGGCGGCATTTGTGAATGCGGTAATGAACATTCGGGTTCCATAAAATGTGAGGAATTTCTTGACTAGCTACAAAGCGGTCAGATTCTTAAGAAGGACTCTGCTCCATGGAGTAAGTAAGTAAGTACATTTATCGAATACAGCAACACGTGATAATGTTTTGTCTATTTAGTTATTTGTGGCTTATTTAGTGGTTATGTCGCCACGCCTAGAATGTACGGCGTCGAATGGCAGTGCTGTTAGCCAAAAAATAATTGCAAAGATGGAGGAATGAATTTGTAGTGCCCTAAATTAAGGCACTGTCCCAGCATTTAGCATGCGGGGATGGGAAAACAACGAGAAATTTCGAAGTCATTATACCCTGCGTCCGGGAAGAGATTTGAAAACAATACCACACGAACGCGAGGCAGGAGTGCCAACCGCTCGATCCCTGCTTCCAGTCCTAATAATTGTCGTCAAGGCACGATAGAACGTGCCGCGTGTAAACAGACGGAGTACTAACTGCGTGCAGAGACCGTCCACAGGTCATTGACATCACTCTGCATGATATAGGCCAAGCATGTGCGAGAAATTTTAATTTGTGATTGACATACTTTACTGTAGTTTATTCTATGAAGTTGCCTTCAGCTCATGTTATGTATTACCCATTGGTCTGGTGCCGGAAGAATTCGACAGGATTTTGTAGTGAAAGCTACTACTACCACCCGTGCATTATCTGCAGGGCTGTTGGGAACAACGAAATACTTCAAACAGGGCAGTCGATATATCATCGCTCAGGACACGAACCACGCATCACTCAAATACAAACGTAGACTGCTACCGCTACACTAACCTGTTCGATGATAGATATAATTTTAAGTGGTTATTTAACAACGCTGTCAGTTCCTGAGGTTGCATAGCGTCAGTGACACATGATGGAGTAAGTATGAGGTAACAGTTAAATGATAATGACAGGCGAAAGTCAAAGTGTTCGGGGCGGGGGGGGGGGGTGTTCCAGGGCCACTTTGTCCAAAACAAAACCCACATAGACTGGTCAGGAATCGAACATGGTTCTCTGCGGTGAAAGGACCGACGTTTAACTTCATGAACCATGGCAATGGCCTGACATCGGTGTTATCAAGTTAGTCACACAGAGAAAAACTGCAAAAAAATTCGGTACGTAGACGAATCAAAACCGGCGGATTTCCGAACACAAATGCAATTCAGCAGCACTGCCGCTTTCATTAATTGCTCGCTATGAATGGAGAAATAAGTGACCATTGTAACAACGTAGGCCTAACCAAAACATCCTGCGTGTTCCACCCGGATCCCCAACCTACGCTGTACGCCTTTAGGCTTCTGTTATAAGAACGATTATATTAGAATACAATAATTCCACTACCACATAATTATCCGTAATTGAGTACTTGGTATAATAATAAAATTTTACTTGAATCTTCCAAGTAGAAATTAGTGACAAGTGGAGTATCAGTGTCACTGCGGTGCCTATGAAGCCACCTCAAACCACTCCTTACCATAATCCTTTTGTTGACAACCTGCCACAAACAGTAAGTTCTGCTTAATTATTTACATCAACACATGCACAATATATTAACAATAATGTCTGTACCGTAAAGTACTCCTACATATACGTGAGAATAACCAACGAGATGCATCTCGTTGGTTATTTTCACACGTATGTATCACGATGATTTCGGCCGGCAGTAGAACTTATTTTGCCGCTATAAGTCTCTTCAGCAGTCGACTTTTATCCAGAGCTACTAAAATTATATTATATAAGACACTAATAAGATCGGTAGTGTCGTATGGAGCGGAAGCATGGACGTTGACGAAGAAAGAAGAACAAGCTCTGATAATTTTTGAAAGGAAAATATTTAGAAGAATATATGGTGCTAAATATGAAGACGGGGAATGGAAAAGTCGGACGAATTGAGAACTAGAAGAGATGAGCAAAGGAGAAAATATAGTAAAATGAATAAAAGGGCAAAGGATACGCTGGTTAGGTCACCTAGAGAGAATGGAGGAGGATAGGATGCCCAAAAAGGTCTTCACTCAAGAACTGGAAGGGACGAGAAGAAGGGGAAAAGATGGAAAAAGGAAGTAGAAAGAGATCTTCAAGTGCTGGGAGTGAGAAGATGGAGGGAGTTGGTGGCAGATAGGAAAAAATGGAAGGACGTTGTTCGACAGGCCAAAGCCCACAGTGGGCTGTAGTGTCAAAGGAAGAAGAAGAAGAAGAAGAAGAAGAAGAAGAAGAAAAAGAATGTATCACGATGCACGGTTCAGATAATGTAATGTTTACTCCTACATGTTTCGATATATTTACATCATCTTCGGGGAGTCACTTCTTGTATACGCTAGACGCGCTGGACGATAAAACACAAAACACATCAAGCTAAGTAAATATCTACGTTTGTGTGCGTCAGGTACTGTATCGCTTAGTTCTTTGTAAGTTGTATTTAGTGTAGTGCGCTTTCTTGGAAGCAATTTCTTCTGATTTTGTGGTTTGATACAACAAATGATGTAATTTAAAAGCATGTGTGTATGCTAATTGTAAAATTTAGTTTCCTATTCTAATTCCAAATCCCAATTGTGCCCCGAGCACCAGATGGCTGATAACTGTTGGTCTACGCCATGAAGGGGTATAGGAACTGTACAAGAGGGTGTAAAAAGTATGGTGTGCCTTTAAATGGCTCACAGTTGACTCGAGGCGCGTGTTTTATGAACCTCTGACTTCCATAAAAGTTGGAGATTTCTTGATCCGCTGGGTGAGCATAAATTTTTGAAGATTTTGCGCCAACCACAACGTTCGCATTTCAAGGTGTGTTATTCCTATCCGTTTTTTTTTTTTCCGGTGGGCTGTACACAGGCAATCTGAAGGTCACGCCGTGCAGACTGCGTCGCACGGCTTGCTCACTGCATTATGCAGTAATGATATTACTACCGACGCCACACGCAAGATCATCCGACTGCAGAGTGAGAGCGTGGCTGGACAGCCCCTCCCTTCGACTACCGCATAAGCAGACTTTGCCATATGAGTAAGCATTTGCGTTCAGCTTTCCAGACTCATTATTGTTACACCGTAAAGAAGGAAAACAGGAATGGAAAGTTACATTTCAACTGTATTTCCAAATGCTTTCTCTCCCATGGAACATATCACACACACACACACACACTTAATCCAGGTACAAATGTTTATCACAAAGCCGAGTGACCACAGATACACAATAAAGTAGCAAAATGTTTTTGTCCTGCATTGCGTTAAATATATAAGAAATAAAAAAAATACTGGTAGTATATATATATATATATATATATATATATATATTGCGCGGTTTTAAAACGTCTGGCTACGCCTTCCGACTTCCATATTCCATTGCCTTCGATTGTTCCATTCGCCCATTCTCAGATCTCTTCCACTTATGGCTGTATATATCCCATCTTTCCAGGTATCTCCACCTTGACGAAGGTACTTTGTACCGGGTGATGGAGTTTGCGCACCTCGAGGATCCCAAGTGCTATGCCGGCAGTAGCGTAGCTGCTGGTAGGGTCTCCCTTGCCGGACAGGATGAGGGTGAGAGATCAGACGAAGAGAGATACCCTGGTCCTGCAGGTTGGGGTTTGAGTTGTTGGACCAGCACTCCAACACTCGCTAAAAAGTTCTATAGTTCAAACCATAGACCAAAGCCTTGGAATCAGTTTGGATCTCAACGGAAACGACTTCGGAAATTGATAAGGACTATTAGAATGGCTACTTGGAACGTTCAAGGGTGTAGGGGTAAAGTGCAAGAAATACTGGCAGTAAAACATGCACATCTCATTGAGGTTGCACTATACAAGTACATCACATCACATCACATCACAACGCAACACATCATATCACATCGCAACACATCACAACACATCACATTACATCACAACACATTACATCACATAATATCGCATCACAACACATCACACCGCAACACATCACATTACATCACATCACAACACATTACATCAAATAATATCACATCAAACACATCACATCACATCCCATCGCAACACATCACATCACATCAAACACATCACATCAAACACATCACATAATATCACATCGTAACACATCACATCACATAATAACACATCGCATCACAATTAAATAGATGATGAGCCCTTTTTGAGCAAAATAATAGAGTTTACGTACAACACACATCGTACTGGAACGATACAGTAAGCTTTTTCTGTCAAGGGTACGAAGATGTATGTGAGGAGTAGAGGTATATCTCCACTCATTCTTAACCTTGGACTAGATTACGCCGAGTGGTTAGATTCACACCCCGATCATCTTATGCCGGTTAAGAACTTTCGTACCCATTGAATATCAGGCTGGATGGGCCCCAGAGCCACGCTTGACGTTTCGGAGAATAGAAGGATCACATACCTCTACCAAGATGCGATCCCGGACCGTCCGGTCCGTAATGTAATCGCTATAGCAACTGTGCTACTCAGGATCCCTGTTAGACCGATACAAGTCAAAACTAAATTCGTGAGATTTAAATAATCCATAGCCGTGTTTTGAGTAATTCCATATGATATCAGAACCGACAAATGCACATCAACTATGCCAGTATATTATACACACCTTGTAGCTCCTACATGTTTCGGCAACTCGTGTGACCAACTTCAGGGAGGTGCATTACAAAGGATAGATGACAGATACATCGAGATATTACAGAAGATCTTGAGAAAATGCACATATATAAAATACCAAATTTTAAACATTATATAATATATATAAAATTAAGGTTATATTATATTTTATTATATATTTTATATCTGCGCGTTAGTTCAAAAACTTCTGGAATATCTCGATGTATCTGTCCTTTTTAATATACGACCCTGAAGATGGTCACGTGGGTGACCGAAACATGTAGGACGTATACGGTGTGTTTAACACACTTTCATACATGTATGTTCATTCGTTGGTTTTTAAATCACATCTAACTTCGTGAGATCTGACATGTTCACGGTGCTGAAACAGATTGTCACTATATATTTCAGTCAAAAAACATGATCCCTTACACAAATGTATTGCTGTGCGTTTCGGTAATACCGTAGCATCCTCAGGCGATCGTGCGAAATCGCTGATTGCATTTTATTAACTTACAAGCAGCATACATATTGAAAGGTTTGGAGTTCATTAAAATGTTACAATTATTCACAGCACACAGAGGAACATATCATTTAATTTATGTTAGTACGAAAATTTCCTAGCAACTTACTGCCTCCCTCTTGTGGTAACCTGCATTAGGGACAGCGAATTTCTCCGAAAGTTTGGTACATGTCTTTCAAAATACACGGCGTCACATCACAGTTGGTACATGTCTCTCAAAATACACGGCGTCACATCACAGTTGGTACATGTCTCTCAAAATACACGGCGTCACAACACAGTTGGTACATGTCTCTCAAAATACA
>Ga0123354_10012259_pt1 | contig 13284 bp, 10 predicted proteins | sample TergutLab28metaG_2_FD_97872 | JGI IMG/M metagenome (GOLD analysis project Ga0123354, IMG submission 97872) | Labiotermes labralis P4 segment gut microbial communities from Petit-Saut dam, French Guiana - Lab288 P4 | ecosystem: Host-associated > Arthropoda: Insects > Digestive system > Gut ...
CTTCCTGCCGCTGGCTTGCACGCTGAACGCCAGCCGAATTTTGGACGCCGCCACCCACCTGTTGGGCGTCGGCTATGACCAGGTGGCATCCCTTGCCATGAGCGCCCAGCCGGGTGCGGATGGTTTGACCCTTGTGCCATACTTCGAGGGCGAGCGCACCCCGAACAAGCCGCACGCCACCGCCTCGCTTCACGGTATGACGCTGGCAAACACCACACCGGCAAACATCGCCAGGGCTTTCGTTGAAGCGCTTTTATGCTGCCAAGCTGATGGGCTGGACGCCATGGTGGCCCTCGGCGTAAACCCGGAGCGCATCTTCCTAATAGGTGGCGGCGCTAAGTCACCGGCTGTCCGGGCACTTGCTCCGTCGGTTTTCGGCCACGACATTGTGGTGCCGCCAGACGGTGAGTACGTGGCCCGCGGCGCGGCCAGGCAGGCGGCCTGGGTGCTATCCGGCGCGTCCACACCACCAAGCTGGCCAATTGAAGACGCCCAAACGTTCGTCGGGCAATATGAGCCGGTCGTGCGCGAGCAGTACGCGGTGGTGCGGGAGTTGACACACCCGAACGACTAGGACCACCCCGTCCGCTTCGCGTCCACCCCTCCGGAGGAGGGGAATTTTGGACCACCCCGGCGCCTCGTGTCACCAGTCCTTGTTTGCCACCTTTGTGCCGGCGTCAGACAATGTTGCCTGAGGGTCAGCGCCGGTCATTATGGCTGTGTGGGCGTTGCCCAACACCATTGCGATCATTATCTGATCCGGGCCGGCGGGGTTTTCGGGATAGGTCAGGTGCGTCTGGAATGCTACCTTGCTTGTTGCGTCTTGCGGTGTACCCGAAACCGCGAAGAACGCCTTTGCCACGGCACTAGACGACATCGCCGGGGATGCGCCAACACTAGCCAGAGCCTTCGCCGCGGTCTCCGACGAGATGAACGTCAAGAAGTCCTTTGCCGCCTGAACTTTGGACGAATCGATGTTGGCGTTGATGCCCATGCCGGTCGGGTCGCCGAACGTGATGGGCGTCTTCAAACTCGACGAGTCGGCCTGCGGGACCGGTGCCAGGCCCCAGTCAAATTGCATGGCATCACCGCTGCGCTGCCCATTTATCAGCGCCTGGATATACGATGACGGCGCCAGCACCATGGCCGCCGCCTGCTTGCCAAACTGAGTCTGGTAGGTCAATTTGTTCGTGGTCACATCCGAGTAATCCGGCTGAGCGCCGGCCGTCTGCAAATCCAGCGCGTTTTGGTAATACGGCAGCATGTATGAGTAATCACCGCTGAAATACGGGCCAGACAAATTGGCGACGTCGCCCTTCTGCGCGTTTGCGAAGCCCTGGACCGATGATTGCGCCGATGGCTGGAATGTGGCTTTGGCGTCAATGCCAGCAGCCGCCAGCTTGGTGGTTAAGTCCTTGGCGGTGCTCACATAGTCTGCCCATGTCCACTTGCCATTCGGGATGGCGACGCCAGCCTTGTCAAAAAGGTCCTTGTCGTAAAACAGCAGCCACGAATCCTGGCGATACGGTATGCCGTAATACTTACCGCCTACCAAGTAAGACGCCGCGCCACTAACGCTGGCCGGCAGTTTGGTGGCTAGATCTGAGACATCCATCAGCTGGCCGCCATCGGCCCATTGTGTGACGTATTTAGCCTGCCTAATGGCAATCACATCTGGTGCCTGATTAGCCGTCATATCGGCCAACAGCCGGTTTTCGTACGTGCTGGGGTCGTACTCCTGGATTGTGATGGTGATGTTCGGCTCCGCTACCCTGAAGGCGTCCACCAGCGCCTGGAACTCCGGTGTCGTTGACAAGGCCCATCCTGACATGGTCAAACTCACCTGCGCGGTCTCGACCGGCACGGGTGTTTGGGCCGCACAGCCCGCCGTTGCCAGTGCCACCACAACAGCCAATACCGGCCTTAATAGTTTCATGATCTCCCTTTCACCTGACGCGATGCTAACACGTTACGTCTGGGGAAGTTGGGATTCGGCGCTTACACTGTGGTTGATGTTTTGCCTCACAGTAGACAGAAAGAAAGATTGCAGCCTTGATCGAGCCCATCCAACGACTACCCGCTCACCGCCGCAAGACAGAACTGTCGGTATTGAGCACGGCAACCGCATCGCGTGTCAGTGAGCTGGCCGCCCAGCTGGGCGTTTCTGTGATGACGGTCCGGCGCGACCTGGCCGAGCTTCAGCGCCAGGGGCTGGTCAAACGGATCCACGGCGGCGCAGTGCTGCCATCGGCGTCGACCACTATTCCAAGCCAACACACAATCGATGGACGAGTCGCCATGCTGGTGCCCAATCTGGACTTCGACTGGCCCAGCGTAGCCCGCAGTGCTGACGCCGCAGCCAGGTGGCGCGGCCTTCGTCTATTGCTGCGCAGCGATGCCACCAACGATCTATCGGTGCTGGCGCAGCTCTTTACCCAAGACGACGTGATTGGCGTCGGGGCCGCCATCGACACCAGCGACTCTGGCGTGATTGAATTTCTGGACGCCCAAACCAAGCCGTTCGTGTTGATCGAGAGCAACCAGACAAGCCACCGGCAACTAACATTCGACTCAGTGGTGACTGACCATACCAAAGGGGCCCATGAGGTGGTGCGCCACTTATGGGAGCTCGGCCACCGCCGCATCGGCTGCGTGCTGCGGCGCACATCGCCCGCCTCCAAGATGATCGCCGACGGCTGGCGGGCCATCTGCGATGAGCTTGCCATATCGCCAGACCAGACCTGGCTGCAGACCGTGCCAGATCACTGCAACGCCGCGTTCACTCCCGCTGCCCAGGCTGTGGTGGCACACTGCCTGCAAAATGAGACGACCGGCCTGCTGGTGCACTCAGACCGCGAGGCAACGAGCCTGGCACAGCTTCTTGAGTTGCAGGGACTGCGTGTGCCAGAAGATATCTCGATCGTGTCATACGACGACGACATCGCAGCCCTCTACTCCCCCGCGCTGACGGCCGTGCGCCCCGCCGGTGGTTCACTCGGCGCTGCCGCCATCGACTTACTGGTCGCCCGGCATACCAACCCGCATCGCCCAATCCATCACGTGACCATCAGCCCGGAGCTTGTCGTGCGCGAATCAACTACGGCCTGCCACTAATCAACCGACACCCTCGCCAGGCGCGGTGTGTCACCAGTCACAGACACAACCCCACCGGTCAGCTCGACGACCACCTTGTCAGTGGCCGGATGGTCACAGTCGTGGCCCAGCCAAACCTCCAGGGCGCCAGGCTCGACGACACGGCGTCCACCCAAATCAGTCAGCGCAAACCTAGCCGCCGGTACCCGCAGATGGACGCTGCGCCGGCTCCCCGCCGGCACGTCCACCCGCTGGTAGGCCAGCAGTTGCCGCGTCGGACGGGTGACGGAGGCCACCACATCGTGCCCATATAGCTGCACCAGGTGCGCGCCATCGACAAGCCCGCTATTGTGCACTGTCACATCGACATCGATCCAGCCGTCTGTGCGCGCCGATGACGAAACGCTGAACATGTCGTACTCAAAGGTCGCATAACTCAAGCCGTGCCCGAAACAAAACTGAGGCGTCGTGTCGATGGCTGACACATTATTGGCGTCCCCCAGCACGGGATGCAAATACGAGTACGGCAGCACCGCAACCGATGGCGGCACACTGACAGGCAGGTGCCCTGAGGGGTTGACGCGGCCACTGAGCACGCCCGCTACCGCCTGCCCGCCCATCTCGCCGGGGAAGAATGCCTGCACCGTTGCGGCGGCTTGTGCGGCCAGGTGGCCGATTGCATAGGGACGCCCAGTCACCGCCACCAGCACCACCGGGGTGCCGGCGGCGATGATCTTATTTGCCAAGTCGCCCTGCACTCCGGGGAGCTCCAGCGATTCAGCATCGCAGCCCTCACCAGACGTGCCACGCCCGAACAGGCCCGCCTGATCGCCAACCACAAGCACCACAACATCGGCATCCGCCGCTGCCGCCACTGCCTGCCCGAATCCGCTACGATCCTCACCCCTGACATCGCACCCGGCAACAACGGTGATATCTGCTTGCGGATACTCGCTCTTGATGGCAGACGCCACCGATTGGACGTCAATACGGGCCTCCACACCGGGGTTATTCATCAGCACGTGATTGATAAACGAATAGCAGCCGAACAACGCTTCCACACGGTCGGCGTTCGGCCCGATGATGGCAAGCTTCAGCCCGGGCCGATCGGCCAGAGGCAGCAGCCCCTTGTTCTCCAGCAGAATCACAGACTCCTCTGCCGCCCGCGCCGCTATCGCCCTGTGCTCTGGCGGGTCGAGCGAATCCGGGGCGTCTGCCAGCAATTTTTCCAGACGCGCGATCTCGGTGTCTATGTCAAGCAGCCCGATCGACTCCTTCTGGGCCAGCACACGGGAGACGGCCAAGTCGATGGCAGCGGCCAACTCGGGGTCGTCATCAATAGCCACCCGCAACGCAGGGTCGTTCAGCGATTCGCCGGCCGGCAATTCGACGTCGACGCCGGCGAATAGGGCCAGTGCCGCGGCGTCAGCCAAGGATCCGGCAACCCCGTGCTGGCGCGCCAGGAAAGCAACTGCGAAGTAATCTGCCAGTACTGTGCCGGTGAAGCCCCAATCGCCCCGGATCAGGTCGGTCAGCAGGGCATGGCTGGCGTGCATCGGCACACCATCGATCTCGACATAAGCCGGCATGACGGACGCCACGCCGCCATCCCTGACTGCCACCTCGAACGGTGGCAGGAAAACGTCTTGGAACTCGCGCGGCCCGACGTGAACCGGCGCCAGGTTACGCCCGGCGGCGGCGCCGGAGTAGCCCGCGAAATGCTTGGCCGTTGTCAATATGCCGTGGCTCTGGATGCCCAAGATGTATTCCATCCCGAGCGTCGCCACGACGTAAGGATCCTCACCCATGGTCTCCTCGACGCGCCCCCAGCGCACATCGCGTGTCACGTCTAGCACCGGCGCCAAGCCCTGGTGCACGCCGAGACGCGACATGGTTTGGCCGATGGCGTCGCCAATCGTATGCATCAGTTCCGGGTCGAACGCCGCCGCCGACGCCAGCGGAGTGGGATATGACGTCGCCGTCCATGCGGTAAGCCCAGTGAGGCATTCCTCGTGCGCCAGCAAGCCGATGCGGCACCTGGTGTTGGCCGCCACCCACCGCTGGTATCCCAGCAGATTGCTGATACCTTGGGCTGGCGTTATCGGCTTGGTGCCAAACACGCGCGACAGATGCCCGAGCCCGTCCGCGGCAACCGTCTCAAACTCCGGTTTGTCATCGCCGACTGTGTCCATCTCGGGGGCAACCACCCCTCCTTCGGCGAAGCCCAGCCACACGCCCTGCAGCTGCGCCAGCTTTTCGGAAATGGTCATTTGGGCGACCAGACTAGACACTCGGTCACTAAACTCCGGCTTCATGGCCGTCCATTTCTTCTGGTAGGTCTGCTCGTCGGCTGCTGCACCGATGCTATCTCGCCCCTCGCATCGTCACTGGGAGCAGTTGCTAACGAAACTTTCCTTTGTTTTTTCTTGCTCCACACATCATGTCTTACGTGGTCCATAATGTCAACCCAAGCGTGAACCAGAAGCCAATTTGTTACACAGCCCTTGCTTGCTGACGCCAGATCACGATGCATCAGCAACTCGGATTGCGAAAGTTTCGATTTGGTTTCTGCTGCGTAAAAAGTTCCTGCCTGATTCCTCCTGGAGCAAATCTCATCAGGTAGGCTGGATTAATGGGCGCAGAAAGGACTGTGATGGCTACAACGCTAGCTGATATTGCGCAGCAAGCCGGGGTGTCAGTTGCCACGGTGTCAAAAGTGCTGAACGGGCGCCCAGGCGTGAGCGAATCCAAGCGCGCTGAAGTGCTGCGCTTTATGAAAAATTCCGGTTATTCCGGGCGCTCCGGCCAGTCGAAGAAGCCGAGCCGTCTGGTCGATTTCGTCATGCGCGGCATCGACACATTATGGGCCACCCAACTGCTCATCGGTGCCGAGACGGAGGCGGCCCACGCCGGCGTCGGCCTTGTGATCAGCGCCACGCACGGGCGCATGATCGGCAACCGGCACTGGGTCGACCGCATCGCCGAACGCCAGCCCGACGGCATCGTCGTGGTGGCCAGCCGCATCCACGCCGGTATCGAGGCAGAGCTCTCAAGGCTGCGCATCCCATACGTGCTGCTCGACATGGTTGGCACCCCGCCCCCGGGCGTGGCTGTGATCGGTGCCACAAACGCTGCTGGGGGACGCACCGCCGTCGACCACCTCGTGGAGCTTGGCCACCGGAAAATCGCTATCATCACCGGAAACCGCGAACTGGCCTGCTCGCAGGAGCGTCTCGATGGCTACCTGGCATCGCTGGTGCGTGTTGGCATCATCCCCCGCAACGACTACATCGCCTATGGCAACTTCGAGATCACCGGCGGTTATAGGGGGGCCTGCACCATGCTCGACCTGCCCGATCCGCCAACAGCAATCTTCGCCGGCTCTGACCTGCAGGCCTACGGCGTCTATCAAGCCGCCCGCGAGCGCGGCGTGCGCATACCAGAAGACCTGTCCGTCATCGGCTTCGACGACGTGCCCATGTGCGAGTGGCTTGTGCCCAAACTGACCACCATCCGGCAACCGCTTGAAGAGATGGCCCGCCAAGGCGTGCGCATGGTTCTAGCGATGGCCTATCAAGACGCCAAGCCTTCACCAACGAAGGTCGAACTCGCCACGACGCTTGTGGTGCGCGGCTCAACTGCCCCGCCGCGGATACCGGAACTGGCACCGCTTGGCACAAGGGTCTACTAGACGCCAAGGGTCACCTGGGACGCAGCACCCATGTGAAACTGCGCTGGCTTGGCGGCTGGCGTCCACACATTGTAGACGCCCCGGAACCCCGTCACCTCAATTTGGCCTTGCTGGTTCGTGACTGCCCGCGTCGGTGGCACCCACCAGGAGCCCTTCACCAGGCCCAGCAGCGCGTCATAGCTTGGTTTGGCGGTGCCATCGGCCCTCAGCAGACCAATCGGTGCGCCCAACCAGGCGCCGCGATCTGTCAAGCCCCAGTATGTGACCGCCTCGACTGCCGGATGGGCCAGCGCTGTCTTGTAAAGGTCAACGATCTCATCTGCTTGGCGCTGCTCCCCCTGTGGCGTGCTGGGCCAGTCATCGACCTGGAAGTCGTTGAGATCGATTATCTTTGGCGGCATCAGATAACCAGACACCAGCGACACCTCTGTCAGGTGCAACGGCAACCCATAGCGGGCAAACCGGTCTAGCATCGCCGTGATCGCCTCGGCACCGCGATACCCCTGGTGCATGTGCGTTTGCAAGCCGATGGCGCTGATGCTAACCCCGGCCTCAAGCAAGCCCTCGATCAGGCACTCATATGCTGTGCTGAGATCGAAGTCGTTGATCAGCAACGTGGCACCCGGATTGGCGGCGTGGGCCCACTCGAAGATCAGCTTGGCCAGCGCCAACCGCCCGCGATCGCGGCACAGCGGCGTCATCGCGTTGTCCTCGGCCTTGAACACCGGCATGATCACCAGTTCGTTCAGGGCGTCCCAAATGTCGATAGTGCCAGCGAACTGGCTCACCTCCCGCGTGATTCGGTCGCGCAATAACCGCTCGACCTCGAAAAGAGGGCGTCCCAAAAGCCACTGCGGGCACATGGTGTGCCAGGCAAGCGTGTGCCCCTTGAGCGTGATGCCCTGCTCACGGAAGCGTTTGGCGGCTTGCATCATTTGGGACGCCCCGGGCTCCCCCGGCTCCGGCTCATAGGTGCGCCAATAAAACGGCAGCGTGCCGTAGTTGTATAGGCACGCCCACTTATCGAACTCGGCTTTGTCGTACTGCGGGTCGATGTAGTCGAAAAGCAGGTTGCCGAACAGGAAGTCGTGGCTCACCTGCGCCACCTCGACCGGCACGCCCGGCAGGGGGCAACCGTTCGGGGCGACCACCTTGACGGTGGCGTGTGCCAACCGGTGGGGCATGGTGACATCGGCCACCGTCACGTGATCGCTCATTGTTACCTCAACCTTTGACTGCGCCCGTCAGGCCACCGACGATATGGCGCTGGAAGAAGCTGAAGAAGATGATTGCCGGCAGCATTGCCATGCTGGTGTATGCCAGCAGCATGGCGGTATCTGTCGAGTACTGGGACGCTGTCATCGATGTGCTGGCCAGCGGCAGTGTTGGTGTGTGAGTGCCGAACACGAACAACGGCAGGATGTAGCCGTTCCAACTAGCGACGAAAGCAAGCACACCGACGGTTATCAGCCCAGGCGACGATAGCCGCACGACGATGCGGGCAAAGAAACCAAGACGGCTGAGCCCGTCCAGCAGGGCCGCCTCCTCCAGTTCCTTTGGAATTGCCTGCAAGAACGGCACAAGGATGATGATCGTTGTCGGCAGCGCAAAGGCGATGCCGGGCAGGATCAGGCCGACCATGGTGTCAAGCAGCTTGATCTGGTTCAAGATGGTGAACAGGGGCATGATGGCAACAGACAGCGGAAACATGAGGCCGGCGGCGAACAGGCTATAGAGCGCGCCTCGGCCCTTGAAGTCATAGCGCGCAAGCGCGTACGCAGCGCTGACGCCTAAGACGATGACGCCGGCCGTTGTGATCACAGCAGCCCTGATGGACACCCAGGCAGGGCCCCAGAAGGCACCGGATTGCAAAATCTTGAGGTAATTGCGCCAATGCAGCGGCCATGGCAGCGCCGCCGGACTATTCGTCAGGCCGGCGTTGGTGTTGAAGCCGCCAAGCACAATGAACAGCACCGGGCCCATGCAGATGGCCACCAGCAACAGGGCGAAGAAGTAGACGACGGGGTTGCCCCATGGCATCTTTTCTTTTGCGGGTTTGTTTGATGTGCGATGTTGCACTGCGATAGTAGACATTTACCGATCTCCTCCCGTGAGAGCCCCAGCAGTATCGCGGCGCAAAATGAAGCGCTGATACAGCAGGGCGACGATCAAGGTGATGAGGAACATGATGGCGGCTACGGCGTTGCCGTAACCGAAGAGTTGCGCGTCACGGCCCTCGCGGAACATGTACGTTGCCATGGTGTCGACGCCCATCAGACGGGCATTCTTGAAGCCCCAGATGACATTGACCAGGTCGAATAACTGTAGCGAGCCGATGATTGAGAGGAAGGCCCAGATACGAATCGTCGGGCCTAGCAGCGGAATGGTGATATGCCACTGCGTGCGCCAATAGCTGGCACCGTCAACAGCGGCGGCCTCCGGTAATTCTTCCGGTATTCCCTGCATTCCCGCCAAGAACAGAATCACCGCGAAACCGATGTACTTCCACGTGCAGATGAACAAGAGCACCCAAAGCGATGTGCCCTTGTCAAGCCAATACTGGGCCAGGCCACCAAGGCCGATGTGAGTAAGAAAGTCGTTGATGGCACCGCTTTGGGCTCCAGAACTGCCGAGGAACAGCCGCCAGCCGACGCCGACGGTAGCCTCAGCTATCACGTAGGGCACAAACAGCAGCACCCGTAGCCATCCACGCCCCTTCATCTTGCGGTTGAGCAGCAACGCCATGACTAGCGCGAGTGGGCCCTGCACCAGCAACGATAATGCGGCGATCTCGAAGTTGTGAGACACCGCCTTCCAAAAGAATGGATCAGTGAGCAGACGTTTGTAGTTGTAAAGGGTGGCACCGCTAAGTGGCCCATAGCCATTCCATTTGAAGAAGCCGACGTATGCGGCATAAATGATCGGGATAATCACGAAACCGACGAAAACGATCAATGCGGGGCCGGTGAGCAGCGAGATCTCGCCGAACATCTTGGCCCCGCCCTTTTTAGGGGGACGCAATTTCATCTGCGAGATATCAGACGGCTTCGCGACCTTTGTTACTTGGCTGCCTGCCAAGTCCTCAGCTGTAATTTCAAGACTCATCATGGTCTCTTTCTAAGTTCCCTGTACTTCGGTGCTACAGGCTGCTGAATTGTGCGCCGTGGGGGACGTTCCCGGGAACGTCCCCCATCGGCAACTTTGGCGTCCTCAATTTACCTTGAGGAAGTCATGTGTCTAGCCCTTAGCGGCCGTGTTGACAGCGGCAACGAAGCCAGCCGCGTCAAGGCTGCCCTGCATCAGAGCGACGACGTTGTTATTGATAGCGCCACCGACATTGCTGCCGAAGACGGTGTCGAGCCAGAGCTGCGTGTACTTGCAGTCCTTGGCAGCAGCAGCAACCTTGGCCACAACCGGCTGAGACAGCGAGGATGCAGCGGCCGGGTTTGACGGAGCGCTGTTCGTGGTGGTCGCGTATGCCTTCTGCACATCGTCACTGACCATGTAGCTCAAGAAGTCAGAGCAAGCAGACGGAGCGCCGGACAGGCAGCTCATGCCATCGCCACCGGCCATAGCCGCGGACGGGTCACCGTCGCCGCCAGGAACGGCCGGGAATGGGAACCAGTCGAGGAACGACGGGATGTTGCCGTCAGGAGCCAAGGAGCCGACAACCGGGGCTTCCCAGATGCCCATGAGTTCCATGGCAGCCTTGCCGTTGGCCAGCATGCCAGAGGACGAGCCAGCGCCCTGCTGAGCTGAAGTGGTGGCCCAGCCATCGTTGAACGGATTGGCAGCTGTGAAGTCAGCCAGGTTCTGCGCGGCCGTCGCCCAGCAAGGAGCTGAGAAGTCGAGGGACGCTGCGGTGGCGGCGATTGTGTCCTGCGAGCAGGCGCGCAATGCGAAGTTGAAGTACCAGTGGGCAGCCGGCCATGCGTCCTGGCCACCAACCGCGATCGGCTGGATGCCTGCGGCGCGCAGCTTGGCAGCGGCGTCCTTCAGCTCATCGATCGTTGTCGGGACTGACGTGATACCGGCCTGAGCGAACAGGTCCTTGTTGTAGTAGATGCCCTCAATACCGAGGGTGTAGGGCAGGCCATAGACCTTGCCGTCAACCGACCAACCGGAAATGTTGCCGATGCCGCCAAGAGCAGCAATGGCATCCGCAGCCGAGTTAGTGATGTCTTGCACATAACCAGCCTTGACCTGATCGGCCAGCTCGCCGCCACCCCACTGCTGGAAAATGGTCGGTGCCTTGTCGGAGTTGAAGACTGTCTTCAGCTTGGCGCGCAGATCTTCGTTCTGATATACCTGGATGCTGATCTTTACACCAGGATTCTTGTCCATGAAATCATTGGCGGTGTCCTGCCAGAAAGTCAGGCCTGGATCCGTGTTGGCATTGTGCCACCACGTCAATGTGACTTCTGTTGTGGCGTTGGTATCTGCTGGTGCTGGTGTGCTGGTGCCACAGGCACCAACCATCAACGCCAAGGCAGCCAAACCGGCGGCCATTGCGTATTTGACATGTAGACGCATAACAATGCTCCTCGTTGAGAGATTCCTTATTCCGTTCGTAAGTCTTCGTGTCCGACTCGCGAAACTTTCCTTCGCAGCATTTTCTTGTTGCTGTTGCTGTTTACACTAGCGGATGCCTGGATGCTATGCACACTTTGGAAATTACGATTCGATAACAATGAAGATTTGCACGAAATTTTCGCACAAAAGAATCGTTCGATCGCACGCATAGGACCACTCATTCGCCCCCTCCAAAAACGTCATCCCCCGTAGCCGTCAGGCCTTTGAGTCAGGCACCCTTAGTTCAGAGTGCTGCAACTCCTCGATGGAGATGTCCTTGAACGTCATAACTTTAGCCACCTTGACCAAACGCGAGGGCCGGTACATGTCCCAGACCCAGGCGTCAACCATCGTCACCTCGTAGTAGACGTCAGTGCCCTCGGTGCGCACCACTAGGTTGACATCGTTGCAAAGGTAGAAGCGCCTCTCTGTTTCGACGGCGTACTTGAAGATGTCCACCACATCGCGGTACTCGCGGTAGAGATCCAGCTCCAACTTGCTCTCATAGTTGTCAAGGTCATCGGCGTTCATAATGCTCCCATTTTAGCCCAGCAACAGCATGGCTTGGGCCACATTGTGATAGCTGAGGCGATGCTGTGGGCAAGGCCCCAGCCTGTCGATCGCTGCCTGATGCAGTGGTGTGGCATAGCCCTTGTGCGTCTCAAAGCCGTAGCCGGGGTAGTCGAGCGCCATGGCGTCCATGATGCGGTCCCTGGTCACCTTCGCGATGATGGACGCCGCAGAGACGCATGCCACCGCTTGATCGCCCTTCCACATGCCAAGCGACGGGCATGGCAGGCCTGGCACGGCGAAACCGTCCGTCACAACGAAGTCAGGGCATGGGTCAAGCGCCAGTACCGCCTGCCGCAACCCGGCAAGGTCGGCTTGCTGCATGCCCAGTTGGTCGCATTCGCCGGCTTCGATACGCGCTACCCCGACAGCGATGGCAGACGCCCAAATCTGGTCGAACAGCACCTCGCGCCGGGCCGGTGTCAGTTTCTTGGAGTCGTCCAGGCCAATTGGTGGGGCGTCCCCAAGTATTACAGCCGCCGCAACCAGCGGACCAGCGCAAGCACCGCGCCCAGCCTCATCCGCCCCGCCGACAAGGCTGAACCCAGCCCTGCGCAATGTTTGTTGGTAGATATCCACTAGCTATGGCAGGTTTGCGAGAGACCGCCAGTTACACTGACGGACGCCACCGCCGGTGGCACGCCGCTTGGTGCCGGCACATCCTTGAACACACTGGTGGGCAGCGCTCTGTGCCCAGTGCGCCCAAACGGCAGGATCACTGCCCGCACAGGCCCGACGATATCTGTAATGGGCACAAACGCGTTCATCCCGAGACCGGCATCGGATAGCTCACACAGATGATAGCGCGAGTCGGCGGAGTCGTAGCGGTTGTCGCCCATAACGAAGATGCGCCCGGCTGGCACGACGACGTCGAACTGTATCGCCGATGATGGCCGGCTTGGATCCTTCAGGTACAAGCTCTCATCGAGTTCTGTCCCGTTGACGCTGATCCGCCCGTTCGCGGTGCAACACGTCACGTGGTCGCCTGGCAAGCCGATCGCCCGCTTTACCAGGTACTGCTGATCAGTGTTTGCCAGAATGCCGATCTTCTCCAAGAACCTGTGCACCGCGCCAATCTGCTGCGCCGGCTGGCTTAGCCAACCACCGGGATCGGCGAACACGACGATGTCGCCCCGCTGGAAGTGCGCCACCTTCAGCGCGGCGATGCGGTCGTTATCCTGCAGGGTGTTTTCCATCGACGACGATGGCACCAGGAACATCTGGAAGACGAACAGGCGCAACAGGGTTGACAACACGATGGCGGCCACGACCCAGACAGCGATGTCGATCACCCACATGAGCGGCTCTGGCAGGCGGCGCCGGCCGCGCCTGCGGCCCTTGCCCCTGGCGGGCGCTTC
>Ga0123354_10012260_pt1 | contig 13283 bp, 7 predicted proteins | sample TergutLab28metaG_2_FD_97872 | JGI IMG/M metagenome (GOLD analysis project Ga0123354, IMG submission 97872) | Labiotermes labralis P4 segment gut microbial communities from Petit-Saut dam, French Guiana - Lab288 P4 | ecosystem: Host-associated > Arthropoda: Insects > Digestive system > Gut ...
CAGTTTTAATATGTATTTGGTAATCAATAAGTGTGTAACAGCTGTCAAAGTTTCAAACTTCTCTGGCCATTATCTCCGTAACCGTTCAACTTTGGACATAGGTGTTTTGGGTTATATCTATCTACTTTAACATAAGGAACACCCTCCCGAAGTCTGGCACATTCCTCCTGGGACATCCTGTATATATGGGGAGTGCGGTAGCACAGTTGTTAAGGTGCTGTGCTACAAATCAGAACGTCACTGGTTAGATTCCAGCTGGTTTCGGTGGATTTTTCATTGACATAAAATCCTTCCGATCGCACTATGACCCTGGGGTCAACTCAGCCTCTAACTGAAATGAGTACCAGCAGTATTTCCAGGAGGTAAAGGCAGCCGGTGCGTAAGACTGACAACCTTACCACCATCCTGTGCTGCTGGCATGAAATCTGGGAGCCTTAACTTCCTGGAACCCTTTGGGCCTGTAACGGGACTGCTTTACCTTTTATATAAACATACACACACACACACACACACATATATACAGGGTGTTCAACTTAAAAGTGGACCTATTTTAATGTAAGTAATTTATTTACTACGATTTACAACATGTTATATTACACAACTAACCTGAATTTACAGTAAGTGTTGGAAATGATGTCCATTCATTTCAATGCACTGACTTCTACTGATTATGATTCTCGTCCAAAAGTGAACCTGTTTTATGGAATTTTTTAATCATTTTCGCAATAGCAATTTTCACTGGCGCTTGCCTTCCAAATTTTTCAAAAAAACTTTGTCTACACTGGACGAAAGACATCTTTTTAAATAATTTTCCAAAATAAATACACGTTCTTCCACCGTTAACCGCATTTATGAAAGCATACAAAATGGCGCTGTTCAAACACCAGCACTCACTGTCGACTGATTCAACTGATATAGATGGTCAAGACTGGTTCTCCCCTCTCCTGCAACAGTCTTGCCAACTCCTGCACATGCAGCAGTATAATGTCATACCAGCAGAACCATTATAAATAGCATCCGACGTGATATATTCACAGCTTAGTTAATGGTCCACTATTAAGTTGAACACCGTGTATATATATTATATATCCATATATGATAAACCATTGTTATGCTCAAGAAGTGCCAATGATTATTTTTGTTCTGTGCCACATTTTATTACTCTATATTCATTTTTCAACTGGATTGATCCGGCTCAGAATAGGGACAGGTGGCAGGCACTTGTGAATACAGTAATGAGCCCTCGAGTTCCACAAAACATGGGGAGTTTCTTCACTAGCCGAGAACTGGTCAGCTCCTCAAGAAGGGCTGCGCTCCATGGAGTATATTTATTTCTTCAGATTAACCACCTTCCAATCAACCGCACTGCCTTCCAGCAGCTTCTCAATTCAAACCCACTCGACATTTCTACAAGGTCACACTAAGTGCTGCGCTGTCCTGCGTCTTCTTACCTTGGTGGAGTGGGGACTCCAGTGGGCACACTGAAACACAAACCTGAAACAAAGCAAAAATAATGCTGCAGTGATAGGCCACAGACATAAGTCTAGATCCACAGTCCTCAAAATACAACGTAACCTTAACCTTTTGACGCCTAATGACAACTATAGTGGTCATACCGCACCGCTAACCTCTAAAGTTGCATTTTATATATTCATTCAACAAATATAGGTACTGAATATTTTAAACATGGTATATACTCTCCGTTTTTTCTCTTCAAAATGCAGTTTGTTTCATAATTCTACCGTATTTGGTTCACGTATTATTCACATTTTATATACAGGGTGTGCTAAAATTAAAAAAATAATTCCGGCGCCAAAAGGTTAAACTGTCATGGCGATACACATCTGCAACTGCACCTCACTGAGGTCACTGTAAAAAAGTTAAGGTTAAGGCCTCCCGGGATGTGATGCCATACGGTCTGGTACACACATCTGCCATCTTCATGTTAATGCCATCTAAAATAATGGGACCCAACTACCATGCTACACAGTGTCACTACCATGAAGACCGTCCCATGGCTCACGCAGTTAAATTATGGCCTCTTACCGCAGAGGTCCAGGTTCAAGCCCAGGCCAGTCCTATGTGAGATCTGTGGTGGACAAAGTGCCAATAGGACAGATGTTTGCTCCCAGTGCTTCAGACTTCTCCTTCACCTGTCAGGATCATTCCATCGATGTTCCATACTCATTCACTCAACTGTCGCCGATGCTGTCTAATCTTAGCAACTAATGTTATCAAATGACACACAAAAGATAAACATAACTTTAACATTCCCTGCCACAAGAACCTCTGATCTCACAGTCGAGAACTTCAATATACCAACATGCATTTCAAACACAAACTACAAAAATAAGTCCAAACAAATGACATCTCCACATTCATGCCAATCTGTTACATTTTCCCCAACACAGCACTACCACACATGCAGGAACCTAAAATGCATCATTTCTGAAGGCCCACAGGGTGGAAAAATAACTGCGGGGAAAACCGCAGGCGTGGAAACACATTTAAAGTGCCAAAAACATGAAAAAACAACGAAGAATGAAATCTTTACACTTTGTGCATATAAGAAACCAAGGAGATATGAATAATTACTTTAACGTCTGTGTGCAAATTACTTTTCTTTCAACGTGACTTGTGACTGACAAAAATCTTGTTTCAGAACAAAGAGTTCACATTTAAGTGCAACATGTTGCAGTTATCACACCTACCAATGCTGTGTGTATAACAGAGTGATCTGAGGGTTTCTTGATCATTAAGGGTTTTGGTGAAGCCCCCCAATGGTTCATGGTCAAGCTGACCCACCGTGTCCACAATGTTCGCAGTCACTGCACGACTCACTGCTGCTCCAGTCACCGCATGCGGTGACCTCACCGTCTACAGACACGTAACAACTGAGTGTGGATAAGAAACCAACTAGATGTCACTTTTGTGTTATCCTTTGTTTCTCCTTTACAAGTTGCTCAACATGTTTCAGGCAACCATGTGCCCATCTTCAGGAGCTGACTACTGTGTAGTGTTATCGCCATGTGTTGGTGTTGTGCCGTGGCTGCAGGAAGGCTGTCCATTGAGGAGTTTGTAGCTACGAACTCCTCAATGGACACACTACCTGCTAACCGGTTCTGAGAGCCTTCCTGCAGCCACAGCACAACACCAACATGTGGCGATAACACTACGCAGTCGTCAGCTCCTGAAGATGGGCACATGGTTGCCCGAAACATGTTGAGCGACTTGTAAAGGAGAAATAAAAGATAACACAAAAGTGACATCTAGTTGGTTTCTTATCCACACTGAATTACGATGCACGGAGAACCACACATCAGATTTATGTAACAAGTTAACATACTCCATGTCTTGCCAAATCCTGACCTCATGGAATACTGCGGTTGACATACGAGGTCACTTGTTTGTCACATTCACTGCCATAGCCACGCTGACAGCAGCAATTCAGAACTGTTGGGTGTAAGACACGTCTCCTGGCTGCTGCAGCTGTGAGACATGCTGCTGCTGCTAGCAAAACACAGCTTTTCAGTATGATGTCCCATCCTGAGACAATCAAGTCACAGATTTCTGTTACATGTTTCAAGTTCAACTGCTTGAAACATCTTACAATACCCAAATCAAGAGGCTGTAATGTGCTAGTGAGATTAGGTGGAATATACACGACTTGTACATTCCTTACAAAGGTGTGTCTTGTGCATGAGCAGCACAATTGTACACAAACAAAACAAATTCTCCACCTCACACACTCAAGGGAGCATCAAGTGCCCTTACAAAGTCAGTCAAAATTGTTGTGGTCATCAACACATTTTTTATTTGCACAGTATTGCACAGAAAGTCTCTTTGTGATTTTAAAACACTCTTGTTTCGATGATTTTCCAACCACGACTAGTACAAATAACAAATAATAACAGAAATAATAACACTGACTCAAACAACTGTTAACTGTTGACCTCAAACAGCAAAGCCAATATGATCTTGGGAGACAACATGATACCAACAGCCGCGCAACACGATACTAACATCAGCACAAGATGACACCAAGAGCCGCGCAACATGATACTAACAGCCGCACAACACGATAGTAACAGCCATACAACAGGATACTGACAGCTGCGCAACGTGATACTAACAGTCGAGCAACGAGATACTAACAGCCACGCAACACGATACTGACACCTGCATGACACACTTCTCTGGTTTTGCCACTGCATAACTTAAGCCTCCCCATCTGTACCATCACTCAAGAACTGTTAACACTGGGCTGTTGTGTGATGACATGTCGTTAAGTACTGCTACTGTCTTGCTTATTCTTGTGTTGAACAGTGCTACTGCTTACTTAGTCTCACATGCTTTGTTTATTAAGTGCTTAAAATTAACATTAAAATTACTATTTCTCAGTAGACATTTTATTTTGGGGGCTTGCTTCAGATTTGGATAAATAAATTTTCCCTTGGTAGGCATGTTTTATTTGAGGAGGGAGGCAGTTGTCTTAGATTAGTCATCTTGCAATTGGGTAAATACATAATTACAAATGTGGGATGTGCATGGTTATAGTGTACTTTCAATTTTACTACACAACGTAACACAAATTCAATTGTAAACTACAAATAAATGTAGATGCATCAGTAATCATTAAATGTGCTCTGCGCGGTGGGAGTGACACCTGAACAGATCTGCTTGCAACCGTACCGTGCGCTTGTTGAGGATTGTGGTAAGGATCCTGCCCCAGAATAACGACTTTCACTTTCGAGATAGGACATGTGTGTGTCCACGTCCACACCTGGTCGTCGGGTGGATACACCGTGTGAGAAGCCCTCTCGGCCACAAGAAACTGGCTCAGCTGAAAGTAAACAACAGGCTAAGTGCAGTCCAAATGCTGTAAACTGTACACAGAAATGGTAACAGGAGTATAAATACACAATAATGTATCAGTCAAACACAAAAAACTTCACTATGTTTATTATTTTAATAGAGCAAGCATGTTTCGATTCTTATAGAATCATCCTCAGGCCCTTTCAAGTAACAAATCCTTACTTAGCTATGTTTAAAATGTGCTGTGGGATTTTAAACATTGCTAAGTAAGGATCTGTATTCTTGGTAGGGCCTGAGGATGATTCTATAAGAATTGAAACATGTTGCCCTAATACAATAATAAACATAATAAAGTTTTTTTGTGATTGACTGATACATCATTGTATATTTATATATGTGTTAAACACTTCGGGATGGCAAAAATTAAAATTGGTAACAGGAGTTTTTGTGGTTTTTCTCAAGTCTTCAATCAACAGTACAGGGCGTCCTGAATGATTGGTTAACTGATGCTAATAACTGCCATTCTGTGTTTGAAAGCCACTGTTGCCTCCCTACTGCCATAAAGCTACAACATTCCACATTCTTACAGAGGAGACATAAAACTGTCTTCTTACATTTGAGACACGTTGAGGTGTAAAAGCAAAATGCAGCAGTGTTATATGCATCGCACAGGTACTGACAGTTATATCGCTTATTTGCGACAACAGTGTCACAACTCCAAACGTGTGATTTTTCAGGAGAGATTTTTAAACGTTTTGAAGTGCTATAATTTTCTATAAGTGCAACAACAACAACAACACAACTGCTCTCCAGTGGTGAGTTTTGCAAATTGCGTTATGACACTATACCTGTTAAAAGTGCATCTGCGAATGTTTCCTTCTACACCAATAACACAAAGATGCCAAATTTTCAGCTGTGACACTCTTGTCGCAAATGAGCGATATGTGGGTTTGAAACACGTGACGTTCCTTATATGAACGGCTGATAGAGAGAGGTGTGGGGTGTGAGTGGGACCAGAGTCACACTGCCAGTTGCATCACATTTTGAAACATGTGATGTTCCTTATATGAACGGCTGATAGAGAGAGGTGTGGGGTGAGTGGGACCAGTCACACTGCCAGTTGCATCACATTTTGAAACATGTGACGTTCCTTATATGAACGGCTGATAGCGAGAGGTGTGGGGTGTGAGTGGGACCAGAGTCACACTGCCAGTTGCATCACATTTACCCATAACAATGTTAAAAGTAACTTTCTGTGTTTCATTTGGCATGGATTTGGGGAAAACAATGACTTGAGTGGTTTCCACATGAAGTTACACTAAATTACAACAATGAAACATTACAAAACTTTAACATGGTGTTTTATGTTCTTTCTTACTTCTTCTTACTATAATTTAGCCTAAATGGACCTATACTATCTAGACTCAATAAGGAAGGGGGTGTATTTCTGAAGGTATGACAGTGAGAAAACACAGAAAGTGATGCTTATGGGCAAATGATTTCACCCTGTGCAAGTTGTTCTTGTAATTCAACTGTCACACAAACTGAGGAGTAACTACAAGTGTTTAGCACTTATTGTGATAAAAATTCCAATTTACTGAGTCATGCAGGCAACAGTATGTCACATGTAACAGTCTTAATGCCCAAAGACAGGAGCACAGGATATCAGAGATCAGTGTTCTGCAGAGTCACAGTCAAACCTGTATCAAGGCCCAACCACAAATTTTGAGACAGCACATTCTTCACAAGTTTGTCAATCCTCTGCCAGACCACAGTGTCACATCCCAAAAAAAAAACAAGTCTTAATATTCAATTTGAGAAACTTAAAAATTCAAAATGCATTTCGTCCAACAGAAGATGAAGTAAATTCCGCCATGCTGCTAGGCTCTGGCAATTCAAAGAACCATCAAAACTGCAGCTCTTCATAGCAAAATCTTAAACATCAAGACGTAAAGAAAAATCTGTTATTGATGGCGTGTAAGAGAAAATTTACTTTTGATGGCAAACAGAAATGAACAAAATCAAAACGCAACTCAGATTTGTTATGCATGCAGATATACAAGGTTGAGTTGTGGGAGGGGCACTGTCACTGCTGTCAAGGTACATTTCCCTCTAATGAGAAGATAAAGAGGTTTATAAGAAAACTCTACCACTATGTATGAAGCATCATGACACAGGTAAACATGACATTCAAGACTTCTAACCTCTTCCCATAACTTGTATTTCCAACATCAGTTCTACCAGTCATATGCCAAGCACTGTAACACCCAGCATGTGATCACAATATGGATGTAAGTTTGTTAATCTGGTTACTCTAGTGGACTTCTAGTGGAAAATTACCATTTTATGGGCCATTCACAGGAAAGCACTAACAGACATGACCACTTCCCTCACCAACCACATCAAAGCAGTTTGATAAACATGTCTTGTCTCTCTGAACAGTATGTGTTTAACATATTTTGTCTAACTAAAGAATCAAATCCAACTAGATGCCAATTATTACTTTCTTATGCTAATGTTAAGCTCAACATGTTTCGGGCACCATTATGCCCATCATCAGGAGCTCACGAGTGTCCGGACCAAAGCCTGTAACAGCCTTCGGTCCGCACACTCATCCATCCTGCCTGCACTTAACTTCCAACCAGCAGCAACTCGAGAACCAGACGGCCTATGTTGTAACCAACATCAGTGTCGTGAGCTCCTGCTTATGGCCATAATGGTGCCCGAAACATGTTGAGCTTAACATTAGCATAATAAAGTAATAAGTGGCATCTAGTTGGATTTTATTCTTCAGTTATCAAGATGATGCACAGTCCGATACACACTAAATATGTAGTCTACTTTCATTTTATTCCTTGACATAATCCTTCCGGCCACACCATGGCCATGGGGATGACTCAGTCTCTAACAGAAATGAGTACCAGGAATATTTCCTGGGGGATAAAGGCGGCCGGTGCGTAGGGCTGACAACCTTACCAACTTCATGTCCCGATTGTCTTGAAATCTGGGAGCCTTAACCTTCTGGAACCCTCAGGGCCTGTCCAGGCATGTACTGGGATTACTTTCCCTTTACCATTACTGTATTCCTAAATGCATGACAGATCTATAAGCACAGCTACATTCCCAATTCATCTTGTGTTAAAGGCAGCTCCTGCAGTAAGTCTCATTTCAGTATACTATAAACTCCAAGAGTTATTAAATGCAGACATATTGTCATGCTGCTTGAATGAGTAAGTGTACTACCCTTTCACAAGCTTTATCCCAGCCGACGGTCCTAAGGGGCCAAGGCAAGTGTACGACCTGGTCTTTATTTATGAAACAGACAGCATGCTACACTGAACATTCACATCCTCCACATGCTTATCAGAGAAAGTCATATCAGGACACTCAATGGATGCTCACTGCAAACGCTGGGGTTCAATCACAGGACAACTCAACAAGGAAGACGATCATCTAATTTACATTTGGAATTGCAAAACTAACTGTGAAAGAATTATATAGAATATCTCGTTCACTGAAATATAAGCAGACAAAGTAGCATGTACTGTTTCCACCATGACTTTATTGTTGTGTTTACTTGTACAATGATTTGTGCCACATTGCATCCAAGATCCATGGAACACAAAAAATTCTTTTACTTAGTAATCCTTTGTAAACCAGCAATAAGCACAACGCATTCTTGAAAACATTTGCATTCTCTTACCAATTACAGGAAAGTTCTAAAGACCAGGCAAGGTGACAATCAAAGAGATGTATGAGGGTAGTTAAGTACACTATATGACAGAAACACTGCTGGTTCTCAAACTGGGTAATAAATAAGGAGATTTCAAGACAAAAATGTTGCTTGCTACTCAGAAGTGCTGTATAAGATATGATGTAACACTGAGTACATCATGCAGTTAGAATCCTGGATTTCATGAAAGGTGTACTGGAGGCTCAGTACAATATCTGTTACACTGTATTTTTTCTATGTGAAAGATCTTAAAGCAATTAAAAACAAAAGCAGCCATTACATTTCTACACAATTTTACCCTTATTCCGATACAAAGGAAATTATATGGTACCTTCCTCTGCAATAATTAAAAGAAATAGAGCAGACCTGTTACATAATAATTCACCCTTCTACATGTTACTTATAAGCACAGATAAAATAAACACTGTCCTGGAGTACGTGATTGCAATTATACAGAAAGTTCACCCACCTAACGTAAGCAAAAATACTGTTATAACTCCTATGAGACACACTAACCTGGAGAGATGCCACGTACTTCTAGAAACGACACGACTTGCAGTACAGTATTACTTTACTATGATCTCAGCATAAAATGTGTTACCTTCGTAAAGTAAGGTTTCCCAAATTCTGAGGATAATGCTTCAAACCAGGACTCTCCAATGTTTGGATGCAATACTGGATATCGTTTTGAGACCAATTTAATTTTCGCCTGGATATAGTTTGAGAAGAATGGCGATTGCTTGCTAACGTTGTTTTTCTCTCTTGGTGTAATATCTTTGTTTTCATTAATCGTATCTAGCTTTGCTTTCTTATGAAGCATATTTCCTTCATTGTCGCTCATATTCGTCAAAGGCCTTTTTACAGATAAAGGTTTAAAAAAATTTAATATATTCTTCTGAGAAGCCATTACTTCAGCACGAGGCACTCACACAAAGCTGCACGCACAGAAACACAGATCATCCAGAAACAGCACGCCATTTTTCCCGCCAGACAATGTTGCCAAAGTCAAATTACAAAAGACATGGCGTCACATCTCAGATGATATGAATATTCGCCAATACAAGTGTGAGTACCTTACACCTCGCATTCGAACACTGTTCTTATTTTTAATAAATGGCTTCTCTAATTTATTAAGTATTTATCAATTAAAAACGATTGTACTTATACGAACTTACGAATAAATGCCCGGGGTGCGTACAGGCATGTGCCATGAATTCCACGGATCCAAAACTCAGTCCAACTGACACTACGGTACGTTTTACAAACACAAAATATACGATGTAAAAATATTATAAATATTTCACAGTATTCAAATGTTACAACAAATTCATTATATAAATTGATAATATGATTGTGGGGCTTTTTCAACATAAAATAAAATTATAGAAGGACTCGGTTTCCATTTTTTCCTTTGTTTATTTATTTACTTTCCATTTACCCATTTAAGGGTACAACCTAAGAATGTAAAAACAGTCATAATATGACGACACAATGTATCTGTCAAATTAAAGCATGTAATTATAACACAAGGAGTAGATAATAAAATATTAATTATAACATTAAAACATAACAATCTGGAATATATATTACTCATTAGAATTAAAATATTCTGCAATAGAATTAAATGAGTTAGAAAGAAGAAACATTTTAAGGCTGATTTAAACATTTATGTTTCATTAGCTACACACTTTATGTGAGTAGAAAGATGATTACAAGTTTTAATTCCTGCATAACGAGCTCCTATTTGGTATTTGGTTAAATTAGTTATGGGTAGATGAAAATTATTAGCACATCTAGTGTTGTGGTTATGGACTTCTAAGTTCTTTGTCAATAAATGTTTGTTGTTCACCACATACAATGAAAGTGAAAATATATACTGAGAATAGAAAAGTAAAATTTCCTTTCTTTTAAACAGTTCTCTACATGATTCCATTTTCTTAAAATTAGTCATAATTCTTATTTTTTTTTTGGCATTCTGAATATTTTACTGCTATTAGGAGTGTTACCCCACAAAATTATTCCGTAGGATATGATAGAAGATACATAAAAAAAAATAGCATTCTTAAAGCTTTCCTTGAGAGCATAGTTCTCACAGCTCTTACTGCATAACATGCAGAGTTCAATCTGGAAATTAATTGGTCAGTATGATTATCCCAAGTTAGAGTGTCATCAGTCATTAAACCCAGTAAATTTGTATAGCTAACATCAGCAAGAGTTTTATTAAAGTAGTTAATATCTAATAAGCATCAATGCAATTTTTAGTTCTAAATTTTAAATAATACATTTTATTAAAGCTGAGCAATATGATATTGGCTTTAAATCATGAGATTAAATCAGAGAGTATTTTATATATGTTTGTAGTCCCCCTTGATTAGAGCTAGTTGCTATAATGCTAGTATAATTTGCAAAGAGCACAACTTTAGCATTATGTTGGGTAAATCATTAATATAAATAAGAAAAAATAATGGACCGAAGATCGAACCCTGAGGAACCCCATTTGTAACTTTTTTCCATCTAGAAGAAACACTACCACATGTATTAATTTTATCAATAGTTACTTCTTGGTATCTGTCTCTGAGATCAGATTGTATCAAAGTTCGAAATTTCCCACTATTTCCATAAAACACTAGTTTAGCTACCAGAATTCCATGGTTAACACAATAAGGGCCTTCAAAAGACCACAGCTATTCCCCCTACAGAAAGTCTGTTATTCATAGCTTTTAATATTTCATTAATTACATTATAAGATATAGCCTCAGTGGAATTATTAATTCTAAAAACATACCGTTCCTTGACTAGTATATTATAATATACATATTTATATAATCTTGGAAAATAAGTTTTTTGAATATCTTATAAAAGGAAGTTATAAGAGAGATTGGCCTATAATTGGTGGTTAGAAATTTGTCTCCTTTCTTACAGACAGTTTTGATTATAGCCTGTGTTAGTTTTTCAGGGAATACACCTGAGGAAAGGGATCAGTTACAAATATATGTTAAGGGGGACATGATAAAAGGGGTGTTTAATTTTTTAAATTTTTATGGGGATTTCATCGTACCCATATGAGTTTTCAGTCTTTAGGGATTTCATAATCTTATCAATTTCATAAGTTGTGGCATAGGTCCAATTAATTCTTGGAAACGTGCTGTCACACTTGTTAATCAAGTAATTGGAAGGATTTACATTATCCCTAGGATCATTGTTATCTTTACCTATGTTTCTTGTGACAGTGTCAGCAATAGTTAAACAATATTCATTAAGAGTGTTGGGAACTCCCTGGGGATTACTTGTTATATTATTAGTAATTTTTAGCTATACCATCACTACTGTACGGCAGCGAAACATGGATAACCAGGAAGAGAGACATGACTTGCCTAGAAGCTGCAGAAATGAGCTTTCTAAGAAGCGTTACGGGATACACAAAGCTGGATACAATAAGAAGGGAAGTCATAAGAAAAGAACTAGAAATATCTGTAATACAAGATGTGAGACTCAAATACAAACAAAACTGGATCAACCACCTTGAAAGAATGGACAACACCAGACTCCTGTAACATGCGCTCAACTACAAACCACGAGGAAGAAGAGATCGTGGACGCCTGAGGAAACGATGACAATGCGTTGATGCTGGAACAGGTCAAATGACCTAATCCATTGAGGAAGATGATGATGATGATTATTAGTAATTTTTAAGGATTTAATATCATTTTGACAGTTGTTATTTCCTATTACTTTTCTATAATTTTCCATGTAGCATTTGTTTTATTCCTGGATTTAGACATGAACTCATCATAAAAATTTTTTTGCTGTTTTTATAACATTTGTTAATATCTTGCAAAATCTTTTGTATCATAGTTTGAGATTGATATTGTCACTTTCCCCGCAACTCATGTACAAGATTCTCTTGTTACGACACGATACTTTAATTCCCCCGGTTATCCATAGGTTATATCTAAACGTGGAATTAAGTTTACTTTTAGTGAAATATGCATAGAAATATTTTAACCGAATTTTTAAAAGATTGTTAGATCATAACCTCCAAAAATATCCTCCCAACTTTCAGTACTCAATTTAGATTGAAATTCATCTACAGTGAACCTATAATGTTTCTAACATAACAAGATGTTAATTCTTGTATAGGTGCAGTGATGTTTTCTAATTTTTGTAGTTGAGCATTGTGATCTGACAACCCATTGCTGAGGGGATTTATAGTAAAATTTCTTACTAAATCTACACAAATGTTATCAATTGCAGTACCTGAACCATTAAAAATTCTCATAAAATTTACTGTACTCTTAAAATTGTCCATAGCTAAAAGGTTATCTGACTATTGTCGTCTATTATGATTATCTGTATTAAAGCATTTTATAAATTTGTTTTAAAGTGAGCCATTTCTTTCATCACTCTTGCAAGTTTTGTGAGCCTACAAAAGGGCGAATATGGTTATGCATGGCCTACTTAGTGCCAGAGCCATATTCTGTATGGGATCTACATCTTCCTGTAAACAGACAAAAATTATGGAACCCATAGAAATATTCTGATGCCTGCTACAGATCCTTTGTAATTGTTACACAAAATTTAAATACATGTCAAGGGGGGGGGGGGGGGAAAAAAAAAAATACATTTTTAAAAAAAAACTCTCGGGAAAAATCCCCTTTTAAAAAAGGAAAATTAAAAATTTAAAAAAGAACTTCCCCCAACCCAAAAAAAACACCCCATTAAAACCCTTAACTAA
>Ga0123354_10012261_pt1 | contig 13283 bp, 12 predicted proteins | sample TergutLab28metaG_2_FD_97872 | JGI IMG/M metagenome (GOLD analysis project Ga0123354, IMG submission 97872) | Labiotermes labralis P4 segment gut microbial communities from Petit-Saut dam, French Guiana - Lab288 P4 | ecosystem: Host-associated > Arthropoda: Insects > Digestive system > Gut ...
AGAAACCGGAGACCCGCTCAGGAAAACAGCGAGAAAACTAAAGCTGCCCCCAGGATAGCGCACATCACAGATCACCCCCCCCCCCCCCCCCCCCCCACACCACAAAAAAAATGTAAAGAAGAAATAAAAATGAAGTTCGACATTGCCTTGCAGCAGAACCGCGACCAGTCAGCAACAGTTTGGTGGTCAACACAGAGTTATGCACAACATTGGAGGTTTGGAGAATGGTGTCCTACTGTGAACAAGAGCATGGACAATAACAGAGAGACAGACTAAATGATAAGAGACATCCTCCTGGATTTGTTGGTTCCATTGGCAAGAGAAACACTTTTTTGTAAAAGAGAGACTGCACGATAAACAACATCGGCCTCGAATGGCGGGTTAACATGGTGGGTGACGGTCGGCACAGGGTGATCATTATGACAGCCGTCAGCTGCAGTCTGCTGCTCATGACACACTGCATTGACTGCGCTCAGCCTATACAAAATACAGAATCCCTGTCCTAACGTACTGATCTTAAATTGGCAAAAACAACACCCAATGAACCTCAAACCTCAAACTTTACCAAACCTAACCTAAACTGCATATTATATTCAAAACAAAAAAAAATTACTCCATTTTGACAAACACAACCCCCAAGCTAAGCTGCCTGTATTAAACTGGAACAATCAAAATTCTAACATAACTACAGAAGAAATGTCAATGTTGTTACTACAGTGACTGTGTAGTAAAGTCTGAGAGAGTGAATTTAGTCACCCGTGAAAGCAATGGATACGTCACTGTGTATGTAGCTTTGTACAAATATACATATAGGCCCCTAAAAGCTGAGCTCCTTGTTCATTATGATAACCCTGTACACATGTCTCATGTCACATTCATTCTACATGACCAAGCCACTCACCTTCCTTCCTCTCTTTCATAATTCTAATAATCATGGATCAGAATTCCCTTTACATTCCGGTGTTCTATACAGACAATTGTTTTTATGAAAAGTCTATGTTCATCCTTCACTTGCACAGCAATGATTACATTTCTACGCTTGTTTACAGTCTTAATATAAGACAGTATGTTATAGTTTTAAAGGGAATGAGGTCTCAGGCCCTTAGCTAACATGAAATGCAGATGTATGTTGGTAGTGGAACTTTAATTACTCTACATGTCTTTAATAATTTATTGGCCCAAAAATGGCCACCAATGGTGTCAGAAAGTGCAGTATATGCAGAACAGAAGCTGTGTCAAACACAAACAGAAATCATATTTCTGTAGAATGTAATATGGAATATCAATCCCTCAAAATTACTATTTAATAACTAACCCTGTCCCTCCTCCATTTCATGATCTCATTTCAATCAAAAAGGAAATGGGATTGTTTCCTTCCACACAGTCACAAAATAATCTGGAATGGATACTTTTCTGAAGAAACAGACTACCTCCATCTTCAGAGCACCTCTTGAAGATTCAAACAGTAAATTCCTCGGAAACACTGCTAACCATATCATATGTTATCCTAACCTAGACCACACTATGTTTATTTACCAATTTGAAAACCTGAAGCAAAAAAACATAGTGCATGGTTCATGCTGAAAGAACTGAATTACAAGTCACACACTATGTTCTTAACCAACATAACATTTAATGTCCATGCAATTACAACCCCTTCTGTGTTACGGTTTCTACTACCTTATCCAATGATAGAAGAATGTAAGAGGATATAACAAAACTAAAAGCTGCAAGTCATTCTGAAACGCCGAATTTTGGGAGTGATGTAGATGGATTTACAGTCAACAAAACCACCCAAGAAATATGCAACTCTTGAAACAAAAATGAAACAAATATGACAATTACATTTACCATCAAACATGACAAATCTACAAGCTATTGTTTTTCACAGCAAACATGATGTTCATAAATTTATTGATGAACACACTATGTGTTGAATTTTATAACCAATTTAAATGATATTACACTGAAGCTGCACACACACACACACACATACATCTGACAAAATATTTATACTGTTAAAAGTTCCACAAATATAACAAATATAAATATGTATAACATAAATTAATTTCGAAGAATGGTACTTCCTTCAGGTTACTTGTATCACGGAATGTCTTATTATACACATCCAAGTGATATGGATGCTCCAAACTATGTACTTGCTGATGTTCTGCTATCCTGAAGGTTTCATTTCACACATCACAGTGATATGGACGCTCTCCAGTATATATAATCTGATGTACTTTCATATGTCCTAACAGCCTGAATGAGTCATCACACACATATAGCAGTGTTATGGACCCTATGCATTAATGTAAACAGAATGTACACGTTGATGTTTCTTCAGGTTACTTATTTGACTAAATGTTTTATTACACAAACCACAGTGGTATGGATGCTCACCAGTATGTACACGTTGATGTACCTTCAGGTCACCTTTGTTAATGAAAGTTTTATTACACAACTCACAGAGATATGGACGCTCCCCAGTATGTACACGTCGATGTGGCTTCAGGCTACTTTTGTCACTGAACGTTTTATTACACACATCGCAGCTATATGGACGCTCACCAGTATGTACACGTAGATGTATCTTCAGGTCACTTTTGTTACTGAAAGTTTTATTACACACATCGCAGCTATATGGACGCTCACCAGTATGTACACGCTGATGTGCCTTCAGATTACCTACGTCCCTGAATGTTTTATTACACACTTCACAGCTATATGGACGCTCACCAGTATGTGCACGCTGATGTCCCTTCAGATTACTTAAGTCCCTGAATGTTTTATTACACACGTCACAGCTATATGGACACTCACCAGTGTGTACACGTTGATGTACCTTCAGGCTACTTTTTTTACTGAATGTTTTATTACAAACATCACAGCTATATGGACGCTCACCAGTATGTACACGTTGATGTACCTTCACATCACCTTTGTTACTGAATGTTTTATTACACAACTCACAGCGATATGGACGCTCCCCAGTATGTACACGTTGATGTCCCTTCAGAATTTTCAGTATCTTGAATGATTTATTACATACATCACATCTATATGGACGCTCCCCCGTATGTAAATTTTGATGTTCCCTCAGGCTACTCGTGTCACTGAATGTTTCATTACACACATCACAGTGACATGGACTTTCCTCAGTATGTTCACATTCATGTACCTTCAGACTACCTGTGTCCCTGAATGTTTTATAACACACATCACATGTATATGGATGGTCCAAAGTGTGTATCCCCTGTTAAAACGAAAAAAGGGAGTAATATTACTATTTTAAAAAGAGGTGAAAGACATTATGAAATAAGAGTTCCAAATCAGTTACACAAGAATTATTTTTCTTGTCTTTATCAAATTCCATTAAGAACTACAAATGTATTTCATTATGTCATGTTAGCAATACATGAATCAAATGCCCCATTTCCTGTCAAAAGTCATTAGTTCAGAATGATGTGTGATAAAGATATTTTACAGCTTTTCTTTGATTATCTAAACTAATCGATGTCTCCCCTGATAATCAGCTACCTCCATATAAGCACAGTAACAGTAAGCTCCTGTAACAGACATCAAGTATGTGCAGGCTATCTGCTATCAAGACATGTTCTTCTGGGACATCTTGACCCTTGAATACAGGACCAAATGGTTATCAAAAACACTTTCGTACAAAACAAGAAGAGAGCAGGTCTCAAAACATGTTCAATTTCAGTGTGTCTTTCTGTCAGGAGAATGACAAATGGGTGAATATAAATGTATTCTGTGACACTACTTCAGAAAATGCCTAGTAGGGTAAAACTACATGACCTCCCAGGTCAAGGGATTGGTCCTGCTTTCCCTACTCAACATCTCTGTAGTAGGTTCAAAATTCCTTCATCCCTAAAAACCACCATATATGAGACTTTCAGCTTCTGAGACCACATAAACAAAATCCACACAGAGCTCAAACAGCTTGCTGTAACTGCTATGATATCTTCACATTCTGCATACAGTTTTGTGTGGCATCTGTAGCTGATCAATCATGGCAAATATACGTGGGCTGATTGAAAATTTTCAAGACTGATTTTTTATTCAGAATCAGATGACTCTACAAGCCCTACAATTTTTTCTTTTTCAATGTAGCGGCCTTCACATTGAATACATTTTTTACAGCATTTTATGAACGATTCAAACACATGAAATAGATTGTTTTGTGACATCCCTTTTAGCTCTGCGGCCATGGCGTTTTTCACTTCATCATCTGAAGAGAACCTCTTTCCGCGCAGTTGTGCTTTTAGTTTTGGGAATGCCCAGAAATCACATGGCGCTAAGTCCGGGCTGTATGGAGGATGTTGTAGTGCTGTCCCACCAATTTCAGTCGGTGCTGCCAATGCCACAGCAGCAATACGTGGCCGGGCATTATCCTGGAGCAAAAACCACTATTTCTTGATCAAATCCGGTCTTTTCTTCCTCATGGCTCCTCGCAAATGGGTTTTCAGGACGTTTGCATAATAGGCGGCATTCACTTTCTGCCCACGGGGAACCCAGTGCTGTAAGATCATCCCGTGCCCATCAAAGAACAGTAGAAGCATGACTTTACACGCCGAGAGAGATGAACGGATTTTTTTGGGTGGTGGCAAATTTGAGTGTTTCCACACACTTGACTGTTGTTTTGACAATGGGTCATAATGATGAATCCACAATTCGTCGCACGTCACAATCAATCACACACCTCTGGCGTATTTTCACACAGACATCTTCCTCATCCGCCATGACAAAACGTACTAGGTGTTTCCACTCACTGTGACCAAATCCTCAAGGCCACAGCTGTCCAACTACAGGTTCAGACACGTCAATGTATGACTTTCACAATCCCTAGTACAGTGTTGCCACGTCTAACACCGGGAAAGAGAAACAGAGGCGGTCTTGAAACTTTTCAATCAGCCTACGTACTTTCATGGGCTGCATGAAAGACTTCCTTGGCTTGTTAAACATTCATGTCTCATCTGAACACAGATCATACTTGTGATTCGTCAAAGATAAGAAAAATATTCCAGTTACATTATGGTACAGTGAACCAGTAACCCAGCCAGCAAATGTGTAAGTGTTCAGTGACAGAAGGAATTGCCCTCTGTCTGCATGCAGTCCTATAATGTAGCCGTAAGATCTTACAAGGAAACGGAAGTGATGTTTCTGATGAATGCTATACTCTCAGATAAAAAATGCAACTAAGACAGAAGCGAATGAGGAAAATTGTCCTCTCAGACCCCTTAAAAAAAGGTAGAAAATCTCTGAGGTGGGCATTAAATTTGAAGCCCCTCGGAAGAGAAGTCAGATAGCTCTTTAACAGGTGCCAGGTGGATAACAATTCGCATAGCAGGGAACGCTATAGAGAGGCTCAGCACAGATATAGGAAGGAGGTACGAAAGTCTTCCAACGAGACTTGGAGGACTTTTTGTAGCTCCGTAAAGGATTTAGCTAGGTCAGCTAGGTTACATAGGGCTCTATGTAGGGACCATAAAATCAGGCTGAGATCTTTGGTGGTTCCTTCTGGAGAGCGTACACAATCCGAAGGGGAAACCTTCAATCTCTTGCTTGCCATTCACTTCCCCAACTCAATTGTTATGGAGAGGAGAGTGGTACGTGCCACTGCCTGCCGTGCCAAAATTTTGGAGTGGCGGGTGGCTGTGACGATTGTTACCTATCAAAGAGTGGAGTAGGTGATCGATTCATTTGTCCCATATAAAAGTCCAGGTATGGATGGGATATTTCCAGCTCTGCTGCAAGAGGGACAAGAGGTCCTTATTCCTTACCTGGTCAGAATCTTTTGTGCCTGCCTGGCGAATGGATACACATGGCGCCAGGTTAAGCTAGTGTTTATACCTAAGCCTGGTAGGAACTCCTACTGTGGACCTAGGGACTTTACACCTATCAGTCTCACATCATTCTTACTTAAGACCTTGGAGAGGCTGGTGGATAGATTTCAAAGGGATGAAATTTTGGCACTTAAGCCACTTCATCCCAATCAACATGCATACCAGGCTGGAAAGTCTGTGGAAACGGCTACTCATCAGCTTGTGGTACGGGTTGAGAAGGCCCTTGACCAGCAGGAGATAACCTTAGGCATCTTTCTTGATACAGAAGAGGCGTTTAACAACACCTCTTACGACTCCACGTGCACAGCACTTACTAAACATGGAATATATCACACCATCGTACAATGGATTAGAGCCACCCTGGATGGTCAGCAGGCCACGGTGGCCCTTGGTGGATTTTCCAGGAGTGTCGTGGTGTCCAGAGACTGGCCACAGGGAGGTGTCCCGTCACCTCTCCTATGGTGCCTTGTTGTCAATGAACTGTTAGCAAGGCTCAATGTGGGAGGTGTATATTCACAAGGATATGCTGATGACATCTGTCTTCCAGAAGTGGGAAAATTCCCAAATATGGTATCAGGGCTCATGCAATGGGCCCTTCATACCACCAAAGCGTGGTGTGACGAGCTTGGTCTGTCGGTTAATCCTGACAAAACGAGGCCTGTTGCATTCATGGGAAGAAGGAAACTCCCAGGGTTCTTTGAACCTCATCTATTTGGGGCGACCTTACATCGCTCCATATCAGTCAAGTACCTGCAAGTGATCCTGGATTCATGGCTAACTTGGAGGGAACATGTGGATGTTAAGGCGAGGAAGGCTCAAAATTTGTCGTGGGCCTGCAGGATCATCAGGCCATCTGTTACCTTTCCATCCTTCATATGGTGGTCTGGCTGTCAGACGGCCAGTGCCAAGAAGAAACTAAGCAGAATCCAAAGATTGGCATGCTTATGGATTACAGAAGCAATGTACACTACTCCCACCAATGCTGTGGAAGCACTTAACTGCCTCCCTCCACTGGAGCTAGTGGTACTAAGTGAGGCGAGGACAACTGTGCATCATCTCTGGAGTCTGGGATGTTGGTCTTACCTACATCCCAAAAGAGGTCACAGCAGTATCTTGATGTGACTTCAACAGTCAGATCCCATGTTTAATATGGGAGTTGATGTTATAAGGCCAGCATTTAATCTTGAACCCAAATATAGGGTTACAATGCTGACTAGGGAAGGTTGGACCAAAGGTACTGATGGTCCTCCTGCAGTCAAAGGGCCCATCTGTTTCATGGACAGGTCCAAGATGGGGGAGGGGAGAGGGGCTGGAGTCTATGGGCAATCTGTAGGAAGAAGGCTCAGCTTTTCCCTAGGTAGATATGCAACAGTTTTCAGGCCAAGATATATGCTATCTTGGACTGTGTTTATGAAATTCAATCTCAGAAAAGACCAGAGAAATATGTATCTGCTCTGACAGTCAGGTAGCCTTGAAAGTTCCTCAGGCTGCCAGAATGTCTCCTTTGGTCTAACACTGCCAAAAGGTGTTGAATAACATCTCTACCCAGCATGCAGTAGAGTTATTTTGGGTTCCTGGCCAGGCTGGAGTACAAGGAAATGAGATTGCCGATGAGCTTGTGAGGGGTGGCTCTCTAGACGAGATATACAAAAAGGTTTAGTCATGGCTAGGTGACCAGCATTTGGCATGATGGCGAGGCCTGGTCGATACCCAAAGACAGGCTTGAGAATTGATCTCAGGACCTAGTCTGGGTGCCAAGGCTAATTCCTGTCCTTTAATAGGACTCAATATAGGGCTGTAACTGGCCTACCTAAGGACATAACACCCTGAGGAGACATCCTCACCTACTGCTACTGCTGGCGAGTCCATTGTGTAGGAGGTGTGGAGTGAAAAAAGAAAACTCGGCCCACATTCTTTGTGATTGTGAGGGCTTGGCCTCACTAAGACATGCGTATCTGGGCTCCTTTCCCCCCCCCAGAGGACATTAAGAGCATAAACTTGGGGGCCATCTGGAACTTTAGTAAAGCAAAAGGGCTCCCATGATTCGCCATGGGACATGAAGGGTCCGTTAACTAAGGCCTAGGTGCATCGGGACCATGAGGTCCCGAACCCACATGAGATCAATCGATCAATCAATCAAGACAGAAGCGATGTTTTGCAATACTTGACATAAGGTAATGAAAACGCACTGGCCTCTGTAGTTTCAGGATGACTTTCTTATATTCCTTGAAAATGTACTACAAGGCCAGAGGAAATGGACTGCAATTGGCACAACATCTGCTTGTACCATATCCTCTGAGATAGACTTGAGTCCACAGTACAGTACCAAATCTCTGAGACTCAGAAAATTTTTGTGCAGTTGGTTACAATTAAAGTAATTCCAGATAGACTTTATGGTGTATACCAACTGCAGCAAATTTTAAATGAATGTTGCAATGATTCACTGACTGTACTAGTTGCAGAGTAAACTGTAAATACAAAAAATACAGAAGTCACACAAATTACATTCTTAAAGTTCCTCCTTATGGGAGTATATTCACACTAAAATTCAAAGAGTCTAAACTTTTGTCTAATTTGGATAGAGGTTTCACACTCGCCTGTAATCAATGTCATCTAAATTAATGCCAGAAATATTGCCACAGCTGCCACAATCATGACACAGATAGCTAAGAACTTAGAAGTAATAAAACCTAGTGTGTTTATGATATGCCATTGGTCCAATTCACAAAAACTTCGTATCCTAGTGGCAAACAAATATGTTAATAATAGGACAGCCCAACAAAATACTCAGAGACCTTAGAAACAGCAAATGAAGCACAGAGCTATCTGCTACATTAATGCAGAATCTGGTGTGTGGTGAGAATCATAAAATTTAGAATCTTGTGTTTTCACTCTGTATATCAGACTGTTTGGCCAAGATACAGGACACAGCAATGTCACTGCTTTATTGCTCCCCCAGCCAACACTTCTTGAAGAGGGAAACATAACCTGTAGGCTTGTCATATCACTGCATAATGCAGCCTTCAGGTCAGTACCTTTGCAAATCTTGTTCTCTATCAGCTATCACTTTGTTGCAGCATGCTAAAACCAACACTGAATTTTTTCGTGCAGAGTGACCATTTAAACTGGTACATGCATTACTTTCTAGCAGATGGAGAAAAACTACTCTCTGGGGAAATCTAAGTCCCCTATAATAAATCACAATTCAAATTTTGATACACCTAAGGGAGCTTCAGAAATAAGTACAGTTCCTTTAATATGGAGCTGATACTCCAGCAATCCTGATACCTCAGCAGTTATAGAAAATGGTCCATAATTCTAGAACCTCTGGTGTCCGTACTGCCCAGTATGCATAATGATACTGTGATTTCACATTATGCAACCTGCACTTCACTGAGCCCACTGAGCTATTATAATGGCTTCCACAGAACCCAAAATAAGTAAACAAGGAACTGCTGGCACAATAAGGGACACAGTATTAACAATTCCTGAGACTCCTGAAATAATTAGGAAGCCTGGAAATGCTACAAGCCACAGCATCATTATGGCTGCATACAACACTGAATTTTTGATTAAATACAAAAAAACTACCTGTAAGAACTTAGGCAAGCAGAGGTACTGTTTGACAAACGGAATATTAAATAATCTGGCACCTCTCCAGTCGTGTGGATGCCAGATTAAATAAATTCTGCTGCATAAGCACATGCAACTGGTTCATGTACTTTTTGGATTTTTCCTACATGGAGATAATAATATATTTTCACCTTCTCTGCAATTACTAACACCCCAACCAACCTAATCAGACCCTCACACGTACCCCACCAGAAGAAGAAGAAGAAGAAGAAGAAGAAGAAGAAGAAGAAGAAGAAGAAGAAGGAGGAGGAGGAGGAGGAGAAGGAGAGGGAGGAGGAGAAGGGAGGAGGGGAGGAGGAGAACAAGAAGGAGGAGGAGGAGGAGAAGAAGAGAAAGGAGGAGAAGAAGGAAAAGAAAGAGGAGGAGGAGGAGGAGAAGAAGAACAAGAAGAAGAAGAGGAAGGAAAGAAGAAGAAAAGAAGGAGAAGAAGGAAAAGAAAAAGAATAATAAGGAGGAGGAGGATGAGGAGAAGAAGAAGAGGAAGGAGAATAAGAAGAAGAGGAGGAGGAGAAGAAGGAAAAGAAAAAGAAAGAAATAATAATAATAATAATAATAATGACAGAAAAACATTTTCATTCGCAATAGAGTTGTTGTTTTAATTGGGCAGAAATACTGACATCACAAAAAAGACTGATATTTTTGGACACTGGCAAAACGTGGCTGCTAACACACATACACACATACAGAACTCACCTCTTCTGGTTCAGACTTTATACCAGACAGATCTCTATCTTCAGAAACCTCCTCTTGCTTTATGCCTATATCCACCTCTTTGTTTATAGTTGCGAAACCCTCTTCTATTACATCTACATCCTTCTCAACGTCTATACTGCTGGAATTACACACACCATCTGATGATGTTGCATATTTCTCACTAGACAAACCTGGCAGAATGTGCAGAGAATCTGTGCAGCTCTGTAAAGCCAACATAAAATTAATGTGACCTGTATCATGAGAAGGCATAGTATACATTTTCATCAAAGCTGATAATACTGCAGCTGCTTTGTACATTCTGAACATTATAACTGTTAAATCATTACAATGAATAACATTCAATTTCACAGAGAAAAGTCCTTCATGAGATGCCTACAGGTGTACAACAACTCATTCAATTCCTTGTCTTTGACAGAACATATGGGTTCATTACTATTTTCACCACAGTCTGACTCACACGCCTTCACATAATTTCTTCAGCCCACCTTTCTTCTGTTCTCACATATATTCTTCACAGAACGACATCGCTAAGGTTTAGTGCACTTCAAATGTAATGCTGACACATCAAAATTAGGTACCAAAAAAGTGAGAACAGACAAATAACAGAACCCCTAATGTAATGTTCCACTCTTATATTGGCACCAGCAACATTCAATGAACTTCTAACCTCAAACGTCACCAACCCTATCCTAAACTACATATATTAAATTCAAACAACCAAACAAAAAACTTGGTCAAAGATAACAAACCTAAATAAGATGCTTGCATTAAACTGGCACAACCAAAACCCTAACATAACCACAGTAGAAATGTTAACAGTTTTACTACAGATATTGTAATAAAGCCTGAGAGAGTGAGTTTAGTCATCCCTTACAGCAATCGATATGTCATCGTTTCTGTAGTTTGATATACATACATATATAGGCCACTAAAAGCGGAGTTGATTGTTCATTATGATTAAGGATTTCTGATAACACTGTATACATGTCTCATGTCACATTCATTCTACATGAACAAGCCATTCACATTACTTCCTTCCTTTCCTTAATTCTAATATTTGGTAGTAGGTACAATTTACAAGGCAATACATCATGCTGTTTTCTCCAGTGTGCTATTAATTTCATCCATGAAAGTCTAAGGCCTGATCAGCACTGTTGCCAAACCCAGTCTACAGTCATTCTTCAAGGTCACAGAACCAAGTATCACACCCACATTTATGATAATACAAGGTAAACGTACATGCATTTACATTTCAATAGTCATGTTTCCAGAAACCAGGAAAAAGAGCAAAACATTTTGAACCTGTAGTGAGCATTTCTCCAAATTAATTTCCTCTCAGTTTCTTAATACTACAACTTTTGTCCCTTAATCTCACCCCAAAATACATCATGTTCCCCACCCTTCCAAAATTTCAAACAATGTATCAGTCAGATCATGTCTATTTATAATGTGATATCCCCACTGTGCCTCTAGAATACACAACAAGAGCAGAAATTTTCCCCATCAATGCACAACTGCAATGTAGTAATTATAAATGGCAGCTACATGTTTCAGCTGCAAAGTAGACATCATCAGGCTGTTTATATGAGAAGTATAAAAGGAAATCATATACCTGTAGTACACATAGGGTTAAAAATGAATAATGGTAGACATGTAGACTTATAGAGAAATACAGACATGCGACGCTTATGAAGTGGATACATTCGCACAAATGTATCGTTAGGTGATTTCGTCACAGAGTGTACTCTTACAAACCTAGATAATACAGCCTAATACACACCTAGGCTATATGGTACAGCCCATTGCTGCTAGGCTACAAACCTGTACAGCATGTTACTGTACTGAATACTGTAGGCCACTGTAACACAATGGTAAGTATTATATTATTATATTACAATGTTATAATCTCATCGGATCACTGTCCTATATGTGGTCGGTCATTGACACATACATCATTACGCGGCGCATGACTTTATGTTACGTAGTGAACAGAAGTTGACATACAGTTTGCTGTGCTTATAGGCCAAACTCCAGACACACAAATAATACAGCCCTGTATATTTATTCATCACACTTATGTTTTCATCCATCAAATCACAATCACAATCCAAAAGGAGCTATTATGTGTCACTCAGTTCCAGTTTCTCTATGTGCACTTTTCAATCCATTACAGCATTCAATCCGTTATTGTAGTGCAATGAAACAGACAGCCAGCCAGACATTAGCATGTTCCCAGACCAGGTAATTTTTGTGTCTAAAATGTTTCTAATACCTAAGTCAATTAAAAATTGCCTATATCCACTCCCACCCAAATCAATGCCTGAAATATTGCTAAAGTTGCCATAATCATAAGACAGATATGAAAGAAGTTTGGAGTAATGAAACTTGGTATGTGTATGTTGTGCCATGGGTTCAATTCACAACAACTTCATATCTTGGTGATAACCAAATATGTTAATAATAGGACAGCCTGACTAAATGTTCAGAAACGTAAGAAACAGTAAACGAGGCAGAGAGCTATCTGCTACATTAATGGAGATTCTGGTCAATGGTGAGAATCATAAGGTTTTGATTCTTGTGTTTTCACTCTGTATGTCAGAGTGCTTGGCCAAGTTACCAGATACAGCCATTTCACTGCTTCAATGCTCCCCCAGCCAAAACTTATTGCAGAGGCAATTATCACTGTTATGCTTGTCATACCACTTTGTAATGCAGAGTTCAGTCAGTACATTCAAAAAACCTATTCCCCAACACCTATGGTTTTGTACCATCATTCTAAAACCAAACTGAACTTTTTCCTGCAGAGTGACCACATAAACTGGTGCATGCAGCATCACTCTCTAGAAGAAGGAGAACCCCTTCACTCTGGGGAAATCTAAGTCCCCTATAATAAATCACAATTCAACTTTTAATACATCTCAGGGAGCATCAGGAATACAGTACAGTTCCTTTAACCTTTATCTTACGGCATTTAATTTAGTCTTCGTGCCCCTGGTACGGTGTTTATATTAGACAGCCCTTTAAATAGTTGCGCGTGGTTGCCTATAAACGTTTATAAATTATGAACCGAAG
>Ga0123354_10012263_pt1 | contig 13283 bp, 15 predicted proteins | sample TergutLab28metaG_2_FD_97872 | JGI IMG/M metagenome (GOLD analysis project Ga0123354, IMG submission 97872) | Labiotermes labralis P4 segment gut microbial communities from Petit-Saut dam, French Guiana - Lab288 P4 | ecosystem: Host-associated > Arthropoda: Insects > Digestive system > Gut ...
CCTGCCGGGACAGATGCCGATCCAGGCGGTCATAAAGAACGCCGACGGCACCGTGTACGACACCGTGACAAAGAACCTTTAAACACAAACATGAGGGGGAAACCCCTCTATTCAATTAATTTTTCTGTACCTTTCTTATTATTCATATCTAGTAAACAATGCGGTCAAAGGACCCGGTATTGAAACATTGGAAATAGGGAGGCGGATAGCAGCAACCCTTCGCCGGACAGGAGATCAAAGGGCTTTTGCCTACATTCTGACCTTTTTGTGTACTGATATTTCTCTACCTAATAAATGGTTTAAAGGGTTTGGAAAGGTTATTGACTGCTGTACAGGTAGCTTTTGGTCATTTTAATTGTAAATAATGTTGCTACTTGATAACAGCAGATCGAATGTGTCATATGTGAATCCATAATTCATAATAATGTTCGTAATATACTCACCCATGGTTGCAGACGAACCGATGTTTAAGGTTATTGACAATAACGTATCATCGGGTGTGAGCAACTGCACCGCATTACTTCCATACTGCGATAACCACCAATCAGGTTCACTGGCACTCTGCAATGTTATTTTTCCAGTTCCCTTATCCATCAGTAATGTAAAAGTATGGAGCGTTCCGCTGAAATTGAGCGGATTACCCATTCCCGTTCCTTTTCCGGCTAGTTGAATTACATAGTTGTTGCCCGATTCCCCCGTGATCGTTGCTGTTATTTGCGTGGTTCCTTGGAGTGCGCCTCCGATGTAGCAATCATATGTAAATACCGTATTTGTAGCCAGTTTGCCTTCAACGACGACTGCTCCTCCCCCGCCGCTATCATTACCGCCATTGTTGCTAATGTTATCGCTCGAAGAGTTAAGTAAATAATAAGCAACACTGCCGACAGCAATGATTATCACAATCACAACAACCGCGATAACTATGCCGGAGGCCCCCTTCGTGTTATTTCCCAATTTGTTATTCATCAATTTCCTCCTTATGAATAATTATATTGTTAATAGCCCAAGCCAGCTTACTATTTCAGGTGCAACATATTATCAATAATTTACTGAGTATATTAATTAATTACTCTTAGTAGTCATAATCGTAATAATTATCTGGATATTGTGGAGATAATCGATATCTTGTTTACTTTTGACCATCGATATTTCAACCTGGGTTTGACACTTAAGGTGATCGGATAAACAGAGGGCGCCCCCGCTCAGGACATAGTTTCAGCGGATGCTTCAAAGATTATGGACGTAAGCGTTAAACACTAATTATAAAAGGGAAAGGAGTTTGAAAGCGATTCAAAGTTTCCAAAACGCGACGCGATTACCGCCGCATTCTTTGGGGTCGGAGATGATTGCAACTATCTCTCCAGAAATATCGTCGAATTCTGTTATTCTGGCAAAGATTCTCTGAGGTAAGCTCGATGAAGTCAGCCACAATCCCTCTAAATCTGCCTTTCTTCTGACATCAATGGCCTTAACGAAAAGTTTCCTCTCTCAACGAACGCCGTGACCAACTTAACGATAAAAAAATAACGTGGATGGTAAAATGAGAAGGGATAATATGATGTGCGTTATGCTAACGAACACATCATTTTGTTTGTTTACTTAAAATAAGGGCAACTTTTTCCTTCTGTTTTTTCTACCAAACGTCCTAAGTCATTGCACCAAAGCTTTCCAGGTGTTGAACTCGGCTTTGCGTGGATACAATAAACACAGATATGATCATTCATTTTTTTCACCTCCTCGTATAAAAAATTTACAGCATTTCAAGGCATATTTTATACAATAGCTCAACCCGAGCACCTGCATTCATATTATTTTGAAACCACCATATCAATAGGGATTTGCATATATTTTATATTTACGAATAGTAATCGTATCATACTATAGAATGAAAAGAAAGTCAGGCAAGATAGGGTATAGAAATTTACTTCTCGAACTCCGGGGTTCCGTCCGAAGAATACATGATCCCGCTAATGGGTTCATTATCCTCGAACACACCAACAAAGTGTCTCCCATCCTCATAATAAACGGTTCCTTTGCCATGCATATTGAAACCCTTGAACTCCCCCTCATACCTGGGGCCATCAGTATAGTAACGAATTCCCTTTAATGGCAGATCCTTGTCCCACATCCCCTCTATAATGAGGTTGCCATCCGGATCATACAACTTTCCAAATCCGCATTTATCCCCGTTTAGTAGATTCCCATCATACAAGTATCCATCAGAGTGCCTATATTTTCCTTTTCCGGAACCCGCATCCTCTTTCATTTCCCCCTCGTAATAGCAGCCGTCTGAGAACCAATATTTTCCATATCCTTCTTTGACATTATCTCTCCACTCGCCCTCATAACGGCTTCCGTCAGAAAATACTGCTGCTCCAGGGCCGTTGAGTTTTCCGTTGATGAATGTGCCTTCAACCCTGATGTTGTTACTCAAGCCCTTTCCGGTACCGTTTAAACTCCCGTCCTTCCAGATGCCCTCAAGATAATCTCCATTGGGGAAATGCATGATACCATTTCCATTGGGTACGCCATCTAATAAATCCCCTTCATATTGTCTTCCGTCTGGATAATCTTTCTTTTTCTTATTCCACAATGTCATTTTCATCACCTAAATAATTATCTGCTACACTGTTACTTTCTCTTTGATGGCGATATTCTCCGGCAGTCATCCTGTCCTGATCAATCATCCTTTGCATCATATTCAATTGCTGTGTTGTTCTTTGATCTCTTTCCCTGTTTTCTGTCCAACCTTCAAGATAATCATATATGAGCACCTCTGTGTTATGGAGGGGACAATCTGGATCGTAATCTGCTCCTGTAAAGATTCTGAAGTAATTGTTTCTCACAATTTCCATGTTGTTTGTAGATTCACTATTATTAGTTGGGTGTTGAGGATAGAAGATATTTTCTCCGGAGAAATTGATAGCAACAAACATGCCAACAATAAAAGAAATCGAGACAATGACTTTATTAATGATTTTTTGAATCGACCCTTTGTTACCGCCATTGTCATTATTATTGGTATTATTTGCTGAACTGTTGGCTTCTTGACCATTATCTGATAATCCGCCCCTCCTCTGTCCGTTTATGCTGTTAACGGACGATGTATTAATGCGGCACTGCAGATAATCATTAATCGATGAAAGCATCCTGTCTGCTCTCTTTTGTATTTCTGCGGTGTCATTTACAATTTCATCGAGCTCATTGAGACTGTAAGTCAAAGGTTCTGTTAACACCTGAAGGCGACTGGACCAATTATCGGAAGCCTTTATTACAATTCGAATTTCCTCATTAATCTCTTCTAATTCTGACAAAGACTTTTTCAAGAAATTAATAGCATTTTCAACGGACTCTGTTGTTACATTAATAACCGTCATTCAATGCCACCCTATTCACATATTATAGAATTGCAGGTTCTTTTGATATCACACTGAGTCGTCTGCAGTTTTGATGATAAATCCTTAGCTTTTTGTTCAATCTTTGCTACTTCTTCAGAAAATGCTCGATAGCTGTCATCTTTCCAATTTTCTGTGAGTTTGTCTGTGTCTTTTCTGATGTTTACGATGAAAACGTTCAATCTCTCAATGGTGTCTTCCAGGCGCTTGGAATAAGCGAGAACATCGTCAATCTCTTCTTTGCACCTGATATCCAGCTTCACCCCTCCAAATGGTATGGTTTGAACATTAATGCGGGTTTAGCTCCATCTGAGTAATAGGCCACATCGTCATCGTCCATACATATTATTCCTGGCCCAAGGATGGTTTCGCCATCTTTTTCATTCAAAGAAGTTGCCAAGCAGTGACCCATTTCCTTAAGAAGTTGCTCCTGGTATCGCATAACAGCTGTCGCATCACCAGGATTTCTGGTTGTTATCACCGTGAAAATGCCATATTTATTGCCTTCTCGTATTATTGATAGTAGTTTAGTAGTAACAGTGTCGTTGCGGTCGGATGTTACTTCAAGATCTTTAAGAAAATCATGAGCATACACTCTGTCGCCCTTCATCATTTTTTTTATTATTTCAATCCACTGTAGATCCAATATGTAAAGGCAAATGTACCTGAGCGAGACCGAATTATTCTTTCTTTCAGTCATTTTGTCGTACACATCACAAATTAAGCCGATAATCTCATTGTCGCTTGATGCAGACTTTTTCACAGGCAAGTTGAAATCCTGCTTATTTGTTGATTCTCCAGTTATCTCACGTCCATTTATGAGATAAATATCAACATTGGAGTTGTGATTTAACCCATAATTAATAATGTTTTCAAGCCCAATCATCACCTTTTCATTATTGCCCGCCAAGAAGATATTGTTACGTCCTCTTAAATTCAAGTCTAATGAAAGTGGGGGGGAGACAGACACAGGCTCCCCGATTGGTAACAGAAGGTGTCCATTGGGGACACTTGTAATATCCGGCATTGGTATTTTCCGGCGCCCTTCGAAGACCCTGATATTGGATTGCACAGAGCCTTTGCTTCTGGAAGCAACCATTTTAAGTAATTCCAATTTTTGGTCATCTGGAAGATATGATACATTCAGCCCCTTGATTTGATCCTGCATATAATCCCAAGCATAAACTGCTCTGCCTATGGGCCCCCTCATTTCTTTAATAGCCTCATCAGAAGATTCTTTGAAAAGAAATTTCGCATCAAACTCGCCGCATTGAAGGCCGATGCGGCTACGCATTTGTTCAATGGTACTATTTTTCAGTGCCGTCCTTTCAGTGGTTACTTTCATTGTTTGTGTTGCCATAATGAGATGGATGCCATATGAACGCCCCTTTGCCACGATCTCCCCCAAATAAGCCGCACAACGTCCAGCCACAGCCCTGTTACTGCCCTCATCAAAAAGAGTCTGAAACTCATCGATAATGACAAGTATGCGGGGAATCTTCTTCCCAGTAGCATTGATGTATCCCGAAAGATCTTGTTGCCCTGTATCTTTGAAAAAATTGCTTCTACGGGAGATTTCATCACACAACTCTTTCAAAATGCTTTCTCCAAATTCCTGCATGGCGTCAATTGCCAATAGTTTTATATGGGGGATATCGCGACGATCGTACACCTTAAACTCAGTGCCACTTTTAAAATCCATAAGGAATAGATTGACGTCCTCGGGGGGGTAGTTGTAAATGGCGCTATTGATAATAGTATGTAGCAAACTGGACTTTCCGGAACCAATAGCTCCTGCTATGAGCATATGATGGGATGTTCCTCTTCCAAACTCAATATTCACTATTTCACGTTCTTCCATTCCGATTGGAAGCGTAATTCCGCTCGTTGCTGACCTTTTGAATATTTCTCCACAGATATCAAAGAAAGAGACAACATGAGACTGCTTCCTTTTCTGCATAGCAACACTTTCATAACGTCTGATAAAATCATTGAGTGCGCTTTGTTGTGGTAGCGTCATTGGGGACATAGCCAGCCCCGTCTGTAAGTGAGTTACCGAGTCTCCAGATACTTTGTATTTGCAATTAAACAATTTTATTATCTCGCCCACGCGGCCATTGCTGCTTTCAATTGTGCTCATCTGAATTTCCGAGTTATAAGAAATATTCACAATAACACCACACGTAAATGAGTGCAATATGATTTCATTCAGCATTTCAATGGTCTTTGACGTAAACCCTTTAGGAAAATCAAAGATATTTAGAACATTGATACCGATTTTGTTATCATCGTTATTGTCATTATATTCCCAAATGTTGCTGTACACACTACCAAATTTGTCAACAATCGTGGATGAAATATGCTCACTTATGGAACCGAGCATTTTCTGTATGGAATCTTCGTCTGTTGAGATGTTTAATAGGTTTGAATCTCCCTCTTTGAAGGTCAAAAATGGACCGACGCTCCTTCCTTTGTTCAGTGGATCAATGATATTTATTGTTAGGAGTTCGGGGGGGATCGACAGGAGAAAAGCAAATAGCATCCCATTTAATACTTCTGTGGAAATCTGATTTTCGTCCTTCCCGTGGACAATTAGTGAATTGTTTCCTTTTGCTTTTAGATTAACAACAATGGGTAGGTGGAGATAATCCTCTCCAAATAAATCGCCTGCCTTTGTCGATACCAAACTAACCAATGCATTGTTGTCGCAGTAGTCCTTCAGACGCATCGATATTCCCCCCATCAGAACTGTACTTTCAAGTTTTTCAGGGACTTTATCTATGTTGTTCCAAACGCGCCTCGTTTCCCTCACAATGCTATCGATTTCCTCATCTGGGATGTAGTTACTAAGAAGTTCTAGGACGCTATCTGCAAGTTTTGCATATTCCATCTCGCATTCTTTTTCAACACGTCGAATCTCCTCATTATATAGGTTTCCGCCCTGCATCATAGAAGTGTTTAATTTATTCTGTGCTGTCCTGAGCTCTGTTTCTCTAGATTTTTGTATCTCTGGAATAATATACTTCACAAGCCCACTTGCAGTAGCTCGTTTAATGGCCATTGTTCCAAGAATGTTATTTGCCCTTCCTGAATTGATTGCTTTTGAAAAGGACCCCTTTACATTATGCTCAGACAATTCTTTATATGAACCGACGAAAGCAATGCGCATTTCTTCTAATTGAGATAAAGCTTGGTCTATTGAAATACCCGTTGCCGGAGGGATGTCCTCACCTATCCTTTTCATGTGCTCTTTATATTTTGGCTCTGATGACATCATGCGAAGATGTATGTTATTAATAGCAGAGTCGGATTCGGTTGCCTTTTTTAGTTTTTCATTCCATCTGGATTGTATTGTTGTGCTCTCGGAGTCAAGGGCGCTTGCCGATGCACCCCTCTGTCTTGTGAGTCTGCCATTGGCATCGCTCCTCATTTGATCCAATCGCTTTCTCAGGTCTGATTCTCTGCGCTCCGATATTTCAAATAGCTGGTTGATTCTTGAGATAAGATCGATAGTATCAATCATCTTTTTCCCACCTGCACTTATTCAGACAACAATCACGGAATTGGACCCTTATCGATCTGGTTACTTGTAACGGGTAGCTGAAAATCTCAAGCATTTTTCCACCAATTTCTGGATTGCATGTATTACATATCAGAGTGTATTGTGTAAGGTCATTGAGTAACCTGGGGGAATATCCTTCTGTTTTGGCATTAATAATATCTATTGCCAACTTTACCCCGATGAGTGTTACAAAACTTATATCTGCAGATATGCCCGGCTCGAACTTAATCGATTCGATTTCCTCCTGATTTGAATAAATGTGGTGGCTGTTTGCGTTCACCCTTCCAGATAACCCTCCCCCATCGCCTAATGCGCAGCCGTAACAAGGCATGCTTTTTTTAGGTAGCCAATAAAATATCTCGCCTGCTCCTGCTCTTTCCCAAAGGCCAATTGAAAGAAATGGGACACCGTATCCAGATGCTATCCTGTTGGACTGAACATCGGATGCCCGGTTATCCCCGCACCCGATGATTATGGTCGAATCCTCATGCAGAGATTCATCCCAACTCACGATGGGGATTTCTTCTACGCCGCAAATATGTAGTTTTATCTTCGCAGAAGGGTTTATTTTCAAAATTTTATCTTTCAGGCATTTTGTTTTGTATTTGCCGACATCATCGATTCCACATTGGTGTCTGCAAATATTGTGATATTCCAAGATGTCCGCATCGATTAGGATAAAATTGCCGACACCTGCTCTGGCAAGTTCTAATGAAACCAGGGAGCCAACCGAGCCGCAGCCGACGATCACTGCAGTTTTTTCTTTCATCTTATCCGTCTCTAAAATGCCCGTATTTCTGGAAAAAACATTAGTATAAAGATCGTAAACAGAAACATTGCAAGACTTTCCGCGATATGTGAATTTGATTTCTTTTCCCGAGATCTCGCCATGAAGTCCTTTGCAATTGGTAGGCGCAGTTGTTGAGATCACACCTATTTTCGATGTTCCACTTTTTTTTTCGTTGGAAATGATGTTAAAGACGCCAGAATCGGGATGATATTTGCCATAAAGGGCACATGGGTTTGGGTTGCAAATGACGCTATTTGGAACAAGTACGATCTTGGTATTCATTATGTCTCGCCTATCATAGATGCGGAAAGCATCCCCCGTTTGTATTCATGCCATTTTTTTCCATCGGAAATCATTATCAATTTTTTTGTGGGCATTGCAACAAATTTGAGGAATAGCTCCGATGAGACCTTGGAGGCCAGTTTAAGTTCTCCTCTTGTAAATCTAAAGGAAACGGTGGTATCTATTGAAGATAAAAAATTGATATCTTCCATGGCCTCTTCTAAAATCAGATTTAAAAGTTCACTGTCGTTGCTTACCGGCATTTCTCCCGTCATGGCCGCTTCGAAGTCTACTGCAGGCAACGTGTTTAAAAATTTCAGTAGTTCCTCAATAGCCTTCTTGTTGAAGGTGTTTCTTACTTCATTGTTATATCTATTTCCGTAGGAATTTATGCCCTCTATTACTTCCTCATGTTCGTGCAATGGATATTTTTCTAAGATCGTATCATTAATCTCATACGGTATCCTTTCATACTTCATTGGGTAAGTAACATGATAACACGTCAGTCTGAAATTTGGGTCGATATTAACTAGCAGTGATACTGCCCCCTCCTGATTTAATTTTGCGAACTGGGCATTGGTGCTATCATCAGTGCCGGAGAAAACGTCAAATGATCCTGGATGACGATGCCACAGGCCGATCGTCTTCAGGCTGTTTATGTACTGTCGTGATACTTTTGTGGCCAAATGATTGACATATTCTGTATCATACTCAAAATATGCAACCTGAAAAATGGATTTTGGTCCCGGATCCAAGGTCTCAACAACATGGAAACAGTCACTGGAGATACCTCCTAGAAGTACGCCTCCTGTTTCTGTTGATATCTTTCCTCTGACCTCCAGTACCAAAGACAAGTAAGCCTTTTTTGAGAATATTATTTTATAAGTCATAGTATCAATATGTATGCTCAAAGGCTTCGTCGCCTAGGTTCCCATTCAACCAAAGCTCAAAAACAACAATCCATTTACATGCCCATCCTAAACATGTGGCGGCACTACTGGTCTGGAACATTCCGTCCTCCAGCGCCTTATTTTTGAATTCTTGTGGTCTCACGGTACAGATATAATATTCCTTTTTTCCAGCCACTGAGTTATAGTAGACATGCGGTATCGAACCAACCTTTTGGATAATGTCTTCCAACTTTGGCGAAACTGGATAAACATCAATGGTTCCTCCATATTTGTTGTTTATGTTAAATGGGTGCTCATGGTCATAAATGATTTGTAAATCCCATGTGCTTCCCCCATTTCCAGTTGGGTTGATTTTTCCCCTCCAGTATAGTCTTCCATCCGGCATTTTATACATTTTGAATGACGGGAAAAATTTATTCATTGCTTGAATTTCCTGACGTAATAAATCGGGGTACGTGTCATACCAAAACTTCACATCATCATCTCGCAAGCTTTCCGGGAGGGATATTCATGCTGTTCTCGCCGCTGTCTTTAGCCTCTTGCTTTGTGATCATTTGGCCGCTTGGTAATACTGCGACCTCCTGATTATTCATCAACGCCTGTGCCAGCTCTTTCCTCTTCTCCTCGGCTGTTTTATCTTCAAATTTACCTGCAGGTATCATTTTTTCACCTTTCCAATTTAAAATTTGATATTTTCTGCTTTCATGACAATTTTCTCTAACTCTTGGCACACATCGGTTTCAATAGATTCTGCGGCCTTGTAAGCAGCAGCTTCGATTTCTTCCACTATCTGTTTAAATTCCTGATAAAACCCATCTTTCCAGGTCTCTCCTGCATCATCTTTACTTGAAGATATTTTATCAGAAGCTCCAATGATGATATCCTCGGTCTCTCTGAATTTTCTTATGATATTTTTCACGCAATCTGTGTCAATTTCTGCTTTAGCCATGTGTATCAATCCTTTCCAAACCCGGTATCATCTCGCCTCAGCGCGGAATATTATCTCTCCGTTATCCTGGAAGCTCGAATTATCGCTTGATGCTCCTCCAACATCGAAGCTTATTTCTTCGTCACTGTTACTTCCTAAAGCCCCGGAAGGTACTGTTGGTCCATGTTCTGTGAATGTCATGTCTGCAGCGAGGGCCTCAAGGTATTCTATTTGCTTGTTGTCTCTCTTGATGATCTTGTTTAGCTTCCAATTATCAATCAGACGGGCAAATATCCTGAACAGCCCCACTGCCGGCAGGAGAAAAACCAAAATAACTAGGAGAAAAATGAGGCCAATAATGAAGAAAATGCCTACACATGCCCCAAATGTTCTAAAATATCTGGTAACAACCTTGCCTATAAATTTAAAATATTGAATTCCTGCTGCCACTACAAAGGGGAGATATGTCCAAAGGAAAAATGTTAATAATGTAAGTTCCCTTGAAAAAACAATCGTATATGCCACTGCTATTATCAACCCTATAGCCAGGCCAAGAGCCATGATCTTTAGCTCTTTCCTTACTTTTTTTCGGGCCGCAGTTGCACGGGCACTTTCAGCATAGAGTTTCGATTTCAGGCACACCGGGCAATATGCGGATCCTTTCCGACTGTTATTCTTAATTTTGCCTTTGGTAAGAATTTGTGTGCATTCCTTACAGATTGGTTTTTTGCATTGACAGCACGTGGTAAATGCTTGTCTATTCTCATGTCCATAACAGGTTGTCACTTACTCAGCCACCATATTTTCTAATACTTTCGGCAAGGCCTTCTAGTCTCATTTCACACTGGTAAAGTTTGTTCTCTCCATCTTCAAGTGCTTTTCGAATGGTAATTGCCATTTGTTCAATTTCATCAAAGTGCTTGTCGCCTAAACAATTGTGCAGTTGGGAAACAATGTCTTTCAGGTCGCTCTTTGCTTTTTTCATTTTTTCCCGCGCGCTACTGAGATCCCTGGAAGCGGTTTCTACCGTTTCCGCATGGACATTTATTATTGTCATTTTTCATCAACTTCAATAACTATTGTTATGGCTCACTGTTCCCTACTCTTTTCAATCATAATATGCAATTAAACGCAGACGCGCAATTCGCTTTATTAATGTGGAAAAAGGTTTGAGCAAGAAAAAGTGACTTCACGAATCACTTTGATGGAGGCTGTTGAACTTGTTGAACTTCTCTGCAGAAGATCCATCTGAAGTACTTGTCGCCTTCGTGCTCCATTACAAGTTTCCATCCCTGAGAGCCATACTCGTTGAGTTGGGCTTCAACTTTTTTACTGTCGTCAAAAAACCTGCTAAAAATGCCTGCTTTTTCTATCATCACTCTGTACTCGTATCTTATCATTTTTTCATACTCCTTCTGTATAACCAGAATGTTGTATTCAAACCAAATGCGCTCATGATATATAAATTATTTACAACTAGTAATTGTAAACTAAATATAGTGCCTCAATACTTACTAATATTTATGTCGAAAGGATTCATTTGTCCGAGATGTGGGAATTCATTTACCCCATATTGTCCTAACTGCGGTGTTGAGGCCAGTTCTCAAATGTTAATAAAAACCTCTCTCCTTAAGCCCATCCACATTAAATGTGGAAGATGCCCATGGGGAGGCTCGCATCTTACATGTCCAAACTGCGGAACGTTCTGTAATGAAAAAAATTATAAAGAAGTATAAATGATCTGGAAGTGTAAAAAAGCAGTTTTTCTCAAAAAAAGAAAAATCTCAGGTAATCTTCAAAATGCTTATTTTTCAGCCCCCGGCTTATCACATTTTGGAATGGATAGAAAGCTGGATGGAACTATTTGCAAAACAACGAAAGATGAATGAGTGATTGTTTGAAAACAATAAAGAACAGCAGCAGTTGAAAGATTAACCATTTAATTATTGAAATAATAAATAGATGGTTCTGCAGTATTTACAACTACTAAATGTAAATATTCATATATATTGAAAAATATATGTTGCTGTCAAGTTGAGGCCCTTATGTATACCCAGGCCTCGTTTGACAATTATTGTGGCTGGAAGAAGCATCTTTGATGGATGCCCTGTTTAAGATTTACTGCAATTGATTAACCAATTAGTGAAAATTGCCCCCCACCCCTTTAGAGTACCCCTAGTAAAATAAATGCGCTTATGTATCAAACAGATGTTACTGAATTGTTGTGTATGGGTATTTACTACTATTACCAATCATAACCGTATTTTTATTATTAATCAGCCTTATTAACCGTAATCGTGTATCTCGAATACGACGGGTTAGGTTCCTCGGTTGAAATCCTAATCGAACTATTAAAAGAAGGCGAGATGAACCGAGGGGCATTCACAAAAATAACCAATTACGATTCTGCAATGAAGATCCTCAGGCGCCTGCAGTCTGTAGGACTGACAGAATGCGTAGAGGTCGGTGACCGCAGGAACACCGTGAAGTGGAAACTCACAGAAAAGGGAAAGAAGGTTGCAGAAATGTTAACAGAGGTAGAGACACTCATTGTGTCTGATCACTAAACCTCCCTGAACACGGGCACTTCTTGGAGCTGAAACTAATCCCCAACTCCTTTGCGATCTTTTGATGATTATTTTCGCTGACCTGTGCGGCAATATCTTTCAACAATTGGACCACCGGACAATTCTGGCACAGACCATCCGGACTATTGCTCTCTATTGCGCTAATGATTGTTTCTAATAATTCCCCATCGCTTATATTTTTCACACATATTCCTCCGAAATAAATGTCGTAAATTACTACATTCACTCATGATATTTTAACTGTTTCTCGAAACGTTTTTGTACTGATGTGGCTATGGAGGTCGCTCGAGCCACGGAGACTAGTTTAATGTTCGACCCTTTCCGTCATGTCAAAGTTCGTTCTCCAGCCAAAAAGTGCTGTTCAATGCCTTATTTATCTACAAAAATAATGAAAGTGCTCTGTGATTTTGTTGAAGGACTTATCGTTTATTGTTTACAATAGTTTTTCTTATTAGCCATTTTGTCGGTTTCGTTAGTTTTATCAATCCGATCCTACATTCCGGACTTTTATCTTCCTTCCCCACTTCTTTTCGCTGCCCGCTATCATCAGCCCGGAAAGCTTTCCGAGATCGAGGCCGTCGAGAAGGTGTACTGTGGCGTTCTCAAGATCAAGAAGGTCGCCGCCCATTATCGGACCCAGAAGCGGCTCCCCCGTAATATTGACCGGAGAACCTCCGAGCATTTTGTTGAATGCCGGTACGATAACGAAGTTCTTCGGCAGCGTTTCATACTTTTCCGATGGGATGTCCTTGAACTTTCCTCTTACCCAGCATGGCTCGTTCACCTGTCTCCCCACGCCGTCCCTGAACATCACAGCAGGGTGATCG
>Ga0123354_10012264_pt1 | contig 13283 bp, 6 predicted proteins | sample TergutLab28metaG_2_FD_97872 | JGI IMG/M metagenome (GOLD analysis project Ga0123354, IMG submission 97872) | Labiotermes labralis P4 segment gut microbial communities from Petit-Saut dam, French Guiana - Lab288 P4 | ecosystem: Host-associated > Arthropoda: Insects > Digestive system > Gut ...
AGAATCTTATATAAGACCTCCCTCCTAACTGAATCATAAGCTTTCTTGAAGTCTATAAAGAGCTGATGAACTTCTTCATTGTATTCCCATTTTTTTCAAGTATTTGGCGAATGCAGAATATATGGTCAATAGTCGACCTGTTGCGTCGAAAGCCACGTTGATGATCCCCGATTATTTCCTTCGCATATGGAACAAAACTTGAAAGCAGGCAAAGATGGAAGAAAATAGGGACTTGGAAAGTTAGGAGTCTTTATAGGGCAGGGTCCCTTAAGGTAGCAGCGAGGGAATTAGCGAGGTATAAATTGGATGTAGTGGGGGTGCAGGAGGTCAGGTGGGACAAAGGGGGCACAGGAAGAACAGGGGAATATGATTTTTTTACGGGAAAGGAAATGAAAATCATCAATTGGGAAAAGGTTTTTTATATCAGCAGTGAAGAGAGTAGACTTTGTTAGCGATAGGTTGTCATATATAGAGCTGAGAGGTCGCTGGCATAATGTCATTGTTGTAAATGTGCATCACCAAGTGAGGAAAAAAGTGATGAGGCAAAAGATAGTTTTTACATGAGGAATTAGAGCAGGTGTTCGATCACTTCCAGAAATATGTGAAAATATTACTAGGAGACTTTAATTGGGGTGGGAGAATGTTTTCAAGCCAACAATTGGATGGGAGAGTCTCCATCAGGATAGTAATGATAATGGGGTTAGAATAGTTAACTTCACCACATCAAAAAATCTGGTGGTTAAGAGCACGATGTTCCCTCACCAGAACATTCATAAATACACCTGGACCTCCCCTGATGGTAAAACTCACAACCAGATTGACCACGTATTGATAGAGAGGAGATGGCATTCGAGTGTACTGGAAGTGCAAAGTTTCAGGGGAGCTGATTGTGATACAGATAACTATCTGGTGATTGCAAAGGTTACGGAAAGATTAGCAGTGGATAAACAGGCCGCACAGAGGTTTGATAGGCAATGATATAACTTGAGGAAGCTAAATGAGTCAGAGGTTAGGGAACAGTATCAGATTGAGATTACAAACAGGTTTGCAGCTTTGGAGACCTTGAATAATGACGAGGACGTAAATAGGACTTGGGAGAATATTAAAGAAAAATATCTAAACCTCAGCGAAAGAGAGTCTGGGTCTGCAGGAACTGAAGCAGAAGAAACCCTGGTTTGATGAAAAATGTTTAGGGTTTTTGGATCAAAGGAAGCGGGCTAAAATGCAGCGGGTACAGGATCCAAGCCAAAGCAATGTAGATAATCTGAACAGTGTAAGACATGAAGTTAGCAGACATTTTAGGGGAGAAAATAAGGCATATCTGAGAGCTAGAATTGAGGAACTTGAAACTAACAGTAAGAACAAAAACATTAGGGACTTGTATAGGGGCATCAATGACTTTAAGATGGGGTACCAGCCTAGATGTTATATAGTAAAGGATGAGAAATGTGACTTGGTTGCAGACTCCCACAGTATTGTGGCTAGGCGGAGAAAATATTTCTCGCAGCTATTCAACGTGCATGGGGTTAAGGAGGATGGGCAGGCAGAAATACACACAGCAGAACCAATAGTACCTGAGCCAAGTGCCTCTGAGGTTGAACTAGCTAAAGACAATCTAAAAAGTCACAAATCGCCAGATATTGATCAAATACCGGCAGAACTGATTAAAGCAGGGGGTAGAACAATTTGCTTGGAGATTCATAAACTTATTACTTCTTTTTGGAAGAAGGAGAAACTGCCTGAAGAACGGAAGGAGTCGATCATTGTACCTATTCATAAGAAGGGGGATAAAATAGATTGTAATAATTATAGGGGCGTATCACTTTTGCCAACCACTTACAAATGGGAGGATGAAATGAAGGAAAAAATGGAGAAGACTGAGTACTTAGACAAAATAATAACTGCGAATGGGAAAACCTATAGAGAAATTAATAATAGAGTGCAAAAAACACTATATATATATATAGTCAAAAAATGAAAAAATAGGAAAGAAAGAAGTCAACAATTACACTAAAATGAGACTGTATAAAACGATTTACCTCACACCAGTAAGTTGGACGACGTTAAGAAACACGAAAGTAGGATAACATTAGCAGAGATGAGGTACTTTGGGAAACGCATGGAAAAAACAAGAAGAAGTAGAATTGGAAATAGACACATTAGAAGAACACTAAATCAAGAGCCAGTTACCAAAAAGTTCTACAGGAGGGAACCAAGATATTTTGGGCACTTAATTAGGGTGTAGAGCAACCAAACTCCTAGGTAAGTAGGGGAAAAATTATTGAGGGGAATGGGCGAAGAGGAAGTTTAAGGGTGGAATGAGAAGATTATATTCGAAAGCGACGAGAAAAAGAGGGAAGACTTGGCAGGAGGTGACTAGAGTGGCGAAGGACAGGAAAGAGTTCCGGATCAGGCTGATTCAGCCTGACGCCTGGAAGGGTAACGAGGGAGTAGAAAAAGAAGTATATTTTTCGAAAAAAACTTGAATAATTGAAGTTTCATTAAAATCTGCAAGAATAACGAATACTTTCATGAAGATTTATACATGTTTATGATAAAATCTCCCTCAATTCTTTTTAGAATGAGAAATGTTTCGGACGAAATTTGTAGAGAAAAATCAGAGCATATTTTGTGTTCGATATCGTTTTTAAAAAATGTTGACGCTTATGAGATAATGTGGAAAAATACTGTTCATCCAGACAAGCCACAAGTGACTGTATTATATGGCACATGCACATTGCATGCTGGATAACTAAGGTTACACGCACGCACGCACACACACACACATATTCACAATATACACTACTTATTGTTTTCCCTCGGCAACAATGGTTATGTCAACGCGCCTCAATACTAGGTTATACGTGTATTCCTCGTCTTGTTGATTACTATTATTTATTAAAGAGATACCTATTGTGTCACATGGATTTATGCACTCCTATGCCAAAGTACACAGTGCGATCCATAAGTTTTAGGACTGATTTTTTTAATAACAGAACTAGAGCGATCTACCGGCCAACCCACTAACCAAGTACTATCAACTAACATCCATTCACACACCGAGTTTTATTTGTTTATCTTCGACAGTTTACGAGTTATAACGTGTCTTGTAAAGTCAGTGTTCTTTATACGTCATGGATGGCAGAAATGAACAGAGATTTGCCATAAAATTTGGTTTCAAACCCGGTCTATCTGTGACAGAAACACTAGTAGTAGTGCAAAGGCTTATGGGAAGGAGGCTCTGAACCGATCAAACGTTTTTAGGCGGTATTCTTAATTTCGAGATGGGAGGGAGCTGGTAGAAGATGACGAGAGACGCGACCGTCCAAAATCCACTCGAACTGAGGTAAACATTGCTACTGTTGCTGACTTGGTCAAAAATGACCGTCGAATTGCGTCAAGAATGGTAGCAGAATTTTTGAACATTCCCAAGACTGTATTTCTTCGGATTCTGAAAGAAAATTTGGGAAAGAGAAAGTTGTGTGCACGTTTTGTTCTATACTCCTTCACACTTGAGCAAAGGGAAGATCGAGTCACATCTTGCCAAGACATTATCGCATTGGGCGACGCAGACCAATATTTTTAAATAAAATTATTACGGGAGATGAGACCTGGTGTTTTGCCTATTATCCCGAAACAAAGCGACAGAGTTCTGAATGAGTTGGTGAGATATCCCCTCGGCCGAAGAAACTGAAATTCCAAAGGTCCCGCATGAAGAATATGTTGATAATTTTATTCGACTGTAAAGGCGCAATGCACAAAGAATTCGTACCAGAGGGGAAAACAGTAAACGCAGAATTTTATAAAGGAGTATTGGATCGCCTTCAGCGGGTTCGTCCAGCTGCATTCTGTTCTTGAGATATTTTCTTGTTGCATGATAATGCGCCCGCCCACAAAGCTGCAAGCGTTTGCCAATTTTTTACCCCCAAAAAAGGTTACAACCCTTTATCACCCCCCGTACTCCCCAGATTTATCTCCGCCAGACTATTTTGTGTTCCCCACGTTGAAAATGATGTTGCTGAGGTCCAAGAAGCCGTAGCGGATGAATTAAAGAAGGTCCAAAAAGAAGAATTTTCGGCAGCTTTTCAGAAAACGTACGATCGCGCAAAAAAAAAAGTTATGTGTCTTCTTCATATGTCTTCGATTTAAAAAAAAAATCGGTCCTAAAACTTTTGAACCGCACTGTATATGTGTCTGTCATGTGCATAGCTGGCCACTATATGTACTGCGTTGTTGTGTTCCAAGTCTTCCCTTACGCCAGTGTTTCTCAACTTTTGTGAGATCGCGGCCCGGTAGATTTTTTTTTTTTATTAGACAGGGCCCAGTCCCAACAGATTTACTCGTCAGTATCTGTCCAATATTTTTTAAGTTCATATATTAAACTAACATAAGTATTAATAATTAATTATGGCAGAATCATAAAGAATATTAGTACAATTATGTATACGGTGCGGCATGTTGACAAATATAAAATTACATTTAAATTACTTATTAATTCCAAGAGAATCACTTGCGGCCCGGTATAATTGATGCCAGGGCCCGGTACCGGGTCGCGGCCCGGCGGTTGAGAAACGCTGCCTTACGCAGTGTTAATAATGCGTCCTTTTATGTTGCCTTTAGCTCTACAGCAGCCTATCTGTGGTTGAGGCTTTTTAATGCATATCGAAGGAAAGTTGATATATGACGCCCTGGCTCATAACATCGACACCCAAGAACAATACCCATGCAAAACGCAAAAGAGAATTATTGGTGGACTCGAGTAACTTGGTTGTGATGTTCTATTGCTAGGTTAATGTTTTCCGGCTTTTCTAAAGGATGTAGTGCCTTCATTTTCGAAGGTCTTGGGACCAAGAACACACGTTCGACCCCTGAAAAAAAACTGTTTCCTTACTTGACACATTAAAGCCCTGTGGTACCAACTGCTGCAAATTTGTAAGAAAGTCCAGCAATTTTTCCCACACAGTGCTTCTGTTTATTTGGAATGATACTTCATTTAGAGCGATTACTGTTCTGAATATTACTAAGTTGTTGGTCTTTCTAATGCAGACTGGCTGTTTTCTCTGTCAGGTTGGGGTGAAGTTGGAACTAGTTCTCCGAACTTCCCTGTTAGTATAATTCCACTTTTGCTTCGTACTAGTCTCTAGCTTCGAATTTACTCTAGTAAAATGAAAAACAGGCAAATCCTAGAAAACTTCCAAAGATAGTAATCCCCTTCTAGAAATCCGGAACATCAGAATATGAAGCACTTCTCTTGCCTCCAAAGTGTTAATTGAGCACCATGCCATGAATGCGTATGGGAATTGGAGGTATAGCTCCACAAATTTTAACCTTGGTCCTCGCTCGGTTTCATGCTTCCTCTGCTTTTCCTTCAGAGGAATGAAACGCCTCTATCCTATGAACAAGGGCCTGAGAAGGCAACAGACAGGAGAAAAGGATACCGTGCAACTGCCGGGCTGTACGAAAACAAAAATGACGTAACTGTGCATGTCCATTACTTCTCGACCGCCAACAAGATATCAGTCAAGCTTGCTATTGATAAAACAAACAGTTGTGTTTACATTTCAGTTTCGCAGTAATTGTTCTATTTTTCTTGTGAATGGTTGCTTTTAGACTCGTTACTTTCAGCAATATTGAAGTATGTTACGAGGTAAGAAGACAACGGCACTGCAGTGTATTCGGATTCCTTAGGGGAAGGTACAAAGAGCTTAAAGATAAAGAAGCGAATATGTGTGTAGTCATTAAAGTCTGAAACAGGTTTTATCTTCACTGACTAAAGTCCGGGTGACAAGATATAGCTCTTCCTGTCCGTGTCATGATGGAGGGGGAATAGAAGTACGGCTCTGCTCATTATTAACCTCAGCACTAGATGGGGCCAGTCGCTTTTACCCTAAAAAAAACCCTATACCAACTGAATAGAAGGGTGTGTGGGCCCCAGAGTAGGTCGGTACGATTGGGATGGACGGTGCTTACGGCACTGGGAGGGAGAGTTAATACATGGATTTGGTCGACAAAACCTAGTGGTAGGAGGTGGATAATATTAAAATGTATTTTCCAGAAATACGTGGGAGTGGACTGGATTTTATGGATCAGTGTGGGCACAAGAGATTAGTTCTTGTGAACAAGTTAATGAACTTATTTAAGTAACACACCAACAAATGCAGATATATAATCTTAAATAAAATAAGATTTACATTAAAACACTTAAAACGTTCCTACATGTTTCGATCATACGATCATCCTCAGGGAGCATACTTTGTGCCTTGTTAAAGTTACAGTTTAAAACACTCAGTGATTCACTTCGTTATATTAATTATAATTAAATGTAACGAAGTAAATCACCGAATATTTTAAACTGTAACTTTAACAAGGCACAAAGTATGCTCCCTGAGGATGATCGTATGATAGAAATATGTAGGAGCGTTTTAAGTGTTTTAATGTAAATTTTAGATTATTAAAGGCTATATATGTGCATTTGTTGGTGTGTTACTGAAATAAACTACAAAATGTACGGTGGAACGATAAAGAAAATTAATGAACTGTCTGTTTCCATACAATGGGAAAATTTATTGTTTAACGGAGGGCTTTCTAGTTCTTCAAGAAGATATATGTCCGTTTAAATGTTCCGTAACCTTGCGTTAAGGAATATCTACACTTACGTAGCAGACCAACAAATGCTCACCGATAAATATGTTTTATCACATATTAACCTTCACCGACATATTTCGGCCAAACATAATATATCAGTGTGCACTCGTTGGTTTGCGAAATAACTGTGTTCCGTTGACTTGGTTAGGTGCAAAAACTATTGTCTGCAATGTAATTCATATATCTGCTAAAAATGTCATTTATTTTACGTGAAATGCGTATTACGTTCATTACAGTGAAAGGGATAAATCAGATGTTAGAAAAAATTAATAAGCTAAATTAATCCTGATTAACATCTTACGAAAATGGGCCTCCATCTAGCCGAAATTTTTGCCTTTAGACGGTCTACCTTGCTAGAAGAGAACATACTAATCCTTCAGAAATGGGGTTCACGATGTATTACGTATTGTGATTAATGTAATATGTACGGGTGGAAAGAAATCACAGCACAAAAAGGCAGTAATATATCTGTCTATTGAATTTTTATCTTATTTGTATTTGCACAATTAAAGTCGCAATATCTGACCGTTTCTACACGAACACGGTCAAAACAAAATAGATCTGCGACGTCGTTTTGTTTCATCATGACATGCTGACTCAGCCAAACTTTGCTCCCAGGTTTTGGGGCAAACTTAAAATTCTCCCACACATATTTAAACGAAAAGAAGGATTTCAGACAGCTCAATATGTTAGTGTTCATATCACAGCTGAATTGAGAAATTTAATAATTTAATGATTTACAGTACTATCAGAAAACCGCCACACGCACAACAACCAGCCTGCTGGTCCCAACCCAAAGTCCCACTTGCCCACTCGAGGAAATCTCAGATCTCCTCGATCATCTTCCCCCCAAGCATTGTGGAGCGGAATCTTCGCCTCCTCATGTCCACTTCTTCCCTCCCCACAGGGGCAGCTCGCCATCGCACTGTCCTGAAGACCGTCATTCTTTGTATAGCCGAATATGGCAGCACTCTCTAGGAGGACAGAGCAGTGTAAAGCCCTGCGCCTCGCCTGTTGGAATGCGGACGAAATGCGAGGCAGGAAGTTTGAATTGGAGCATTTTCTCAGCCAGCACAGTGTCGATATTTATTTCTTAAGTGAGACATTCCTTAAACCTGGGCAAGTCTTCCGACTTGCCAATTATGTCTGCCACCGCACAGACAGACCGACAGCTCGGGGAGGCACGGCCATCTTGGTCCGCCGTAGTAAAGTCCACCACTCATTGCCCGTTCCGGGCCTGCCATCCAAGAAAATTTGACCGGCAAACCGGTGTTAAACCTTGCGGCTTACATTTCGCCTTCCCTCCCACTGATCGGAGCGGAACTTACGGCCTGTTTCGGCGGTGGATTGTCGGTCTTGATGGCTGGAGATCTCAACATCAAACACCTGGATTGGAACTCGAGGCTGAACACTAGACGGGGAAACTCCTACATGATTATGGCGAGAGAACTACCGAATTATCTTTAGACCGGACTCCCCAACCACGAACTCATACAACCCCTCGGATACTCACGATGTCTTGGACATCGTTATAACCAAGAAACTCTCATTTCCGGCGTATCTGACTTCGTGCCCCGCACTAAGCACGGACCCCCTCCCGGTTCTCATTGACACTTCGTGTCGCTCATCCTTTCACCACCAACCAGATCCCACTGACGTCAGGCGCAATGACTGGGCCAAATTCCAAATGCACTTGGAAGAACTAATTCCATTCGATTCGGAATTGGACAAAGAGATGGCAATCGACACATACGTTGAGAACTCCGGCGCCGTTCTGAAGGCTCTGGCAGCGTGAAACCAAAGCGTGGCCCTCGTGACGATCCACTGCCTCCGATACCGGCCGGCATTCAAGATGAGTTGCGAATGAAAATTCGGCTGCGGAAGCAGTGGAATTTCACCGTGGACCCTGCTCTGAAACCCGAGTTCAACCGCCTGCAGAGGTCGGTGACCCGCCGACTCAACGAATGGAGAAACGACCAGTGGGGCACTACACTCCAATCCCTCGATCCTGAAGACCAATCGCTGTGGAGGATGACTAAGCGGGCGATGAGAATTTTTACTCCACCTCCCCCCTGGTCGCCCCATGGTGGATCGCTGTCTTACACCCTGAGAAAGGCAAAGAACTTGCAAAAAATCTGGAAGCTCAGGTTCAGCCGGTGACCGATTCTTCGGTCCCGGCAATTATTGTAATTTTGATGTGGCTCTGAGGTCTTACTTCTTAAGACCTGCCAACGAACCCCAGTTAACCAAACCCTGACGAGATTCACGAAGCAAGGCTGCGGGCTCGAACGATATACCGAACAGGGCATGGAAGCACCTTCCCAAGCGAGTGGTTTCCCTACTCGCTCGTATACACAAAGCTGTTCTCCGCACCCATCCCTTTCCCCAAGCGTGGAAGCATGCTCGAGTGATCTCTATTCTTAAGCCGGGAAAGGAACCAGCAATGCACTCTTCCTATCGGCCCATTGGTTTCTTGGACCCAATTGGTAAATTATTTCAAAAGATCCTATTTTCTAGGATCTTACATGTAGTAAACGAACGCGGACTGCTGCCAGACGAGTAGTTTGGGTTCATACCCAGACATAGCACGTCCTTGCAGCTGGCCCGCCTCGTTGAAAGAATAGCCAGGAATTTCGGCGAAAAGAAGCTCACCGGCGCAGTTTTCTTCGACGTGGCCAAAGCCTTCGATACCGTCTGGATCGATGGCCTCCTCTACAAGCTAACGCTCCTCAACTTCCCGTCTTACATAGTCCATACAATCTCATCCTGCCTCGGGGATCGGGCGTTCGAAGGTTCCTTCCACACTGCCACGTAATCTCGTCGAGACATGCGGGCTGGTGTAGCTCAGGATCGATTGATCTCCCTGTTTTCTTGTGTCAACGACGTGTCCCAACCTCGCACCTCGTCGAGCTGGCCCTCTACGCGGACGACACGAACAGCATAGCCACGTCGCGCAAGTCGACGCTGTTTGTCAGCTACCTGTAGTCATAACTCAACGGCTTCAACGGTGGTTGAGTGAATGGAGTCTCGCCATTAATGTTTCTAAGAGCACCGCGATAATCTTCGCGTTTGCCGGACGTCGGTTCATCCAACCCCGACCAGGCACACTCTTCAGCGAACTAATCGAATTAGTCGAAATTCCCCGTTATCTGGGGGTGGCCCTATATACACAGAGGAACAGGTCGCCTCACATCGACCAGTTGAGGCAGAGGACTGCTCAAGAATAGGTATGCTTGGCCCCATATTTAATAGGAAGAGTGATCTATCGGTCAGGAACGGAGTCCTGTTATATAAGCAGCTCATTCAGCCCCTGATGGACTATGCGTGCCACTCGTGGAGGTATTCTACCCATTCCCATGTCCAGACGTTAGAGGTGTTACAATCCAAGTGTCTTCGCCTCCGTACAATTATCTGCTAAAAGACAACCTGAAATTTGGTTTCTACAGCTTACGCGAAATGCAGTTGCATAAACAGAAAACATAAAATGAATTTGTCGGGCTACGGACTACAGAAATTGAATTACGAAAAGTTAAAAGATTACGAACCTGTTAGAAGGAGAAGCGAAGTCAGATACATTCCCGAGACATACAGGCGCTTAGAATATTACGGAGGGGAACAGGTAACCGGCCTTCGGGTATAGCTCGCGACAGCAAGCGGAGGATATAGGTACATGGGAAGGCTGCGCTGAAAAAGACGAGAGAGCTGGTAGTGTAGAAACAGTAGGCCAGCGACACCGGTTGTTATTTTCTTAACTATTTGGCAGACTCGTTTCACACACAAGCTAGTAACTCGTTCTACTGTAGACTGAACAAGTCCTCGGTGTGTAGAACGACTGGCGCCTGAAATTCCGGTGTTTGTGTGAATAAAGAAGGGACCGGTTTATATTCGTACACACAGAAACTGTTTTAGGACAGTTAACACTCACTGTAGGTAACTAATAAACACTTAGAATTTTTCTGTGTTGTCTAAAACAAATTGTGCACCTTTATATGTTTCAAATAAATGCATTTAGAGATGTAAAGGGCGTGATGGTGTGCAAGAGAGTGCATGTTCTCCCAGTTCGTAAGTGTCAGGCTGCAGTGGAAACACGAAATGAGATCCTTGTTTCCTGTAACAGAGAACCATTTTTAAATTAGTCTGGTTTTTTTTGCAGGATTTCTTTTTATCTGTAATCAACACAATTATATTAAAAGTGCTTACCGGTATGGAAGAAGCCAGCGTCGCTCGAGCTTTTAGCAGGAGGTTTAGTGGTGGGACGCATCGTGTTAAAAGACTGCATTCGAGCTACTGTCTTCCGAATTCACGATACAGAGGGTCGTCCCATTGGATAGAGTTGTGAAGACTTATCACGTGTTTAAAAAGTTTAGGACTTGTAACTGTTAAAACATTGAAAATTAGTGAGTGGTTATAAAAGGCGCAAACATAACAAAGAAGAAATAGAAACAAGTATACTTAGTGTGTTTTGACCTCGAATTTGGTTTTCAACTCTATATGAGGACCACACACGTTGCGGCTTTGGATAGGCTCTTGAGGTGATGTTTCAGGCTGGTCGGTAGAACCAATAGGGATTTTTTTCGACAAAGAGGCCCTTAATGAACCCACAAGACGGACTCCAGAGCTGGTGGTCTTTGAGTGGAACATCTCATTCTTGCCAGTGACCTAATTCTTTTCCACAAAATGCACAACACACTATATCACTCCAGTTTGTGTAAGAAATTCCGGCTGCTGCCTGGTGATTCTTATCCATGAATGCCACTTGCAATTTTTTAAATGTCTGAAGACGATCTGCTTCACTCTTCATATTTTATTTCAGAAGGTCTCTGCTGATATACTGTTCTGATGGTAGTGTTGGCGGCGGTGGTGGTGGGATATAAACCAGCCCATCAGTGGGATTAATGTACGAACACATGGCTGGAGAGCGCGAGTGTCACTAACGCAGTTTCAAGTGTGTGGATGGCCTTAAATATAGTGAAAATATTTCCACTTTTACCTATGTTCCGGTGCTAGAAGCTCTATGACTCATTCTTAGATAGTTGTAACTGTGTGGGCAATCTTAATTAAAACTAAACGTTTTCACCTTCCATTAAACTTCCGGTGGTTATGGAACTGTTTTCCACCAGAAAGAGATCTATCCCGAATGCTCAGTTCCCTCTGTCAGCAGGGTGGAGCCTGATTCCGAGGTAGCATCCTCTAAAAAAACAGTCTTGTGTCGGAAATAACAGAACAGTTACTCATTTTTATTTTGGACGAGATGCCAAAAACATTTCCAAAATTTAACGCTACCGGTCGTAGTTTGTTGTGAAGTTTAGGTCCCCTGGTGTAGAACAAGAACCGACTGTTTATTTAAAGGAATGCATTTCTGCGTTAATTAATAACTTAGTTCATAACATGCGTGAAAGATATTTGGTGCGACTAAGAATTCTGAAGACCGAAAATGTTCAGTATGAATTGGTGGCATTAGTTATTGGCGCCGTGATCAGCTTACAACTGATGTGTTTTGGGGCGTGATCTGGAATGTCGTTCAGAGTAATGCGAGATTTGGCTTGGGTGACCGTCTCGAATTGCACCTTGACCATGTCAGGAGGCCTATTGCTAATGGTAAAATGGCTGAGAAGACGGAAGGGCGGTGTTTAGACGTGACGAGTGAAATTAAAAAGAGTATTGTTTTTGTGAAGGCGGCATTTCTGTGTTTGGCTCATGCACTTATTATAGCGATGTGTAGGGTAAATGGAGACCCAAAGAACAAATCATATAGACATGGGTAATGTTTTGAAGCAACCTGTTGAAGATCTGTTAAAGGCTTCCGGTGTTGATTTGATAAATGGTGAAGCTCTTCACGAACTTGAAGTATTTCAAAATTAATGTTCGGACTACAACATTATTGTGTATGATGGTTTAAACCCTGAAAGCGTCATTTTGACAGAAATTCTCTTTCGAACAAGAAATTGTACCTGCTATATGATTTGGACTCTGAGCACTACAACGTCATTACAAACCTCAAAGCTGCAATGGCCAAGAGGTATATATATATATATGTAACGCGTGTGACACACTATACGACTTTACACACGAATGTGACCAAGCTTGTTCCTTGTGTACCACACTGTATGAAAGATCAAAGAATTGTGCTACATGCAACAGGTGGTTCCTCAGTGAGGAGTGTTTTCAGAATGATTTTGCCTACAAAGTGAAAGGCAAGCTAGTCTCTCAGTAGAAACAAGTATGCTGAAATTGTAGTTTTAGAGTAACAGCCTATTCTAAAAATGAATGTTTCAAGATATTTTGTAATTATTGTAACAAGAAGCACCATTAAGGCCATTTTTGCTACGTGACCCGACTGAAACCTAGCAAGCTGACAGACGGGTTTTTTAAATGTTTTCTTTGATACGCAGTGTACACAGGACCTTGAAAAGCATGATGGGTCCTTTGAACATATGTCCAACCTAATATTTGCTCAGCAGGTGTGTTCAAAGTGCGAAGGAATGGATGACTTGAATTTCGATTTTAAACAGTGTGATAAGCGTAACCACGTGTTTTGAACGGAAGACCCCTTAGGTACTTTTTTGACAATCTGCGGCAGTCCGGACTATTCGCGGACAACATTTACGTTATATAACATAACTCTCGTGGATATGACG
>Ga0123354_10012265_pt1 | contig 13282 bp, 2 predicted proteins | sample TergutLab28metaG_2_FD_97872 | JGI IMG/M metagenome (GOLD analysis project Ga0123354, IMG submission 97872) | Labiotermes labralis P4 segment gut microbial communities from Petit-Saut dam, French Guiana - Lab288 P4 | ecosystem: Host-associated > Arthropoda: Insects > Digestive system > Gut ...
CCTAATGTCAACTATAGTGGTCGTACCGCACCGCTAACCTCTAAAGTTGCATTTTATATATTTATTCAACAAATATAGGTACTGAATATTTTAAACATGGTATATACTCTCAGTTTTTTTCTCGTCAAAATGCAATTTGTTTCATAATTCTAACGTATTTGGTTCCTGTATTATTCACATTTTATATACAGGGTGTGTTAAAATTTAAAAAATAATTCCGGCGCCAAAAGGTTAAACAGTACCTGAATTTAAAATATTAGCATTTATCAGTTTGTTATCCTTCTAAGAATTCGAACATGGCCTTCATAAGTCGTAGTCTAAGACTCAATAACACAGCCAACGCACCAGAACTGTTATGTTATTAAGTACACTTCCTAACGTGTTTTGTTCTCTTCTTCATCTTGTCCCCCAGTCATCTCCTCAACGGCGCTCCGCCAAACAGAATCACTGAACCAATACATCTACAATGTGACCCGCTGTGTGACAAATTCAGCTCCTGACACCTCTGCTGCTACGAAAGAGGAGTGTCAGCTGGCCAACAGTGCCTCACAACTAACAAGATGAATTCTAAGAAACTAACAAACGATCTGCAGCACGCTGACAGTGGTAAACTGTTCCAACAAAACGCACTCCACACTAACAATCAGCTGGAAGTGTATAATTAAATAAGTGAGAAGAACCGAGTGTCCAATATGCTCTGTTCCCATGAAACACGTCACGCCTCTCTAAACCATTATATTATCAGCTTGTAAAGTTCAAACTGTCCCAGCGTCTAAGCACCATAACGTGAAGCCTTAGAGCTCTCCGTTCCTACCGACCAATCACCAGTCCAGCGCATCACATCAGCTCTTTCGTAGTCCCAAATTAGTACGTCTCTTCTCACCTTTTCACCTGAAGACAGATATGCCCAACTTCTGAAAGCCGATTTGGCCGGAAGAAAAGATCCTAAACCAAGAACATAAATCTAATAACACCAGTTGTGTAGGGCCATGAGAACCCTTACAAGTGACGTACTAATCAACACTTTAATGTATTATGGTAACTACACTGAACAGCACACCCTCCTCATTCGCGGGTTCGCGCGTCGCGGAAGAATTACTGCAGCCAACTGTCATGCATCGTGGTGTAGGTCCGCTCATCAGCCGTCGCGCTTCGTAAGCGAGCGATGTAAGTGCCCGCAACTGCCCGCTTACCTCAGCCAGTAGCCACTTCTACGTACATCGTGCGACACGGAATGTACTCAGACCGTAATTTCCACAGTTCGTAGAATTAATTACAGCCTTTATGTTCCAGTTGTCTCAAAAGTGTGATGTACATGTTGATGGACAGGACAATGGGCACAGCTATGAGAGACGCCATTATGTTATTAACAAATCAACGATTTGTATTGTCACTAAAATGAAGACAAGATCTCTCACTGGAAGCGTTAAGGCCAGTGCGAATTCGGAAGCAAAATACGAGGGGGTGCTCATAAGTCCTTAGCCCGACCTATTTCCCGATGTCGCAGGACGGAATCGATAGTGTCGTTGGAAAGAGGAGACTGTTCATGTGCCGAATTGCAAGTCTTTTCTTCTAACAGAGGCTGAAAGAAGCATGTCACGCGACGCGCGCGATTTCAACTACATGGAGACGCGAGCTGTCATCAAGTTTTTTTCCCCCCATACAAGGCAAGGCGCCGAAGGAAATTCACGCCATTGTGACAGAAACATTAAGGGAACATGCACTATCGTATGCCACCATCAAAAACTGGGTGGCACAGTTTAAACGTGGTGATTTTCCCGCCTGTAATGCGCCTCGTCCTGGACGACCCAAAACAGTGACCACCCAGGAGATTATTGATCAAATTCACGAGCTAATCTTCGAAGACCGCCGGATTTCGGCTTAATCAATAGCTGAGCAACCGGGCATCTCACGTGAGCGGGTTGTGTCCATCATTCATGAAGATTTGTACGTGCGGAAGCTCTCCGCGAAGTGGGTCCCTAAATGCCCGAACGCGGATCAAAAACGTCAACGGTGCCAGTCGTCTGAGCAACTTTCGGAATTTTTTCGGCTCGATCAACTGATTTCCTATCGCTTCGCAATTTGTGACCATGGATGAAACCTGATTAAATCACTATGGCCTGGAGACAAAGTAACAATCAGTGGAGTGGCAGCATAGCAGCTCACCCCGCTCCCAAAAATTCCGACTACAAAAATTCGCTGGAACATTTCTCGCCTCGAGTTTTTGGGATCAAGACGGCATCTTCTACATTATCTTCCAAATGGCCAAACTATCAACGCGGAGTATTACTCAACTCTGCTGGTGCAATTTAAGGACATTTTGAAGGTAAAACGCCGCGGGAAGGTCACCAAGGGGGTCTTGTTCTTGCACGACAATACCTCGGCTCACCGGGCACTTGCAACCCAGAAGAAACTGGCCTAACTGGGCTTCCAATGTCTTGATCACCCACCCTATTCTCCGGTTATGGCCCCGTCGAACTACCACCTGTTCCAAGGACTGAATAAAACAATTGAAAGGTCGCCATTTTTCATTCGACGCGGAGGTCATTGCTGCCGCGGAGACCTGGTTGGACGGACAACCTTCCAATTTTTTTTTTTTAGTAGCTTGCAAAAGTTAGAGCAACGGACTAAGAAGTGTATTGAGCTTCGTGGGGAGTGTGTTGAATAAATCCCGAATTTGATCGTTGTAGCTTGTTTCCTTCCTGGTCGGCCTAAGGACTTATCAGTACCCCCTCGTATTCTTGTGTTGTCGCGATCCGTTCCTCGAAAAGATGGGAAGACTTCTGAGTTTGGATGGAAGACAGCGACGAAACCTCTCGCGGCATCGTGCAAAGGAGGTATACTTCCTACAAGGACAAGAAGAAGGCAAAGCAATCGAAGATCAACACGTTCTTCACTATCTCCCTTCTCCTCCTCTGCCATGCACTGCGTCGTGAGATCACTCTTACTACTTTCGGTTAGGAACATCAAAGTTATTCCATTAAACACCAGCACAAAAATTTTAGACTTTGTTAATCGCTGACTTACGCACCACCATTTTTCGTGCGTCACTGGTTCCCCTAACACAATTTTTCCCATAATGTCTTAACTTTGCGCCTCGCGATTTCACGGCTTGTGGGATTTTTGAGAGACGTAACCCCCGCCAGTGGCGAGGGATTGCTGTATATACCACTAGCTTTGATGTTAATAACCCAGTAACGCTAAATGTACAGGGCCGTGAAAATCCTTAAACTTTACGTCGTAATTAACAATTAAATACATTAACTGTATGCACCGCTGACTTTAAAATAAAAAGCACTAATACATTTTGACTGCCCACAGAGAGCATTTATGTGCCATATGATCCTCACAGCAAACAGCAATTATTCCCCTAAATATTAATAATCAGCTGCTCTTTTCTATTAAAAAAAAAAAGAGATGTGTTTACTCTGAGGTGCTAACTTAATTTCCACTGTAATTTGGATGAACCTTAGGATCCAAATGTGGAAATGTTGAACTCATTGCTTTTGCGTTGCCACGAAATTTGGCATCTCATTTTAATGGGCGAATAGGATAATCAAATAAATGGGAATGGAATTAGTCAAATGTTTTGGTTAGAAGGCATAGAGGATAATATTAAACTCCATATTACAGAAACAGGACGTTAGATTATGGAGTGTCGTCTTCTGCCTCAGCATAGGTCCCAGTAGCGGACTGCTGTTAACACGGTAATGGAACTTTAGCTTCCATAAAAACTAGCTGAGCAGCTGGGCGGCTGTTAGCGGATCATGAACGATTCTGTTTCAAGTAGTTAAGTTACTGATTAGCCCGTCAGTCTGTTAGCCAGATGTCTCTGTGTTGTCTCAAATTTCAGGCATCAAATCGCTCCTGCGGGCACACAGACACACGGACAGTGTTACACCTTGTGGTGACCTTTTCAACCGTATCGTGGTTATGACCACCCTCGGTGCTGTCTAGCAACGCACAGCGAGTGTGGACGGAATAATATTGTTGTGCACCCACTCTCCGCCTGCCACTATACGGGTTCCGAGAAATCCCAAAAAAGGTAGCAATGTACATGTTGGACCGAACAGAGGAAACGTAGTTTCGAATGGCGTTGCTCTCATATTCGACAGGTTGAAAGTGATAAGGTTGCCAGCCCTAATCACCGGTTGCTTTTACCGCCCAGGAGATACTCTTGGTACTCATTTCTGTTAGAGACTACGTAGCCCCCATGGCCATAGTGCGGCCGGAAGGATTAAGTCAATGAAAAATCTCAATGACACCTTTGGAAATCGAACCCGCGACCTTCCGGCTTGTAGCGCAGTGGCGTCTTTAAGTGAATCACGTAAGTAAGGTGTTGGTAAAGTGCCAGTAAGTCTTATACGGAAATAGAAGTAGAGTACCACACATTTTAAACCTCGGTAGTAGATGGAGTTTATTTGTCAGTTTCACGTTTCGGTTGCTTCATACCCGGTTAAAGAGCCCTCGGTACTCACTGAATAAGAGGTTGGTTGGGCCCCAGAGCCTGTCTGGACACTTGGAAAGAAAAACCCTCTGAGTGCTCGTTTCTCCATCGCGTAGCTTGTCACTGTAGCTGCTTGCTGAGCTGTCCCGTACCCTGGACGAACCTTAGATGGATAAAATCACTGACGACATGAATCAGGTGCGTAGACTGTGCAGTGTCTGAGGACAGTGAATGATGAATTGGAGGGGGTATGGTAAGAAGCGGTCATGATTTCAGATGGTCTGCTGTTCCACAATTTTTGTGAGAGACTGAGGAAGTACACGTCAATGAATATAATCACAGTGTGGGTTTTCATGTGCCTACTATCTAGAAATTCTGGAAGCCTCAAACTCCTGGAACTCTAAGGGCCTGTCCAGGCCTGTAATGGAACAGCTTCACCTTTACTTAAAGAAGTTATCGGTACTTAGGAACATATAGTGTTACAGTGTTATAGTGTTGCAGTGTTGAGTGAAGTGACAATGAAGGGAGTAATTAAATGGAAACTGCGAGGAAGAAACTGAGGAAAACTACAAAAAATCTCAACCAGCATAGTCAGTCCTAGAACGGACATACAAGCCGTGACCTTCCGATTAGGGAGCTGGAGTGTTAACAATTCGACCGCAATATTCTGCGCTAGTGGTAAGCAAGCATAGGCAATGCACGTGATGCTCATACCTCCTCGGCCATCTTAGCATCCTGATAACATTTCAATCGAAGAGAAACCTTTATGGCGACTGAATTTCGCCGAAAAAATACAACGTACTTAGGTCTTCATTTAAGTGACCATCATATTTTTCCAATTTGAAACAAATACGCATTTTCTCGACAGAGTTTTCATGAAAGAACCCAATATCAAATTTCAGGAAAATCCTTCCAGTAAAAACCGCGCGGACAAATGCAGACGGACGGACATACGGACACGACAGAGGTAGCAGCGCTTTTAAAGTCTATGCGAATGCGCCTAAAAACCAAACTTCAGTACGAGTACAAGAAACGATTTTGGTACTCAGTTACAAACAGGTTTTATATAGCTGCGTTTGTTTGACCGAACAGTGTGTTGTGTTGCGGGAGCTGAGATGCTGGCCTGGGTAAGCTCAAACCCAGGACTGCCACGGACGAGTATGCTCAATGTGTAAGGTATAGTTGCCCCGTGCAAACCATGAACGCATACTGGGAGCGCAGGTATTGCTCCACTCATTAACCTCGACACCAGACGGACGTGGTCAGCCTCACACCCCGATGGATTTATCCCTTGAATAGAAGAGGCTGGGTGAGACCCAGAGCCGGTCTGGAAATTTTGGAGAAAAGAATAACCTCTTGCCACGGTCGTGAATTTCTCTGTCTAGTCCGTAGCCGAATCTGTACACTGACTAAGCTATCACGGGTCCTAAACTGTACCGTAGGCCTACAGATTCTACATCAATATTAAGGTCCTTATTAAGACCAGCGATAGAATTCCTTTGATGGAAAATCGTGCTACAACAGCGAAGACAAAAAAAAAAAAGCGGAAGAAACTCAGTTCTTGTAGGCATCCCAAAGCTAGCAGTCTATTACGAAAAAACTGTACACTCCTTCAGTCTTCTTATATCTGTCACCAACTGAGGGTATGGACGTATGACAAAGAGTGCGAAATGTGGCCCTCACACTGAACACTGTTATGACGCGTGGGAAGTGTCACGGGGCTCCCACGGCAAGCGTGTCCGATCGTTTGACATTCTGTTATAGAAAATGAACCATGTATTACCACTATTAATTTGGTTGAATAATTATAGACACAACTATATCTGTATAATACTTATATTAAAAAAAAGCAAATTCCTGCTTTTCAAAAAAGCAATGCATCCCCACTATACACATCGGCTGATTAGTGATGCTTAGGAAAATAATAATTGTTTCGACAGTGAAAAAATAATTGTTTTCACTGTCGAAACAATATTAGTTACCATGCTTATAAAGCTGACAATGCCGCACGTGCTGGTGTGCAGTCATACGTGTACAACGGGTGACCTCTTCCACTTCCACGTATCCAAATTTGCCAGACACAGTATTAGAGATACGCCGTTTACATGCGTACAAGAGCAACTAACCTGTGTCTTCCACACCAAGAGAATACACTTGCTGGAGGCAGAGCTGTACTGGCATGCAAAACCAGTTTTGTACGTTCCACGTTACCACTGCGGCGCGTCGCTTTGTGACACTTTTTGGCGAGTGACCAACGAATATACCCCTTAGTTTTTCCTTATCTGCCTATCGGTACGTAAAAACTCCAGAACCGGTGAAGGGATTTTCATGAAATCCTATACTGTGGAATTTCAGTAACACTTGTCGATACGTTCTGATTTCCTTGAAACTCGAACAATAACGGACACTTTACAGGACGATCTAGACGCTTTTATAGCTCTATATGGAGCGTGTCTGTATCAAAATTTATAGGAACGAAAATTTATAAATACAAGTGCGTAATACATTTCGGGTAATTATTATTTAGACGAAAATGAGTCATTGCGCCAGCCGGTAACGAACACTGGCTAACCTGACAAAGGGTTTCGTGCTTTTTCCTCATTCTCTCCAAGAAAATTCCGGGACACACTTCGATCAGACTCCGACAGCCTTCTCCCGAATCCTTCCCCATTTATCACATTGTCATTCGACACTAGTTTACTTGTCTTCTACAATCACAGCGTCTTTAAAACAATCCACACAACACTTATTTACATTGTTTATAGTGAAGCAATCGGTACTTTCACTGAGTGTTACCAGTAGGCACGGTCAACCTAAGCCCCAATTTCCCGTAAGAACTTGGTCCTGCCAACCACAGTGTTTTTTGAGGAGAAAAAAGAGCTTCTACATAACAGCAGTGCCATCTGCAGTACTGTCATAAAGCACGACATGCTAATTGCAAAGCACAGAGAAGTGCCTTTGACACATCGTCGACGTAGTTTAAACGTTAATTGCAAAATATACAATTCCTGAACAGTGACAAATGTACAAATATACGAAACGCTGTGTGTCTGAAAACTGCCTCATGTAACCCAAACGTGTGTGCCTATTCAAGCAACAATTGGACAACCAAAAGTACCTGAAGTTTGCACTCTCTAATAGGCTTATCATAAAACACGTCTATCTAACTTCAGTACTTTACGATTCGGCGAATTTTTACACGCGAAACACATTACGACTGATTGACATCTTACAATTTTTTAGTAGAGCAACTACTTGGGCCTAGGTGGCCTTGTTGATGAGGTCGCTGTATGGCACTCTGTCAGACACACACACACCCGGTAGGCCGCTACCTGCACAACACACAACAAACACAAGAGACGAACATGCATGCCCTCAGCGGGATTGGAATCCGCGATCACAGCAATCAAGCGGCTTAGGCTTCAGCCCTACGCCTTAGGAGGCGCGACCACCGGAATCCGCTAACTTCTTACGTTACACAATCATTATTATGCGTTCCCGAGCTTGGAGCTTCTTACAGCCTTTAATAATTAAATAAGTTATGATAGCACGTACGCCGGTATGTGCCTATCAACTTTTAGGAACTACACAATTCCTCCATCTTCAGAGTTGAAGTAAGATTTACCCTTATATTACTTATGAAGCAATCAATAGATACTACCCCAAGCAAGATCTGACCGCAGTGTAAATATAAATGATCACCACATGTCTGGTGTTTTATTCGGTCCCTCCCAGCCACCAGTCCAGGCACCGGTTCCACAAACACACACACCACAAGCTACATGCTTTCAAACCGGCCAAGAACCCTTCCTTCCAAATCCCTACATACTCGCAATTATCATTTTCACATTCAATGTGTTATAAACTGTCGGGTGGAAAAACGTTCGAACATTTGCGACATAACTTACATGGGCTACAGTTAATTTTGTACATGCAACAGACTTGTAACCGCAATAACAGTGATGTATACATAAAACAGATCTGCATCTGCAACAACGGTGTTATATGTCTATCTACCAGATATGTATCCGCAACAACAGTGTTAACAAACAACACTTTATGTATCCGCAATGAATGGATATGAATCCGATGCGGTGCGCAGAAGTACTGAAGGCGCATACGCAAATTTTAGGCACAACCAGAGTAACAAATGCAGCCTGTCTGTCTCACAGAAGTACACACTTTGTACCTGTCTTAAGTTGTACGAAGACAACGCGCGGTTCCATGCCGCCAACCCGTGGTCCCGACTTCGTGTCTTCGCTGTAGCGGTCACTGCTAGAATACTGACCGGTCCGTGCGCCGCTGATCTCCCTTCGGCCAGCATCGGCCCAACTCGGGTATGTTCGGCTCTAATAATAATGTAGCAAGGGTCATTGAATGGGCGAGCAAGCAAGTGGCACTGGAAGAATGTAGCAGCATCTAGGGGCCTCGCGTTTCTACTCAGGCACTTGTCGGTCAATGTATTGACTCTGCAAGTTTATCGCAGTAAAATTCGATATTCTCACGGCAGTAAAAACTTGCGGCATTACGGACTGCAGTACGCAGTCTGTTAATTGGAGGTTTTGGGGAAATATGTTGCCTCCTTCCTCCGAGCAGAGGATGGAAGGTTCACACTGTGCAAGTTCCGTGCTTTACACAAATATCTATTATAGAAAATTCCACCTAATGCACTTCTATGACAAAATATGTGTTGTGCGCTACTGTTTTACAGTTTGCATTTCCCTATTTGTTTCGGCTTAAATAAGTCATCTTCAGGGAGACTCAGTCACAGAGAAAAACAGTGCCATATCAACACAAGTACTCATCGTCGTCAAATACATAGTAGAAACATATATAAAATGTAGCAGCCGGTAATTTAATTAAAATACAATTAACACTCGTTCTTAACGTTTCTTTGATGCTAAAATCAAGTTAAAATATACAGCTTTAGTGCGTATAAATACCTTTCATTCCAAAACACACGTGTATGCGCTTCTCGCATTCAAATATCTTTACATTCATCTTCAATCCTAATATGGATCTAACCCGTGTAATATTGATGCCATGTGCACTGTATGATAAAACACTCCGTACAAATACAGTGCGCATGGCCTCAAGATTACACGGTTTAGATCCACATTAGGACTGAATGCAAGAATGCAAGAAGGGAATACACGTGTGAATTGGAATGCTAGGTACCCATATGGACTTAACCCTTTGACGCCTAATGTCAACTATAGTGGTCGTACCGCACCGCTAACCTCTAAATTTGCATTTTATATATTTATTCAACAAATATAGGTACTGAATACTTTAAACATGGTATATACTCTCCTTTTTTTTTCTCTTCAAAATGCAGTTTGTTTCATAATTCTAACGTATTTGGTTCCTGTGTTATTCACATTTTATATACAGGGTGTGCTAAAATTTAAAAAAAAATAATTCCGGCGCCAAAAGGTTAAACCATATACTTTAACATAATTTCAGCATCGCAGATAGCAACATTACGCACCGGTGTTAACTATATTTTTAATTAAATGCATAAAATTACATCTGGCTGCTACATCTTATACGTATTTACATCACATGCATTTGACAACCATGTGTACTTACGTTAAAACATGCAATGTTGTGCTCTGTGATTGAGTCTTCCATGAACTTGTAGTGGAATACAAACTATATAAAAGAGTACAACATATATTTTGTGTGTAGAAAAGTGTAATTAGTTAGAACTATATACAATAAACAGGGGGAAGGTTCCTCTGAAACGCTGGTGCCCACGTATATAACTGAGATTCGCCCGGAAGACCATAATTTTAAAGTTTATCTCCTTTCGTCAAAATTGGTTTCCATCAAGAAGTTTGTGTTCTGAAGACAGGGAGCAATTAAATTGTGCCAAACAGAGTCTTCCTTAAAAGGTGCATGTTTATTGAACTCGTAAATTAATCACCTGGATTATTTTGTACAATGACCAGCAAATGCATAATTAATTGACAAATTATCACACGACTCCTAAATGTTCCGACACTGCTGTGTCATCCTCAGGAAGTTCGTAGTTAGTACCTTGCCAAGTTACACAAGTATGTCGAATGCATTAGTTGGTAATATAATGTAAAATGTTCAATTATTGGCAATATAATTTAAAATGTTAAATTATATAATCAACTAATGCATTTGACATACTCTTGTAACCTGGCTAGGTACAAACTATGAACTCCCTGAGGATGACACAAGAGTGTCGAAACATGTAGGAGGATTGTGATAATTTGTCAATTAATTGTGTATTTGTTGGCCATTGTACAAAATAATAAAAGACACACGGTACAGGTGTTAAAATAATCATCTGTAGTTATGAAACCTGAACAGTCATCACCCTCAAAATCAAAACCCTGCCATGTAACACTCCTAATACAGTAAAAATGCAGTTCAAACATAACCTATTCTCTAACTACAACTGAAGTTATCGAGTTCTTAATTACACACGATATAAACATTACTAGAGGAGTGGAGTTCTAGCGCCATTCAATTTTCGAAGCACGAGATGGCGATAAACGGTCAGCTCTAGTACAGGCCGCTTTACCCCCGGGTGAAGGGTCTCGGCACCAGTTGGGTATGAAGCTGCATAGGTCCTTGATCGGGTTTGGACGCAGTGGCTAGGAGAATAAGTAACGAAATGCCGCGTTCGTTCAGTTTTGCCCTTTGGTTTCAAAATCATGAATATTTCCAGGAAAGAAACTGAAAATGCTTGAGTATTTGAAAGAGACCTTCGAAGTTTCGTATCTTAGCAACACATTTACAGTATATCGTAATCGATATGTTGTCAACGTCGAGATATCGTAAATAAAGCCATTTACAATCGATTGCGCTCGATTTTTACGTTCGGATCAACTGTTTCTTCGGCCTCACCTTGTATCTCAAAAAGAACAGCGTCTTTCCCAATTACAAACACCAGTAAGGGCAACAGACATCACCTTCATATACGTACATAAGATTTAATGTAAAGTGTCTGTTGTTTGTGTGCGACTTGCACCAAAATCGGAATAGGTTGATATTTCTTTTATTTGGTGCAACAGCCCCCTATGGGCAAGGGGCCTCCTCACTCACGAGGTTTCTATATCACGCTCAACGACGCACCACAGTCGGTAGGACTCCTCTGGACGAGTGATTAGCTTGTCGCAGAGACCTCTACCTGACAACACACAACACTCACAATAGACAGACAACCATGCCCCTGGTGGGATTCGAACCCATAATCCCAGCAGGCGAGCGGCCGCAGACCTACGCTTCAGACCGCACGGCCATTGAGATCGGCTAGATAAATGTTAGTAAAACTAAAATATAAAATTCTACGAAAATACGTCCTGTACCAATCGTGTTACGCCATGCGGAGAGACGGGCGGCCATACGTTACGAAGCTAACACCTGCTGTTACCAACAGTTCTTCGGGCGCGTCTAAACACTTCTTACCCCAAACAGGATTGGAACTTCGAATGTTTTCGAACCAAACATTATTCTTCTTCAGATGTCGATCTACAAACAGTAACATCTGTGCACCTACAGACACAAAATCTGGACGACCCCTGGTTCGAATCTAGACCCGGAGGCATGCCTGTGTTTGTTGTTTCGCACAGTCCCCCCAAAATATCTGGGAAGCCATCACCTCATAATAGGCCATAATAGATTCCTTCCGTATCCTTTCTCATTTATCATTCACAGTCATAGTTACCATACCATTCAAAGGTACCTAACCGACACAGTTGAAAACTTGTCTTTAAACATCCGAAGAATTTCCCGTATCTGTTGGTCTTCCCACAGTTCATATCGTTAAATTCCGTACTTAATTTTATCTACCTAATCGAGCTAAATATCGTGATATCGCTACCCAGACACGTCGACGAACTGACGAAACCCACGAGAATAAATCAAGATCACGGTTTGTGGAATGCAACTAGGCCTAACAAATGACAAGGCGTCACATCACCCGCCACCGCAGTCTGAAAATTCGCCAACGTGAAAACCTCAAATCTCACGTAAATCAAGGTACATTCCGTGGCTGGGTTTAAACCGAGAATCTTCCTAATGTGACACGGGTTACCGCTATGTTAATCTGCTAGTCGACACGTTCGTATGTGAGAGCCGTAATAAATGTAGACTGTAGGGACAAGCGAAGGGGAAACCAGATCAACGATTTCCTGTCCAAATTTAGAGAGGAGGAATTACGGCATAACCTCGTGGGCCGACAGCCTTGTCACACCCTCAGCCAAATGAACACACCTTCAACGGTCCGGCAAGGCGAACAGGGCTGACCCACCCCGGTAGGATATATGAATCAGGTTGAAGGTTAAAATACAACTATCTCTCACGAAACTTTCCGAGCATGAAATGCATACTAAGCATGGATCAGTTCAAAATAAGCATAGATCAGTTCAAAATAAGCAGTGGTCAGTTCAAAATACGCATAGATCAGTTCAAAATAAGCAGTGGTCAGTTAAAAATAAGCATAGATCAGTTCAAAATAAGCAGTGGTCAGTTCAAAATAAGCATAGATCAGTTCAAAATAAGCAGTGGTCAGTTCAAAATAAGCATAGATCAGTTAAAAATAAGCATAGATCAGTTCAAAATAAGCAGTGGTCAGTTCAAAATAAGCATAGATCAGTTCAAAATAAGCAGTGGTCAGTTCAAAATAAGCATAGATCAGTTCAAAATAAGCAGTGGTCAATTCAAAATAAGCATAGATCAGTTCAAAATAAGCATAGATCAGTTCAAAATAAGCAGTGGTCAGTTCAAAATAAGAATAGATAAGTTCAAAATAAGCATAGATCAGTTCAAAATAAGCAGTGGTCAGTTCAAAATAAG
>Ga0123354_10012269_pt1 | contig 13280 bp, 11 predicted proteins | sample TergutLab28metaG_2_FD_97872 | JGI IMG/M metagenome (GOLD analysis project Ga0123354, IMG submission 97872) | Labiotermes labralis P4 segment gut microbial communities from Petit-Saut dam, French Guiana - Lab288 P4 | ecosystem: Host-associated > Arthropoda: Insects > Digestive system > Gut ...
GGGCACAGATAATATGGAACACTGTCGTACAGCCAGACAGGGCACAGATAATATGGAACACTGTCGTACAGCCAGACAGGGCACAGATAATATGGAACACTGTCGTACAGCCAGACAGGGCACTGATAACAATATAATAAGTGCATGCGCTTTGCATGCTGGGTAACTAAAGCTACAAACACACACGCGGAAAATGTAACACTTATGGCTTTTCCACAGCAACAATGTTTTCGTGAACGCGCCTGAACGTTACGTTTATACGTACATTGCCCCCTCGTGTTCGCAAGTCTTAACTAAGTTTTTATGGCTCGACAGTCCTAACGGATCTAGGCTTCCACATCGTTCAGGTTTTGAGATCACGCTCAGACACATCACACTCGGTAAGACTCCTCTGGACGAGTACTGAGCCCGTCGCACAGGCCGCTACCTGACAACACACAACAATCATAACAGACAGATATTCATGCCACCGTAGAAATTCGAACTCGTAATCCCAGCAAACGAGCGGTCGTAGACCTACGTCTTCGAAGGTGCGGCCAATGGGAATGGCTTACCTAGTTGTTGCATGCTGTAAATCTGAATGAACTGTCAGTATTTTAAGTATAAAACAAGTCAGTTAACTGTCTGTGGTGACAAAGTGCTACCATAGTAGTTTCCTGGCTCTTATTCCTTTCACTCCAAATCAAGAACGACACTCTTTTTGACATTCAGAAGATTAGAAGTTGCTCTGTCCGTCTAATTCCCAGTCTTCCCACATTGCTTGCCTTATGGAATTATAGAGTCTTCAGGAAAGCACTATTTTCATGTTCAAAACTTTTCGTCTTTCTGTTCCTTTTGTATGACCATTTGTTTTTCTGCAGGCACGCCTGCTTAACGGAATGTTCTGAGCTTGAAAATTGCCTAAAATATTTAAGTATTCGTGATACTCCCATTGTTTTGTACGTAAAGTTTCCTATTTCATAGTTATTTAAACTGCGTCCGGCACATTGCATAATTTTCTTAGTTATTTAAACTGTGTCTGCCATGCTTGCGGGATTTTATTAGTTTCTAATATATACTTATGTCGAACAGTTTTGAAATTAAGACTACAAAGGAGCTCCATTAAGTTGGAGGTCCGTATCTAATTCCAAGCCAGTCACTTGGGCATTTATGGTAAATCAAGCGGCACTGGTAAATGTTTTTCTGACAGGGCCTCGCCTTTCCCGTGTGAGTTTTATTCCACCAACGCTCCATCCTCATTTACTCATTTAACAGCGACGCTGTAAAATCTCAGCAACTGACGGCTTTGTTTAAATAACGTTTTAGAAAAGAGCTCCAGCTTCTTCAATTTATTTGCCATTAATTTTAGCAGTTATTTAAAGGTGCATCACGAACATTCAAATATCGGTAATTTCTTTGAACTTTAACGAAAACGTAAATTGATATATTATCACTGTTATCACATTCTAAAATAATAATAATTTGTCTTAAAAATTGAAATCAAAATTCTAGCATATTTTAGTAGGATGCTGAGCTGTATTCATTTTTCCCACATCACGCAAGCGATTTGCTATCTTTTAATTTGTACTGTAATAAAAATATACCATAATTACCTAGGTTCTGAACTTCGGTTCGGCAGCTGTCGTATTTACAAGTTGTGCAAATTTCGTAAAACAAGTGCACAGAAATTTAATAAATCTACTGCAGATGGCACTGTTGGCATCTCAAAATTCAAAGCCTGGTGTCTCTTATGTCCTCCCCTATCTCCTACTGGTTCCCACCTAACTTACACCCCGTGTGTTGTAATTAAAATTGTAGAAAGTGTGGAGAAAGGGAGAAAACCTTTGTACGAAGGGTGAGGAAAGAAGTACAAATAAGAATGTAAGATGAGAGGCCAAACAAGAGGAAGGTGGAGCCGTGTTCTCTCGTTATATTTCATTAGCCAAATCTTGAGGAGAGTAAGACGAAAAGGCAGATGAAAAAGCTTACACCAGTGCGCAAAATTTTAATGGCATTTTCTTCTCCTGTCGAGTGAATCTTCCACATGAGGGTTTAATAATGACAACTTCCGATGCACAGACAAGCATTTCAAAGTTTTAAGTTACACTCAGCTGCGTGTTAATGTTATCTGATTGTCGTCTGCTTGCGTGCTCTTTTTACGTGACAAACACCTTAAGAGTTTTGATGTTGTATTTCAACTGCTTCACTATTAGAAGCGCACTTGAAATTTCGTGAGCACTTTTAAAAGATTCGTGTATTAGTGTGACATTAGATGAACTTCAAAGTACCACACTAACCCGCGAAAACCATTTCCAAGAGTCAATGACACAAACAAATTATCTGCCTTTATTGCCGCTGGCTTATATTGTTTCAAAATTATGGACGATTACTGTGGACTAATTGCTAGTACTGGTACTGAAATTTATCGAAGGTAGCCACCTTACAACATACTGACAAATCATATAAAATATAAAGGTAAAGGTAAAGTGATCCCGTTACAGGCCCGGTGTGGCCCAGAGGGTGGGTAGAGGTATAGCTCTACTCTTCCATGACCGCGGCACTAGAAGGGGGTGAATGGTCAGCAGCACGGCCCGGCCGCACTTTACCCCGGGAAAGACCCGGTACCCATTTTACAGGAGGCTGGGTGGGCCACATGGCCGGTCTGGACGGGCGGAAAATCTCGTCCCTACCGGGATTCGATCCCGGACCGTCCAGCTCATAGTCAGTCGCTATACCGACTGAGCTACCCGGCCCACCATATAAAATGTAGAACTCATTAAATATATAAAGTTTAGTTTTTTAATATCAGGAAATGGCAGTGCGTTTCTACTTAATATTCCCCGAAATGCAGCTCTATTTCTTTTAAAGATTCTCAGGCCTTTTTCCTTCTGGTAAGAGCAACTTGTAATTGAAGATGTGTGTGTGTCACTGCAGGCATGATATTGGTTTTGGGAAACTGAAGCACTCTTAGACAGAAACCTATCTCAGTACCACTTTGTACATCAAAATCCCCATACGAAATAACCTGGGATAGAACCCAGGACTCTGCGATGAGAAACCAAAAATTTACAGAGGAAAATAAACCTAAATTATGTATAAAAAGGCGAAATTATTTTATTTACCAGACAGCAGCCTTTTCGTTCCCCAAACTATACACAAACTTCACTATAAAAAGATCAGACTCCATGCACCATACAGGGAAATGATCACCGTTCATTGAGAGGATCATAATCAGACTTAGAGTTTATGCAAAAAGTTCAGAGATATTCATATTATAAGAAGTTGTGTACAGAGTAACTACTGAATTATGCAGAGCTAACGCAGGTCTGAACGCATGTGACGAAGGTGTATGTGTATTGCTGTGGGCCACGTCCAGCTTACAGAACTACTTCAAAAACGAAATTTAGGAGACTGAATGATTTTCCGCCCTGACGTTTAGAGCAAGGAAATATTCTGATTAAAGTGGCGACTATAACGTGGTCACTGACCACGAAATGAATGTGTGAACAGATTATGTAAAATTCTCTGTTAATGTCAAAAGTCATTAGTGGGAATGAATCATAGACGTAATTGTTTTCTAAAGGACCGCTCGAGTAGGGAGCTTTTTCTCTTTGCATCTGAAGAAAGGAGTTTATTATTATTATTATTATTATTATTATTATTGAAAAATTCTACTTGAAAATACAGAATGTGGGCAGTGTCGAAAATAATAGCAACCTTGTTTATTACCTTTCCTTGAAACGTTTTTCAATTTGGGTATTATTTAAAGGGATAAACAGAAGAATATTTTTTTTATTTTTACGGAGCGTAAAGTCTGTGATATTCTATAGATTTTTTAACAATCGATTCACATTTCCTACAAATGAAGATCAAAACCACCGAGCGGCCACCTGCCTGACCGACTAACTGACCAACTGTTGACCCACTGACTGGCCGAATGATTGGCTGCCTTAACGCCTGAACGGCTGATTGAATGGCTGACCAACTGATGGCTAAATGACCGACTGACTAATGAACTGGCCGACTGACACTGACCGATTGACCGACTGACAGGCTGATTTACCCACCGACTACCTCCTAGACCGCCTACCTTTCTGCCTGATTTATTGATTGATTTTTTCATTGTTTAATCTATTATTTCCATACCTGAAAGCGTGACTGGCTACAAGACATTCACCGACTGATCAGACGCACCAAACAACCAAATGACTGAATGTCACAGTAGCTGTCACCAAAGAATATTTCCTGACTAGTTATACTGAATTATTATCTGAATATGTGACTGGTTGAAGGATAAAATGATAAATTTCTCTGATAGACTCGTTGACTGATACAGTAACTGGCCAGAATGACAGTGACTAATTATGCGATTGGCCTAATGACAGTGGACGAATGGGTTTTGGTTTCGGTTGACATTCTCACAACAATAATTCACTTGACGCACCAATGAACTAATTAACTACTCAACGGCATTTAATTTGCGAAGAAAATTTCCGATAAAATTATTGTTAATATTGTCGGCTTAAATGTCACAAAATCTATCAATATTTGTGTGTGTAACATAAAGTACCCTGATCTGTACTTCGAACATGTGTAGGCACAATCTCGTCTCGTACTGTTGAAGAATGTATGAGAAAATTACATTCAGTTTGCTTCCGTCCGCTGAGAGCACATGAGACAGAGCTGAAGTGAAATTAAAGGAATATTCACAGAAGGGACTTCCCGGATACAAAGAAGCAGAAAGAAGTTAACAAAAGTTGAAACAGAAAAGAATCAGAAGGAAACGTTGCTTTTGAAATTTATAGGATGCAAGCAGACGGAACGCTAGTTAATTTTATTTATTTTATAGTCTGGCTGTTGTGTGTCATTGTGCAAATTGCATGAAATAAATAGGAAGCAGACAGTGGGACGGACAGACCGCCTGTAATGATACATGTCTTTGTAACAACAGCGTAGGGGACGGAGAAGTGAACCTCATATGTACTAGACTAGCCAAGTGTCAATAGAATATATATTATTTCACAGTCATCACAGTCTAAAATATGACGTTATTAGAAATGATTTAATTATCTTTAATTGTAATTACTTAATAAAATTTGTGTTAGAATGTAAAAAAATTTTATATATATATATATATTCTATTGATTATTGAACACAACGAGGATGTCTCACTTGAAAATTAGTGAAGTGACTTTTTTGTGCGGAAAGGTTACATTCCTTGTCATCATCATGAAAGGCTAAGTTCACGGTCTACTATGTCCGAATCGTATTGGTCTTCCCATTATTGTTGTAGTCCACCCAGGTAAGGGCGTCCGCTAGGACGATACTGGACAGCCAGTAGAGGCAGACACCTGTCTTTCATTCTTGCCACATGTTTCTTCTTCTTCTTCCGTCTTTTACTAATTAGAATACTAGTCATTCGTCAGGGATGATTATGTTTTTGATTATCAAGTTACATTAAACGTAAAATTGGTCTTAGAAATCTCATCTTTGCTGCTTTCAATTGAGAAAATTTTGAAATTATACCCATAATTATATCCTAGAACCACCAAAAATATTATTAATTTTGTAAAGCAATGTTCATGTACAGCCTTAACCACATACAGCAGTGTAGTTACTGTCGGTGCCACATGCATTTTTAACTTTTAAATGTCCCTGCATTTTGCCCAAAAATACCATCCTTGAAGTTAAAGGCAGCAGGTTCCTACATAGTACGGTACGTACCTACCGTACCACTTGGCGTCAGAAACTATAGCACCGTAACAGCAACAAATTCGCCTAAGTTGAACGTGTCTGTTGTGTGGTTAACACTTCCTCGTAAGAGCATTCGTGTTCTCAAGTTTGAAGCCGATTGTCAAAATATAGGTTATCGTCGATTCCTTCAGTGTCTCCAAGTAACTCCCACGATTGCATTTTAAATTATGGCATATCCACTTTTATCGGATCCTGCACAATTCCTCATTCTCAATCATTATACAGTTTGTCGTTACATAACAAAGGTAGCCAGCCGCAAATTATTTGATGTAAGGTAGCAACACTTCGCACTGCCGGGTAGAAAGCAGCCAGCGCCTTCTGTTAACGATATGGCCTTTGAACCCAGTAGCTTAAAAAAGTAAACAGAATTCGCCGGTGTAATTTACAGAAATTGCTACTGTGAATAAAGAAATATACACTGACAACCTTTGTCGCCTCATGGATTTGGTCAGAAGGAAACGCCCCGAAAAATGGAGAACCAAAAGGTGGTTTCTTCTTCAAGACAATGCTCCAGCACACCGGTCGGTTTTGTTCAAGGATTTCTTAGCAAAGAACAATGTGACAGCATTACAACATCCCCCACACTCTCTTGACCTGGCTCCAACTGATTTTTACCTTCCGTCCAATGAAACCAGCATTGAAAGTACGGTGATTTTGTGACGCTGCTGACATATTTAAGAATGCGACGACATGGCTGAAAAGGTTTTCACAAAATGACTTCCAGGAATGTTTCCGATAGGTTTACAGTTGATTGTAGAAGTGTATGTTTGCGCAAGGGGAATATTTTGAAGGAAATTTAGCTTAAATGTTGCAATAGGTTGTATTTTTCAGAAATAAAGTGATGCCGGGAATATTTTGAAGGTAACAAACATACGACGGTCCCGTCCTCGGACCACGAGCACCATGTTGACAGTCGCGTTTGACGTTACATGGTCCAGTCTCGCAATCATGATTTCCATGACTCTGCACTAACTCAGTACAAAAAAGGAGATATGAACAGACGAGAGGGCAGAGCAGTGCATTCATAATTCATGACCTCTTCCTGTTCAGAACTTCATTCACTTCTGAACGTGTCTATTTCCTTTACCTACACTATTAGGATATTTCTCCGTTCTGGCCAAAAGAGGAAAACCAATCTTAGTGACAGAGCAAATAACTGTGCATACGTAACATTCATAGAGAAAGTAGAATCCATTTGCATGTGAATGAAAAGCATTATGACACAACATTCTGGGTAAATACAGAACTTTAGATCTAGCACAGGCATCGTCATCATTATCAATCTGTCTACCAGTAGGGCCGTTTTTACTCTGCTTTTCCCTTCAGTTGTCTGTTTCTAGTTTTAGCCAGTTTTAGCCAGTTTGTACATCATTCACACCAACTTTCGTTACATCTTTCAAGCCCTGACATACCACCAGGCGTCCTACTCGGACATTAAAACTTTGCACTGCCACTCTAGTAGAAAAAAAAAGATGTGACTTCCTTGAATTCTTTGCACAAAGCGCATGAGAAGAACATACACATCTAAATTCCTTCTCGCCGTAAGTTCGTATCTTATGTTTCTGAAAACAAAAGAGGTTTTCGACGAAGGTTGGTGCTGGACAACACCTGAAGCATCTATGTCTGACATGTATCCAAAAGCCAAGAATATCTTAATAGAAAGTAATACATCTATGAAAGCAAATTTGATCGCAATAACTAAGAGATACAGCTTTTATTTAAAATAATTTTTATATCATAAATAGAGACAACAAAATTATAAGTGAAACGTACGTACTGATGCTAGAAGTAGGGATATCACGATATCATTTTTGTACTTGCTTTCAATGAATATTAATTTCTATGAGGTATAAAACATCAGAAGGAAGTAATTTGAAATGTACTTACACTCCAAAGAAGTGAGGCGCTCTACCGCATTCGGATTATTAATTTTAAATCACATCAACTGATGTGACGACTGTGTTGTATTGCACTCATATACTCAAATATCTAAATCCAGCGAAACGGTAAGAGTCGCAAGTTGCTAAGTATTGCCACGCTACCTCCTGTCCACATCAATAGAGCCAAACTATACCGCGGTCTTCTGTTTCTCTAACAACCGTCCCCCTACGGCAGCACATATATGTAACACTCGTGAAATATTAATGTAGCCTTCCATTCTAGATACAATGAGCATCGCTGTTAAACCAAGACCCTCTCATTCCAACACGCTTTTTGATTCTTTTACACAAAGAATATATATCTCGCAAGGAGAGTGGATACTGTGGGAGGAGAGAGACGTTTTCAAAAAAGAAAAATGGGGAGAGTGGGTCTGTGCTTATGAATGTTTAATGCTCTTTGCTTATACTTGGTTCAAAAGATGTCTTCTTGCAAAGAAAGGTTATGTATGTACACTTCCTCGGGGGATCCCTTCTGCTACCCCGCAACGATGGAAAGCAACTCAAAAATTCATATAAACAGAAAGACAATCTCGCTCACTTCCGTTTCCACATAACCTCTACAAGATGGCCGACAGTACGACCACTGCGCTCTTGCGGCAAAACACTGAAATATCTACCCCGTTATTTGAACTGTACTTCGGGACGACCTCCTCTTTTGTTTCAGCATATATGTTACAGTTCGTATTTATTCCGTCTTGCTTTTTTTTTTTACCTCTTATCCCTTTATGTGGAATATTTTATCTATCTTTTGTTTCCCACTGTCCTGGAGGTGTCAAGCTACAGCGCTTGCTCATGTAGACACAATAATGCCAGCCTTTTCTGCGATTTATATGAACACTTTTCCAGTTCAGCCCTTCTCCATTGGCGCCAGAATAATGCAGCGGTCTTTGAAGTAGCATTTCACCTTTTTCGAATTCTCCGAGTGTCGTTGTTTTACTTTCGTTCTCAAAACTTTAATATAAATTAAGGTTTTGATTTTGATATATATATATATATATATATATTACTGGCACGAATTGGTGTATTCCGAGTGAAGTAGTATTGATGGTTTTGGCTGCAGTTGTTCTTATTTCCTATATTAAAGTATTTACGTCATGCAAACTTGCTGTATATTTTATACATTCTTTTGCTCATTTTTCTCAAATCCATGCTTTATCTCTTACTTGTTTTTTCATCCTTACTTCTTAAATATAAATTCTTTATATCTTTTTTTCCTTCGTTCCTTTCTCGTTTATTTTAATTTTTCACTTGCCGACTTCTCGTCTTTTAATTTATTATTACTTCACTGGGTTTCAAATGTGTATAAAACTGTTCTTCTAGTGCCATTTTAATACCGGAACGTTAGAACACAGGGAACTGTGTTCCTTTGTCCTGGCAGCTCATATTCTTGGCTTTTCAGTTGCCATGGTTACGACAACAATGAAAGTTTCCGCTACCGTAGAACAAGATGACATCGCAAACAGCAGCGCCCCTCACTCTCACTGCTACCTTAACCCAATTTACACTTGACGGCGTAGAAGCAAATGAACTTTGCACTCCTGTGCTTCTATATCAGCAGCCCCTTCCCAGCATCTCGACCTCTTGTTTGGTTTTTACACCCCCATCCCCTCTTCGTTTCTCTGCTAGCTCATTCATTCTGTGATATTTGGATTTGCATCTTATTTATTCTACCTTTGCCTCTTCAGTCACTGTCCTCACCTGAGAACACCCCAGTTTACATTTTAGATGACACTTAGATATACCATGCAGGGATTCTTGTTACACCCTCCCCATATTTTTCGAACTTTCCTCCCTTCAGCCCACTCTGTGTACAGACCCGGAGCAAAATTCTGAGACACTACCGCCCTAAAAGTTTTCAGTAACTCAGGTTTCCTGAAAACTGCAGATTCTGTGAAGGACTGGCCGTTTTACTTTTTCAGGGCCAAGATAACTCTGAGAAAAATAATGTTCTGGCGCCAGAGCTTTTTATTTTCGCCGCGATGTCTGGAATTTGTCTGCCGTCTTCCAATCCAGCGGGTGCCAGGGACCCTTTGGGCGGCGTTGAATGGCCGGAGTGTGAAGATAACCACCAACACCAACACCAACACCAACACCAACACCAACACCAATACCAACACCAGCACCAAAACGATGTCCTCCAAGAATGGGAATGTAATATGAGTGGTTCTTTACCTCCACGTTCCCCATACGCGTCAATGGTGTGATGCTGAGACGCCATGAAAACTTTTCCTTATCTTGAGGTAAAAGGGTACGGATTGGAAGGCGTCGATTTTGATGGTGACGATGATGGCAACGAAAATAAAATAGAAGTAGGAGAAGCATGAAATACTGAAGATGATATTGATAATTCTAATGACAAAGACGGAAAATTACACTTATGTATAAAAATCTGTGTTATTCGGAAGCATTCGACATGCTGTAAAACTTGTGTCAGAATGTCTTAACAGTGAGTGTATTGCCTTGACTACTCCGCTCCACTCCTGAGCCTTTCGATTCCTGCAGCCGTTTCTCATCACTCTCTTGCATCATTCGTATTGCAAACACAATCGAAGCTTAAACAAGGCTGTATGTGATGTGTAAACAGTGCAGCTGTTGCAAGGAGCGCGACAAAATTATTAAATCACGTACTTGACGTGTGACAGTACGCGGTACTTCACTTTTCACAGTAATCACTCCGCACAAAAAAAAGTTCTTTTTTAACTTATTTATCTAAAGTTAATATTTATACTTCCTTCGTAATATTACCTCTTAGCTCAAGGATGTTCAGGTGGGCTAGGTATGTAGATGGGATAGAGGAAAACTCTTTCTAAAGAGACAATAGTAAGAAATGGCTGCGATTTGAGGAAGCTATTGACGGTGGTACTAAGGTCGGTTTGTGTTCTACTTATCAACTGGATTATTTATGCAGAGTTGAATAATAAACGATAAGGTGGCTATGAACAGTGAGATATTAAGGAACCGTAACTACTTCATTTAATGCAGGTTTCACCTGGATTTAATACAGAAAAAATCCCAATATGTCGGAAGAGTCATTATATCAGGGGAGACTCAAAGAGGATGACTTGCGACTTACACTTAAAAGACAATAGAAACTTGTGTGTTTTTGTGGTCTGAAAGTGCTTCGGGCAGAATGGGTGCGACTGTGATGCTTTTGTGACTGATGTAGAGGGTTCTGAATGTGAGTGAAAAGGGAAGAAATGTTGTGACGTTGATGAAATATTGCTGATCAAGTGAATTTGTGTGTGGGTGAAATGACGAAAGACAGGTTTGGAGTTAATAAGTTGGTTGGAAAGAGCGAGTGACGGAGACCTTGGGTTGATTTATTCTTTTGTGAGAACGATAAAAATGTTATGAGTTATGAGCTGGTTTGTGAGTGGGGTCGGTTCAGTAGCACGTTAGCACACTGGGTGTTGACATTTCAGAGGTTGGTGCAGTTTGCTGGTCGCAATAAACAGGAAAGGTTGTGAGTTGCTGACTTAGTTTGTGCAAGGTAGTGATTTTGTGGGGTTCACTAACCCTGTGGTTCGAACTTTCTTTCAAAAGATAACACCTTACAGCTTGTCACGAAATGATGTGGAAATTTAAAGAGCTGTATTTTTCCACAAAAGATAGTTATTGCACCCGACACTTTGCCAGTTATATCCACTCCTCATCTTCACACATCATTTATACAAAACTCCTTTTATTAATTATTATAATGTGACCAACAAATGCACATACTAAATTAGAATTACAATAATGTTTTAACATTTCCTATTAAAACATTATTGTAATTCTGACGAAGTGTGTGCATTTGTTGGTCACACTGTAGCAATTATGTCATAATGCAAGGAATAAATATGTAAAATTCCTTTGATTTTTTTCACCTACGCCTAAGGAAAATTTATCTTTACTAAATAGTGAAGGTAAATTTCGCCCTATACCAGGCCATGAAGGACCAGCGAAATAATAGAAGTATAGCCTTACTCTTTCTTTAATCTCGGTGTTACATGAGAGTGGGTGATTAACGTCAAGCCTCTGCAGCTTTAGCCCAGGGAAAGAGACCCGTTACCAATTATATAAGAGGTTGGGTGGTCTCCAGGGACGGTCTGGACGGATGCAGAAAATCTCGTCCCCACTAAGATACGATCTCCGGAATGTTCAGCCCGCAGTGAGTCACTGTCCCGGTCCACGATCTACAGTACTACAACACAATAATTCTATATGCAGTGAAATATACTGATTGGTTTTTGAACCGTGTCTGTGTCGAAGTACACATATATTGGCAGAAATCTGCTTCTTTGAAATATTTCGTGTTTAAATGCCCACATTTTTCTGTCATGGAAAAACCACGAATGTTAAATGTAAATTCAGATAGATGTCAGGTTGGAGTTATTGTGCGATACTGTGTCGCTGGATGAGTACTTTCCGACGTTTCGAAGAATGGTAGCGTCTTTATCTTCCGAAGTTCAAGCAATCTGGAACTGTTCAAGCGAGAACACAGCGTCGCATCCCAGAATATTTGAACCCTTATCAACACTGCTTTAGAAATCCCAAAACCGGCCTATAGCAGAAGCATTTCTTGCGCCACTCTGAAAGATAATAAATTTGTCCCTATGATTAAGGACTACTTCCTAAAGACGTGTGTGAATATGTACGTACTTAAAGAGCGAAGTGCTCCTGATCTCGTTACTAGAATAAGGTTAAAGATTAGCTTAAAGTTTGGTTCGCTGTACCCTCAGGTAAGGAATGCCGGCTACCTCCATCGCTTCTCTACGTGAAGGTGAGAGGAAGAGTCGCTGCTCCTCCAGGAACTGAACTCCAGTCCTGCAGCTGTTACCAGACACTTCACTGAAAGGGTTAGAATATCAAAAACTTTAGATCAAAAGTGAGCGTGCTCGTTGAAGAGACGTGCCTCCTTTACTTCCTGTAAAGTTTAAGATTTTATTGACATTTAGACAGGTGTTAGGATGGCAAAGTTCAGGGCTTTCACTGCCCTTATCAAGAGTTGTAATAACTGCAACAAATCCAGAACCTGATTGAAACACCCTTCCCCCCCCCCCCGTCCCCCTCCGACACATAAAACATCCCGCAGCAATTCATGAGATTTGTTTTATAGCGACCGATACAAAAGAGGGAGAAATTCAAATACTCTAAGTGCTGTTTTTGTGCTTCCTCACTCGTGGAATGTTAAGAGCTGGAAAAAAAAGGGGGGACTCGAAAAATGTCCAACCCCCAGCCTCTGTCTTACCCTCTGTCGACTATTTGCTTCCCTTGCAGCTGAGTTATTCTTTTTATAGCCATTTGAAACTGGGCAGGGTTGAGTATAACGCAGTGGGTATGTCGATCATTCACACAGCAATGTGACTGCATGGGGACTCGAAGCCGAGACCTGCAGAGGCCTGCAGCTCATTAGCAAGACTCCATAATAAATAACACTGCAGTAGCCGTAACACAGGGCCTGGCCAGCTAATGTCACTAATTGTTGAGTACCGCCAAATAAACTACACTTATTTGAATAAAGGTTGACCAACTAGATGACACTTGCTTTATTATATATTGCTCAACATGTTTCAGACGTTAATACGTCCATCTTCAGGAGCTAGCGAGTACTTGTTGTGTTGTGTA
>Ga0123354_10012270_pt1 | contig 13279 bp, 7 predicted proteins | sample TergutLab28metaG_2_FD_97872 | JGI IMG/M metagenome (GOLD analysis project Ga0123354, IMG submission 97872) | Labiotermes labralis P4 segment gut microbial communities from Petit-Saut dam, French Guiana - Lab288 P4 | ecosystem: Host-associated > Arthropoda: Insects > Digestive system > Gut ...
AATTTTTGTTTTACAGTAAGTTTATTTCATGCCTCTACATGTTTCGAGCACATGTGCTCATCATCAGGAGGTCAAAATTGCATTACACAGCCTCTGGTATCATCACACCTATAGGCGTGATGATACCATGTGGAGGCATGAGATGAACTTATTGCAAAACAAACATTTTTTGCATCAAGTTGGTTAATTACTGAGACAAATATATCATATAAATTCGGTGTCGCATTGACTGGACTTCATCATTTACACTTAGTTTCATATACATTTAAATTATTTACAGATACAAACGTATAACAGTTTTACGTTTGCAAAAAATGAAATTTTCCAGTAAACTGCAGGTTGAGAAGTAACACCTTCTCAACCTGCACACCGGACGGTCACTTACAGAGAATACTATACCACGCTGTATTAATAAAATTCGACCACCTGATGATGTGCACAGAGTTGCTCGAAACATGTAGAGGATTATAATAATAAACATTGTATCTAACGTAATTGTGCACCAAGTTTGTCATTTATCCAGAATAAAAAAATTGTATATATATATATATAAAATACTTTATATATCATATATATTTTGTGATTTGTTGGTGTGGAAAATAAATTTTACAAATTTCACGGCACATACATCAAAATTGTATATTTCATGACACCATTAATTCAAAGAAACCTCATTCTCTTTTACGTAGAATATTTTGTACTTATGTATAGTTTTTTTTATTTTTATTGGAATTTGTAGTAACATGTACACAGAAATGTTAATTTTCTTACATATAAATGATTATTTCCTGATGATAAATTAAAACCTGAAGAAACATAGATATACCTCAGAACGGATGTCATAATCCTAAATTTTATCTTATTATTTTGACGCGAGAAATAAGAAGATTAGACAAACTAAATTCGAGCTGAAAAGGTTACGAATTTCACTACGCACTTGTATAGTTAGAGTTTCAAACTTCCTGCAGTATACGAGTGTAGGAAAACAATACACGCTGTTTCACTATACCGACAAGCAACTCTCCCAAACTCATATTCAACATTACCTCCCCGGAAGAGGTGTTTACACTGTGCAGTATGTGCAGGTTGGTGTACCGTTATAACTTTTTCTCTTGACACCTCAGAACTGGAGGACAGGTTTTAATTACGACACACATCAACTTGTTGCCATGCATGTAAATAAATTGCCTCCGCTACAGTGCGTTTCAAACTGAAGGTGTTTAAACATAATGCGCTAGAATGACAGGAGGCTGCAGTAGAATCCAACGTTTACATGATTGTGCAGGTTTGACGTTCAGGTGACCGTGCGTCGTGAAAAATTCTTATAATAAATCCAACTAGATGCACTAATTTCTCAAATTTATTTCTGGATAAAACTCTACATGTTTCGGACTGTTCCTCAGTCCATCATCAGGAGTTTTCACTGTGCACACAGCAGTGGTATATGCCATACAGGTTTGCTGACAGTTTGCGAGCAGGATCAGGACGGAACATGTAGAGTTTTATTCCAAAAATTAATTTGAGAAATTAGTGCATCTAGGTGGTTTTATTATAAGAATTGTGCAAATGTTTATCGAATTTGAATGAATCTTTTATTAACGTATTTTTATAAAATGTTGTTCTTTTCATTTCAGAGTTCCATTAGCCATTGCCACCAAATAAAGAAAGTAAATACAGAATTTGTTTGAAGCTTTTGAATTTACCCACGCGGTCAATTAATGCGTTCCGTAGCAATCTCATATGAAACTTCAGTTATTTCTGCACACCGCATTAACTAGTCACCCTCCCTAAAGAAGAGTTCCCATACAAGTACAAGCTAAATCTTTCAGTAATGTTTAGAAAAAAATTCAGGTATCTCTTTGCATCCTTTCCTTGACAGCAAATACTGAGTTGTCACACAAATTATGTGTTATGCTGTTTACAGCCCTCCTAATATTCAAGTCATATCCCCCTAACATTGCAAGAGACTATCCATCTTCTCTGGTTTGCTGCATAACCACAAAATGGTCCACTTCCTTTCGCTTTAACCATGTTCCACAGTCTTGATCATTAGAACGGGCGTGCACAGCCTGGAAACGTTCGCAATCGAAACTATTCTGTCACTTGTCACGTAATACACAGACAGAATATCACTGCCTGCTCCCATTTCTCTTCAATATCATTCGTTCACTCATTCTTCCATTCTTTCAGTCTTCAAAAAGTTAATGGCCGTTTCCATCCCATGTATCGTGGCATAAGGCTAGCCTGAAACTCAGAAAACAAAGCAATATAGTTTATCAGCAATAAACCACTTCCAGAAGAGACATACTTGTCGTTTCTACTTATTATTTTAGCGTACTAGAGAACGTAATGCTGGTTCAACGTGTTCCGCGATATTTGCAATTACCGTGTGTTTTTATTACAGTGTTATGTGGTTCTAGTACTGACAGGGCCGGCAAACGTTTCGGAGTTGAGGCAATAAACCCTGCAGCTTCCACTGACAGCGGCCATGTCCAGACCACCTGTTTACACACCAGTGGAGCCAAAATTACTATCTGCATCAAGTCATGTCATCGTTTACTCCAAACGGTGAAAGGTGATAGTGTCACCGTGTTTCATAAAACACAGTATCCAGCTGATATGGGCGGAGAGAAGGTGCAGGTCCACGCACGTTCAAATTCGGCCCAAGAGGGAAGGTGTTAGTGGAAATCGTACTATAAACCAACCCAGCTCATCAGTCGTTTCGCATGCCCTAATCTCAGGGAATCTAAGTGTTCTAAGTAGCAAAACGGGAATAAATAACTGTACACCATAAATTATTTTTTGTGTTATCTCACGATTATTAGAGTTTACATATCTTTACATGTATGGATGCGTCTTTGAAAATTGTATGCACTGCTGGCCTCGGTATCATGTACAGATCTTATCACATCCTGGGTAGAAAACAGACTGCTTGCTTACGTTAACTTTCCAAACTCGCACAGTTCAAATCCATCCCCCCTTAAATATTCTTACGCTTCCCAAATGGCTAACTGTCAAATCCCACTACTGCCTAACAGAATCAACAGTCGCAATTTGAAATACTTCGTTTCTATTGGCTCACTTACGTAACAGTGTTCCTGTATCGCACTGGCATAATCTCCCCGCGTCTTACTGGCCTTCTCTCTCTATCTCTGTCACTGTCACATCGCTCTAAGCTGCTATACAAGTCCGTTACACGCACCATTCCACCCAAAACTCAATTACTAATTTAAACAAATCCATCCAATCAAACAGCTCACAAAACTTAAACTAACTATAACAGTTATAATACACTGGCCGATGTACCCCTATACACATGGTTGTGACACAGGGCTAACTCGGACACTGCAGAAGAGGAAATTATTTATTCCTACCAGGAATCGAATTCCTGTTCGATGTTATTCCATCCCGAAGCAGAATCAAAAACATATACACGCACACAGACCAATACAGGTACGCGAGTACGTCAGTTCTAAAATGCAAAAAGCTTAATAATTTAAAAACCACAAATCACTGCATGGTTGGATGTAGAGAAAGGAGTGTAAGCCCTCAGGGTGTCGATCCTTGTTCAAAAGAATGTCGACAATTTTATACAGCATAAGTGGTCTTAATTTACTCAATTATTTTACCAATTACTGCTCATATATAAAATTTATAAAATTTACACATTGAAACATTAAAACAATAAAACACTCCGACATGTTTCGGTCCTAGGACCATCATCAGGGAGCCATATCGTCCTTGCTAAAGTCACATTATAAAAAGTCACATTAATTTCGCTGTACCAGTTGGGTATTGTGGCAGCATGCTGTGTTGTGCATTTTGTGCTCCGTTGCATGCAACGCAACGAAGCACAGAATGCACATCCGTAGCAGGGCACTCTTCGCAACATAACATTACACAACACGGCATGCTGCCACAACACCCAACTGGTACAGCGAAATTAATGTAACTTTTTATTGTGTGACTTTAGCAAGGACGATATGGCTCCCTGATGATGGTCCTAGGACCGAAACATGTCGGAGTGTTTTATTGTTTTAATGTTTCAATGTGTAAATTTTATATATGTGTTGTAGTTGGTATAATAATTGAGTAACTCAACAACATGTACGGTGTAACAACGAAAATAAAAAATGGTCTTAAGTTGTCTAGTTTTCTAGAGACATTTCACACCCACATGCGGTAAAACATTTTTCAGCAATGTTATTTCTGACGACGACACGACACCCTGCAGGACGCACTGAACCCACACACTACAGAGTAGGGACTCAGTAGTGTTCGAATGTCCCTGGAATATACACACGGCCGATAAGGCATAACACACACGGAATACGCGCCAAGTTACCCTGGTCCACGTCATAAAGACGCTAATTTATTTTGAAGACGGGAGCAGCTTCTTTGAGGGACAGAAACTGTAAACCCTGTGGCACATGTGTACGAAAATCACCCACGAACTGCATGGATGTCAGCTGATTATGATGTCATAATTGCATGTGTGAAAACAGAATGATGGAGAAGCTCGAACGATATCGCACGACAACAGGGTTTCTGAACGAAGGGTCCAAAAAGTACTCCTTGACAGTCGATTGGATCCGTACAACTTTTAATAGTATACACATCTGTCGACGTCACATGCGTGTGACAGTGAGGCCCCATTGGATACTCTGTCCCTTTTGACACCGGCGTGTACCTAGGGCACAAAGCGTCTCAGGACATAGGCTGTATTATACAGTGCGTTCGGAAAGTCGCTGTGCGCTTAGGCTACGGTAGAGTCCAGTTGAAATGTGATGGCACACGGTGACACACAGGAGGGGAAGTTCGGAAAGTTGCTCTGCAAAAAGGTGTTGGAAGTGATGTTCACGAGCGTCTATACAGGTCTGAACCCGTTTAATTTTATTCGCAAACACTTTTTGCAGATCTGCTTGTGCCTAAGTGCACAGCGACTTCCCGAACGCGCGGTATTTTCGACCTACTTAGTAACAAGAAACGGAGCTATGGACACTATGTGAGCCAATTACGTCTCATTCTGTAAATTTATACTCTCAAGGCTTGTGTTCAAACTCTGCTTTCTTTTCGCATTCTTAGGGCTAATTCGCGTATAAAGGACTATTCCCTTCCTCTTCCTTGCCATGCCTCGACCGTATCGGGTCGCTAGGAATTTAGATTTTGTCATTCCATTTCGAATTACACAGCGCGACCGTATTTGATTCAAACACAGGACTGTACCGCTGCCAGGATCCGACCATATTGTCACGGACCGCTTTGAAATTTATTTCTCAAGGTGACAGCGCAGCACAGTCGGAGCATAGAATTGAAATACGGCGGTATGTGGGCGAACCGTGAACGTCCTGTGGACCATGCATCTTCGGCGTCTTCGGTTACCACTCGGAATCTCACGAAGGTTGTTTCCAGATGCCTTTATCCGTCAGAAATAAAACTGCAGCAGGGGAGAACTAGGAGTTCGGATTTTGCCGGCTACTACGCATATTTTACGAAGGACGCTGCTTTACTGAGTTGAAACGCCGACAACACGAACTGGTCTATGTATGGCAGGGGCGTATTCCTGGAGATGTGAATTAGCCTCTAAATTCCCATTCATTAAGCTGCGAATACTCATCTGTCATTTATGCCTCCAATTCACTCTCATCTAGTAATCTGACCCATTGTAGTCGAAGTCGACTGATTGATTGATTGATTGATTGATTTGCATTTGGGCTCGAGCCTCTGGAGTCCCGATGCACCTAGGCCATAATTGATGGGCCCTTTGTGTCCCATACCAATTCAAGGGAGCCCTGTTCCTTTACTAAGGTTCCACATGGTCCCCAGACTTATTCTCCTCATGTCTTCTGGATCCAAGAAGAAGAAGAAGAATCCCACATACACGTGTCTGAGTGAAGCCAAACCTCATATTCACAAAGAATGTGGGCCGAAATTTCATCTTCTGCACCACACCTCCTGCGTAATGGACTGTTTGACAGTCCACCAAGTGAAGAAGTTTTCTCAGGGTGTTATGTCCAGTACGAAGGCCAGTAACGGCCCTAGACTCTGTCTTATTAAAGGACAAAAATTTAGTGCTGGCACCCGGACAGGGTCCCGAAATTAATTCTCCAGCATGGCTCTGAATATTACCAAGACGTATTCGGAGTCACTGACAGATTTTTTTTAAAATTAACGGCAAATAAAAGATATTTTAAAATTTAAATATAATCGTATAACTATCTCACAAATCAGCTGATAAAACATCTGCAGAATAAAGGCGTCGATAAACAATAGTTAAACAACATGTTCACACAAGGTTTCTTTCATTTTTTGTAAAAGGCACAATTGGGCCTAGCTCTCCTCTGTGCTACGCACACAATAAAACACACACACACACACAAACACACCCAGTATGACGTCTCTGAAAGACAAAGTGTCGTCACGCCAAATAGTATTTGAGGCTTGCAGATCTTACTTATTTTACTATAGTGAAGTATGACAATAAAAACTCCCTGTGACCATCTTTCAATAGTAATATAAAAGATTATCAGTCATCAGCCAGTCATTCTTGATATTGATACTAAGTGGAGTGCATGCTGCAGTTTACGATTCACTGGGTAAAGAGCATTGGTGAACAGTGGCAAAGAGTTTGTACGGACGCAACATCATATCTGGGCGTGGTGACCAAATAAATTACATTTCTGAAATTGAATAAGGAAGAACCAATCTGTATCGAGTTGCTTGACTGAACAGAAAATACGGGAGCTACGACAAACAAATGGAACAAACATAAACATATTCTTTCAGTAACAAAATGTATTCTTCAAATTTTCAAGATGGAAAACGTTTTGACGTGAGGAAGAGAGTGCGGGTGCAGAGTTGTGGTATTATGATAAAGTGTGTTAAGACAGAAACATGAATTGGTGATATTTTCAGTTAGTATTAAAATGTTTGTAAAATTAAATACGGAGTGGGGGGTAGGGGGGGCGGAAATACAGATGTATGAAAATCATAGAGAAACAATTTTGAACGTGGAAAACACTGACTGTAATAAATCTAAACATTATTTAAATATTCATTTCCTACCAAGACAGAAACAACTCGTATAGTTCGTCTTCATTACAGCAACAAAGAGTTGTTTAGGGATGTCATTGCTCTATTCTGTGAGGGTACCACGAAACACTGTACGGGGGAAATTTCAGGGTGTTATTTAATATTAAACAAAGGGCATAAACCCCATATATAGGCTCTAGTAACTGTTGTATTTTGAAAGGTTAACTGATCCAGCTCTTCCGACAAAATCACAGGTAAGGACGCAACAGAATATTTTAGCAAATACTGGCATAGATATTTGTGCAGCGAACAGATTGTATGCTTGTATAAAAGCTGAAAGTGTTTGTTTCCTGTTGGCCCATTTGCCAAGCTTTACAGTGGGCTAGTGAGGAAATTCTGCTGAATCAATGGTTACTTTCCAGCCGAATGACTAAAACAAGCCAATTACGTAGCCACATAATTTTTTTGAAGGAAGCAAAATTAAGTTATTTTATGACAAGTCAGCGGAAGAGAAATAATTGTTGTTCCTCGCTAATTGGAACTATTCGCGAAGCGACAGACAGACAGACAGCTGCGTAGCTGCGAGCTCGAAACGTATTTATATATTTCTGGGGTAACGTATATGAGTAGGCCTCATAAGGCGGATTGTAGGAGAACAAAACTTTTTTTCACTCATCTTTGCAACAAGGCACGTAATGTATATCAAGTAAATATTTCTTTTCGCAGCCAAAAATGGCCGCTTCATTAAACTTTAGATGCCTAACGTCAACTATATTTGACGTACCGCACCGCTAACCTCTAAAGTTGCATTTTATATATTTATTCAACAAATATAGGTACCGAATATTTTAAACATGATGTATACTCTCCGTTTTTCTCTCTCCAAAATGCAGTGTGTTTCATAATTCTAACGTATTTGGTTCCCGTATTATTCACATTTTATATACAGGGTATGCTAAAATTAAAAATAAAAAATTCCGGCGCCAAAAGAGTAATGATGGTAAATTAACCAGTATTGTTACGTCTGGTCACCTACATCTACACATTTCAAGGATATTTCTTAATTTTTAAACTCACTAAATATTATAATGTACTGAATCTTCACAACCTTAATCTTTTATAAAAGGACGATGGGCGCAATTCATTAAATTTTTATTAAAAATGATTGTAATATAATAAGATATAAAATTATAGATATATTCGAAATCATAATTTTTGTATTTTCATAAGGTTTTTTTGATTATATTTTCATAGCACGTGGAAGAAAACAAGCTACAGTTCTTTCATAATTTATAAAAATATCGAAAAATAAAACGAGTCTATAACGTGAAACAACGTACAAAATATTTTTTCTCAGTATTTAACCAACTTGATGCACAAAAGTTTTGTTTCACAATAAGTTTATTTCATGCCTCTACATGTTTCGAGCACATGTGCTCATCATCAGGAGGTAAAAATTGCATTACACAGCCTCTGGTATCATCACACCTGTAGGTGTGATTATACCACAAAAATTTTGTGCATCAAGTTTGTTAATTACTGAGATAAATATACTGAAATGCACGTCAGCAAAGCTTCAAAAAACGTATACAACCTATTGATTTATACTTTCGTGGTGAACTTGTAGTAATAATGAGGTAATAAAATATGACTCAAAATTGTACAAACTGTATTATACTTTACTGGGAACATTAGTCTACATATTTAAATTTAAAAACTGTCCAACAAGATGTTGCTGTATTCAGTTTATTATATTTCTGTAGGCAGCTCTACATCCGCTCCCGTTGTTAAGTTGCAACGCAACTCAACAACGGGAGCGGATGGTAGTAGACCCGGTTGACCAGTGCCAGAAGCTTTAATTACAGTTGTACGAGCTCCTGACGATGGGTGTCAACACCCGAAACATGTAGACCTGCAACTCAACAACGAGAGCGGATGATAGTAGACCCGGTTGACCAGTTCCAGAAGTTGCAATTACAGCTGTACTAGCTCCTGATGATGGGTGTCAACACCCGAAACATGTAGAGCTGCAACTCAACAACGAGAGCGGATGATAGGAGACTCGGTTGACCAGTGCCAGAAGCTGCAATTACAGTTGTACTAGCTCCTGATGATGGGTGTCAACACCCGAAACATGTAGAGCTGCCTACAGAAATGTAATAAACTGAATAAAGTCGCATCTCGTTGGAAAATTATTAAATTTGATTCACGATGCACGGTCCCATGCATATAAAATTAGTCTACGTATTTAGGTGCTTCAGGTCCACGTAGTAAATATTAAGAAAAAATTGCAGTGCTTCCCTTTTGTCGTGTCCTTCAGCATGGCAGGTGTCGCAGAATGTCCTAGCATTTGCACCGTCTCTTCTCGACAAAGCTACCGTATACGGAACACGACATAAACATTTGCTGTATGTTGCGGGTGAGGTGCGGTTAGTGTCCGGCCTGCAGCCCGGACACCACTCCAGCCTAACCGCACCTCACCCCCAACCTACAGCAAACCAAGAACGACACGACCAATGTGGTAAACAACAACGCAGTCGCGAGCTCATGATGATGGGCATAGTATTGCTCGAAACATGTTGAGCGCATAAGAAGTAAAATAAAATATCAAGTGGCATCTAGTTGGTTTTTTTATTCTTCAGTTATCACAATGATGCACGGTCCAATAAACTTCAGATTCCCATGATTTCCTCTGCAATTTTCTACAGCATGTGTTTCAAAGAATTCAAAGAATTCGAAATGGAAAGACATCCTTTTCGTTATCCACAAAACTCTTTGGGAATAATAACAATAATCATATTACTCGCCTGAAGCTTCGGTGTATTAAAAACCGTTTTTAGAGTTTATATATTCAGTTATAACTGTAAGTGTGTTTAAGCGAGCGGGAGAGAACGAACTTAAAACGCTTGTATTCAAACTCCTTTCTTGAACTCGAGAAAAGTTTTAATACAATTGCAGCACTTAGTGTCCTCAACTCCCAAGACTTCATAGTTGTTATTTCTACGCAAAGCAGAATACTTCAAGCTAAAAACGCTTCATATTAGATATTGAGACTACGTCCTTCATAGCTGCTTCTCTATTTTGACACTTGGAGGACCGTGTATTGTGATATATTCTTACAATAAAACCAATGAGATAAAGTAATATCTCAAATTTATTTTTCGAATAAGACTGTACATGTTTCGAACAGTTCCTCTGACCATCATCAGGAGTCTAGCACTGTACACACAGCAATAGGTATAGGTTATGCTGACTGCTTCTCACCAAGCAGTCAGCATAACCTATACCTATTGTTGTGTGTACAGTGCTAGACTCCTGATGATGGACAGAGGAACTGTTCGAAACATGTAGAATTTTATAGTTTTATTCCAAAAATAAATTTGAGAAATTAGTGCATCTAGTTGGTTTTATTACAAGAATGAACTACTTCTTTATGTTCACTTCACATGTGGCTGCGAACTTATTCTTGGTTGACTTGACTAATACATACTTTGGTCTTACGTCCGACGATTCCTCTCGTTTCGCGGTTACTGAGTTTGGATTAGGCTTCCGTAAACTTCAGTCCTTGAAGAAAAGAAATGAACAAATACGTGAATATGACATAATTTACGGCCAGGTTATTACATAACAAGTAATCTCCTGATTGGTAAAGATCAATAATAATTCTTTCGAGTAATCAAATATAGAATTGTACACTGTACCATACAAAAAATGTACACTTTATCTTGTTCATATCCGTGCACTAGTATCACTATATCAAATAAACACCGAAATATGCAATCATATTTTATTAAATCACCGCTTTATTAAGACTACACCTAACATCAGCCTGTTTCCACTTTAGGGTTCAACTTCAGGGAATAAAACTGATATATTTTAACAGCGTTGGTCAACAAAATAAATCACCAGGCGTAAAATTCCACGTAGCGTGTAACGTGTACTGCGTTCAGTAATAAAGTCATACAGCTGCTACATAACACAGCGTACCCTCCACATTTTGGCTCAGTTCGCCTTCCAGACAAATTCTACTCATAACAATGTACGAAGTTTATTCAGAAAGTAAGTATCTTTTCGCTGTAAAAAAAAATTGAATAAGGTTTCGTATAAAATTTTATTGCTATCAGATTCTACATTATTCAAACTATTTTTCCACATATTCGCCGCCATTATTGAAGCACTTATCGTAGCGGGGCAAAAGTTTTTGTATACCCTCCTCATAGAATGCGGCCGCCTGCAATGTTAGGCACTACTGACAGTGTCATAGAGTAGAGTACTTGAAATCTGTGGAAAGTGCAGGGACAGATCAGAAATTGTGAAACGTCTGTCATCACACACACTTTCGTTGACCTTACGCACCAAAAGCATCATTCACTAAAGATGGAAGCCCACTTCGCGCCTCATCGTGCACGTTCTTTCGTCCTTCATTGAACATCCGAACCCATTTCCTAACCTTGCCATCACTCATCGCATTGTCATCATACACTTGACAGATCTGGTGATGAATCTCACTTGGTAACACATTCCTAGCATTCAAAAAACGAATTACAGAACCGTATTTCACAGTCGGCGGCCCCTTCGATTGTCTTAAACATGTTTAACACACAGGAACAAACATAAACGTAACACGAATTTCACAAAATGGCGTCTGTGGCTTCTCAATTGATAAAGGAAGTCACTGCACATGCGCAAAGTGACAGTCTCGAGGATGCGCGAGAGATATGCGCAGACGGTACTTACTTCCCGAATAACCTACGTATTTGTTTCGTACGAGACTACTCCTTAACATGTAGGCATATAAAATACTGTCTTATATAATATCCAGAGAAATTATTTTATCTCGCAACATGCACCACTAATTGACGCTGATTATTTAGCGTAACGGTGGGCAGCTCAGCACTCGCCGCTATTGTAATTTGCTATGAGTTGAGGTCCACGCATTTTAGCTAAAAGTATTAAAGTTATTACTAGGTTTATTTCTCACCAGCTTTAAAGTAGGTGCTGGAAATATGTTCCTTTGGCTCACAGACAGCTGCCGAACGTTTAGACGTATGTGTTAAGTGAAGCGACCGAAAGCAACTACGCATAGTTTTAGTTAGTGGAAGGTAAACTATGTCTTCCGAAAGTCAATGACAAGTTCATTTCTATTTGACGAATTTTAGCTTAGCAACTTTGAAGAAAAGCATTTATTATACAGAAAAAATTGAGTGAATTGCCACCTCATGTAGTTTTCTCTTGATACTTCTAGACTCAGATAAATCAGGAAGCTATTTGCATGTTTACGGCACAGAACTGGAACACCAGTCAACAAAGCAATACAATATTGTGATGTCGCGTCTTCGGTCTCCAGGCGGTAACACCGGGCTTCCACAGCATCGCGATTAAATCTCACATTAGCCCCGTGATATGTGAAACTCCCAGGAGCGGGATATTAACGATCATGAACCAACCGCCAGTGTATTATTTCCATTTGCCTTACCTTAAAGATCTATTGCTCCAGGAACACAAGAACGACGAAGCAGCCTGCGGTATCTGGCACCACAGCAGTGGTGAACCTACAGTCCTGGACCAGCGCGTTTCACAAATATTTTAGACTTTATTTTAGACTCCATGTAAATAAAAATTAATTTGTATTGTTATTTTTTTTTTTATTTGTGTAAAGTTGGTTCCAACCCGTGCTTCACCAGTGGGTATACCAAGGGATATTTGCAGAGATTGAGCACAGATTAAATCTAATGTACCATATTACCTTTAAGGTTCTAGTCAATAATTTAGTCAGTAAGTTGTTTCGGAGTTGCTACGAAATTTGATTGCCTTTCAATTGCTCTAGAAGCGTGTGGAAGTTGTTTCTGAGGAAGCTTGTGACGCCGAAAGTATTTATGTGATACTTCAGAACCAGAGGTGGGGGAAGATTTTGAAGTACTGTATTGTTATTTCGTTCACACCATAATAGTCAGCTAACAGTCACCTATCATAACAATATAAATTAAAATATACAACACAAAACAACTAAATGCAAGATTTTCTAAACCTTTAGACGCCTAACGTCAACTATACTTGACGTACCGCACCGCTAACCTCCAAAGTTGCATTTTATATATTTATTCAACAAATATAGGTACCGAACATTTTAAACATGGTGTATACTCTCCGTTTTTCTCTCTTCAAAATGCAGTTTGTTTCATAATTCTAACGTATTTGGTTCCTGTATTATTCACATTTTATATACAGGGTGTGCTAAAATTAAAAA
>Ga0123354_10012271_pt1 | contig 13278 bp, 6 predicted proteins | sample TergutLab28metaG_2_FD_97872 | JGI IMG/M metagenome (GOLD analysis project Ga0123354, IMG submission 97872) | Labiotermes labralis P4 segment gut microbial communities from Petit-Saut dam, French Guiana - Lab288 P4 | ecosystem: Host-associated > Arthropoda: Insects > Digestive system > Gut ...
GGTTTGCTGCCTGACGATATCGTTGCTCCCACATGAAGGGTCTGTAAAGCCAACATGCCTGTGATGCACGCTGTTGCTAAAAAGATGATGTTATGTTTCATGATTAAAAAAATAAAATCAACACTTATTATTGCCCAAGATAAGTAACAATGCTTCGAGCCGGAACGGTAATTTTCGCACCCTGTTTAACAAGTGTTTGCGGCTTTAGATTATCCCCTTCCTTATCTGATGTTTGATACGGTTGCCAACTTTTGACGTTTTTATTTCTCAGTTCCAAATGGAACGACTTTTCTGTATTTGAATAATTAATAACGACAACAGCTATTGTCCCATCCGTATTCCGGTAAGCGGAAACCATCAAGGCGAACTGGTCGGTATCGCCATCATCCACCCTTTTTTGATTGGCATTGTATGCTGCAACCCCCAGACGAATGGCATTGGGACGAATAAAACGGCTGTAATTACCAAGTGTCCACATTAGTTTCGAATCTTCAATTGTTCCGTCAAGCAATGTATTGTCCGGTTTTGCATAAATCAGACCGTCTTTGTAATCTCCTGTAGCTACCGATCGCCACCATTGCCAAGCTGAAGCATTGGCGTAAACCAAATCATGATGAATGATACGTGCAACATAAAGCGCGGTTTTCATGGTTCGATCAAAACCTCCACCTCCACCGATTTCTTTATCATTGCTCATAATGCATAATTCGGTTTCCCAAAATCCCAAGTCATATTTTTTCAATGAATCGCCCAATTGTTTCCGGATATTGCGTAAAGCGGATAATGGAGTATTCGTCCAGTAACTGTGCCCGACTAACATTTTAGGCACATTGGACAAATAGCCGATGTAGGTGGACGAACTATCGGGAGTAAAAAAAGATTGAATTTGATTGCCTCTTACCGGTCCGGTCTGAGGATGCGTACTGAAAAGGCAGTGATAATCAAAAGATTCCGTAAGTAAAATTTTAGAATCAATGCCTCTGTGAACAAATTCCTGATTGATTATTCTTGCCGTTTTTGCTATTTCCTGATTCGTTGCAGGAGAGCCTTCCTGCTTGGGTCCCACCCAATTCCAATGTCCGTCCGGTTCGTTAAACGGGCAAATATAATTGAGCGTAATGCCTTCATACCGTTTCAGACCTTCAATAACATCGGCTATAAACCGGGCAAAATCGTCATATTTATCTTCTTTTAAGTTAAACGAGCAACCTGCCCGTCCGGTATTGGTGGCTAAACCGTTTTGCGTCCAATAAACGGGAGGAGAAAGAATAAAGCCCAGATATTGTTGAACGCCCCGCTGTTTGGCTAATTCCAGAAAACGGCGTTGTCCTTTTTGCTTTGTCCAGTCATACGTTCCGTCGGGCAATAAAAAACATTCCGATCGTGTCCACGGATTTCCAATTTGACTTTTTTCTCCCTGCTCGGCGCTTCCTGCTCCGATGTTAAACCGCCAGAGTGAAAGCCCGATTCCTTTGGGTTGACCATTCGTATCATTTTCTGTACTGAACAGCCAATCAGCGATTTGATTCGTTTTTTCATCATTCCACAATCCGATGAATTGCATGCTCCAACCATCCGATGCAGAGAAATTGTTAATCACCTGATGTTTCTCTTCGGGCAACACCACAAAGCGCGCAATAACTTCTTTCTCGGGCGGATCTGTTCCAAGACCAGTTTGAGCTTTTGCTTGCGAAGCAGTTAAAAAGCAAAATAACAACATTATAACGTTGATTTGACGCTTTTTCATATTTAAAAAAGATAATAGTTAACAAAAATGGATTGGATAATTTCATTCAATTATCCAATCCATTTTTACAAACATTTGTTTATTGAACTAATACTTTTACTACTTTCCTGTTTGTTCCTGTGGTAGCTTCAATAAAGAAAATGCCGGGTTGACCAACATTAAATTGTTGCGAAGCGTTAGCATTTACATAACCGGTAGTAACCGTTTGTCCTATACTGTTAAAGACTTTGATAGTTGCATTCGTATTATTCGTAACAGTAACTGTGTTTTTGCTTGAATTGAATGCACTCAAATTACTGATTTGTACAGTATTAATCCCTGTTAAATCTTTCAGTACAGTCCTTGGTTCCGGATCATTGTTAAGTACGATACCGTCTAAATAGAACGTATTGGCAGGTGATATGGTAGGTCTTCCAAATTGATTCAAACGACAATCGAACAGTATGCTAAAATTGGAAATATACTCCACTCCTCCAATAGGACGCGTTATCGGCAATACAATGTCTTGCCAAATATCTGCTTCATAAACCGGCACATCTGCTTTTACGCTATCTCCTACTTGCCAGTTTCTTGCAACTAATTGAACATCACAATAACCCGAGTTTGGATCCGTTAACGCTCCTTCCGGTACTTTCACAAAAACATGCAAATATTGATTGGCAGAAGTAGGCATTGCCCCATTCAAAGTGAAGAGCGGTCCGCTTTGAGCAGCAGGAGCTGAAGCTGATTTGTCAAATTCCATAACTTTCGTAGTCTGATTAATATCGTCAGGCGTATTATCTACCATAGAATAGGCGCTTAGTGGATCTTGGACGGTGACGTCCGAATACCATTGGGCATCTAACGTTGAATCTTCAAACCCGATATAAAATCCATCTGAACTTAGCTGTAGCGGTGGAACAACTACATCGCGAGGCGTTGCATTATTGCTCAACACAAAATTATCATAATAAAAAGTGGTTGCCGGAGTAGGAATACGTGGATTATTCCAATTTTCCGAATTGATAATTCCAACCGTCCGAATATGTTGCCCAATTATAGGAGTTAAATCATATACGCAATCAAACCATACGCCTACTTTATCATCAGGAACCGACCCTTCTCCCTCAAAAGGACAGTTACCCTGAGGGCTTGTATAATCCATTCCGTTACTTGGAAATTCGGTGGTTGAGACACAAACCCGGAAGCCTACCAGATTGTTATCACGCAAAACAAATAGCTTCAAGTAGTGGTTTTCCGCCGTAACAAGAATACCGTTATTATTCATTGAATCTGAACTGGCGGTTATATTTGGAAGCGCTATCCCTGTAAAATTACCCCACCAATCGGCATTTTCAACTTGTCCTACCCGCATACAGAAAGGAGTTGTATTGTACCCGTCTGTCAAAGGATTTGGAATCGTATCATACACGGGTATATTAGGACAAGTGTTACATGTAGAACTACTACCGCCTTGCCATATTCCTTCATTTCCATTATCCCATTTTGCCAAGGTATAAGGTTGAGGATTGGTAGTATCAAAGTCCGCTAAGACAATGTCCGGAACGTTCGCATTAGTACGCGGAGTTGGGTCATTATTAAGTGCAATACCGTCTAAATAGAACTTATTGGCAGGTGATATGGTAGGTTTTCCAAATTGATTCAGACGATAATCAAAAAGTACGCAAAAATTGGAAATATACTCCACTCCTCCAATAGGCCGTGTTATCGGCAATACAACATCTTGCCATACATCCGGATTGAAAATTTGGAAATTTTCTGTTAAGCTGTCTCCCACCATCCAATTTTTTGCAATTAATTGAATATCACAATAACCTGTGCTTGTATCTATCGCTCCTTCCGGTACTTTCACAAAAACATGCAAATATTGATTGGTAGAAGTAGGCATAGCTCCATTCAAGGTGAAGAGAGGTCCGCTTTGAGCAGCAGGAGCTGAAGCTGATTTATTAAATTCTATAATTTTTGTAGTCTGATTAACATCGTCAGGTGTGTTATTTACTATGGAGTAAGAACTTAATGGATCTTGAGCGGTGATAGCCGAATACCATTGAGCATCCGCCATTGAATCTTCAAACCCGATATAAAAACCATCTGAACTTGCTTTAAGCGGAGGAACAACTACATCGCGAGGAGTCGGATTGTCGCTAAGTACAATCTGGTCGTAATAATAATCTTCTTCCGGCGTAGGAACACGCGGATTATTCCAGTTTGTTGCATTAACAAATCCGACTGTCCGGATATGCTGTCCGATAATAGCAGTCAAATCATATATGCAATCAAACCATACGCCTACTTTATCATCAGGAACCGGTGTTCCTACATCGGGAATGCCTCCAATGAAAGGGCAGGTGCCGCCAGGGCTTGTATAATCCATTCCATTGCTTGGATGCTCTGTCGTTCCAACATTACACTGAAATGGAATCAAATTGTCGTTACGCAAAATAAATACTTTCAAATAGTGATTTTCCTGCGTAACAAGAATTCCGCTACCATTCATTGAATCTTCACTGGCGGTTATGCCAGGGATACAGATACCTGAAAAATTGCCCCACCAGTCAGCATTAGCCGGTTGACCGACATGCATACAGTAAGGGCTTGTATTATACCCAGTGGTTAGCGGATTTTGCACCGTGTCATAAGCAATAACAATATTATTGTCTTGCCAAATCCCTCGAAGCCCATTGTCCCATTTTGCCATCGCATACTGATCGCTGGCAATACTATCAAAGTCAGCTAAAATAATATCGCCGGCAAACGCATAGTTGATTGCTAATAAGCTAACAATCAAGATTGAGAATAATTTTTTTTCCATAAATAAAATTATTAATAATTTAACTTCATTGAATTATTTTTTCACAATTCGAAATACTTTGGAATCGCTTCTACTATTCACTGATACTAAATATATCCCTGCCGGTAAAGATTCCATAGACAATTGACAGGAATTTGTGGAATAATTTAGAGGCATGTTTATCATCATTCGTCCATTTAGATCGGTAACCATTATCCGTTGTATCGGATCTGAAGCGCTGCATGTTAAATAATCTATTACCGGATTTGGGAAACAATTAATCGTAATTGGGTTAACGTTTTCTATTTCAGTATTGCCGGTAGCAGTAAGATTATAAATAAAAGTCATTATTGATCGTCCATAAACCGACATTGCAGTTCCGGGTGTATAATTTACAGAAGGTCTTTTTTGAAGATTCAATGTTTGATTCGTTTGATATATATCTATCGTTGAGTATTTATGTTCAGGAATGTCAGTTAGTTGTGGCGTTACTTGTTGAGCCGTCGAATTAAGATTGACATACACTACTACTAATTTCGAACTGTCCGGCGCAATGTACGCCGATCCCATTAGCCCTGTTAAATTGGATGCTCCCTGCATGTCGCAACGTTTGTATCCCGGACGAATGAATAAACTGTAATTTCCTAACGCCCAAAGCGTTTTAGATGCGCTTACCGTCCCTCCATACACTAAATCACTTTCACTTCCTCCTCCGGCAGCCGGAATCAAATTCAATAACAAATATCTGTCTTCTCCTCCGCTCTCTGTATCCATACTTGTCCAATACGACCACGAACAAACGTTGGCGATACTTAAATCCGTATGAATAACCCGCGCCATAAACAATGCAATATCAATGTAGGTTAAATCGCTTTCGGAAAAACTATTCGAAAAAGGAGCATCTGCCGGAAGACCAGTCAGCATACTCCATTCGGTTTCATGTAGTTGTATGCCGTATCTGTCTGCCGTTGTTCTTGCCGACTGCCTGTAAGAAGCCAATGAACTTGAATCCCCATCGCACCAATAGCTATGAGAAGTAAGACACGGTTCCAGCGTTTTTAGATTTCCGATATAATGAGCGCTTATCGGATCAAAAAAATCGGTTATCTGAACCCCTTTATTGTTGTTGGAACTTTGATTTGAATACAAATAATTCCACTGTCCGGCTTCGCCTAAAAATATTTTTGTAGAAAGCTCCTGATGAGCCTGCAAACTGGCGTCTAATTCAATGCATAAAGTACGCATATCATTATTTGTCCACGTACTTCCTTCTTGTCCTGAGTTTCCGTTTGAATCGCTTTGCCATGCCCATTGCGGTTCATTTACAGGACTTATATAATGAAATGGAATACCCAAAGAATCTTGAAAATAGACCAACGAATTAGTTAGATAATTGGCAAAAGCTCGAACCGAATCCGGACGTAAATTAGTTGTTCCGTCGCTACCGTAAGCGCAAAATCCTTTGCCATTCTTTGTGTAATTCACCACCGGACTGTTAGAAAAAGCGACAAAGTCTTTGCATCCGAGATCGTATGCTCTTTTAAGAAACCACTGCTGACCAATATGATGGTTTTCATAATCGTATGTTCCATCAGGCAGTATAAACGCATCTGCACGGCGAGTAATAGGATTAATATTACTTGCATTGCCTTGTCCCAGCGTTCCACCACCCAAGTTAAAACGCCACATTGACAATCCGATTCCATTCACGCTTCCATCGCTTTTAAGTTGTGAGTTAAAAAGCCATTGAGCCGCCTGTTCCTTTTGTGTATCGCTAAAATACCTTCCTACAAAATCAACCGTCCAGCAGTCCGAAGCTCCAAAACCTTCGATGGTTTGATAGGTTCTCGTTGGATCGATACTAACTGTTTGCTGGGCGGCAATAAACTGCCCGCAAAACAGAATAATTAGAGACAAATAAACAGTTTTCATTGATTATTGAAGTTTTATATTTACAATCATTTGAGCATCTTGTATCAAGTTTGGATTCGGATCTCCTAACAATCCCATTTTAATATCGTAAGTCACACTCTGAGACGATAAGTCAACTACGCTTACCCCGCTTGTTTGCGGAGCGCCATTCAGCAATACCACGAGATTGGAACCATCCGTTAGATTTGCATCATTATTCACAACAACAAATTCCGGAATTAAGGCAGAAAGATCGGTCCCTCGAGGCAATGTCAAATTAACGTTGAAACGTGAATAAAAAGAACCATCTCTTGTGATCGTATTATCTGCTTGAACAATTGTAGCAGCATTATACGTAGCGGTATAAGTTGATCCACCAACGGTAACGGAGAAACTTGTGAAATTGGGAATCACAACCGGCGACGCATAATAGTTAGAAGTGTATCCCGAGGCTGTTACCACTTTAAACAATTGTGTTTGCAATTGAACATTAGCGCCTCCTGCTGTCTGCGGAGTGACAAACCAAATATTTCTTGTCGTCGAACCGGAAGTAATCGGTAGATCATTCCCTGAAACCGGATCGTGCCAATACATAATAGCAGTAGATGATACCAAATCAAATTGGATACTAAAGGCTCTTTTTATTGTATTGATAGTACTTGTTGTAGCCCATGCTTCATAAATAATCGGACATACGATGGTATCCGGCGTTTCGGAAGAAACAAATGTACCATACGAATTATAATAAGGACCCGTAGAGTACTCATTCATTTTGTATATGTTCGGAATAACAATATTGCTCAACCCTCCGTTGGAGGCAATAACGTTAATTTGAACCGAATCAACATCAGAAACTACCGTTCCGTCGCTTTTTATCGAACTTGCCACCCATACAGCAGTATAGGTTCCGATTGTATTATAATAATAGGTAAAATTCCCCGATATATTTGCTGCAAAACCTGTGCTGTTTTGTTGTCCATATATGTGTCCTGCATCGCCCGGATAAACCACAAATGTTTGTCCTGCTCCTGTATTTTGAAACATTACAGGTCCTAGCACCTGATAAACGGCAGTATCCGGAATCAATTGAAAACGTGCAGCCGGTGAAATATATAATTCATTAATAAAGTTGTTATTACAACTCCAAACGAATGTTATTAATAATAGAAATACAATATATTTAATCGCTTTCATAACATTTACTTGACTTATTAACTAATATCCAAAATTTTGTTTAATTATACCATTTGAAACAAATACTTCCTGTTGCGGAATTGGGAATATTTCATTGATTCCAGCCTTAAAGTATTGTCCTCTATGTCTGGATCCTCCTGCAGCGTCGGATGGCGCTGCTGTTTTAATATATGCCATCCTTGTCGCCAATTGCCCTAATCGCTCAAGTTCAAACCAACGATCGCCTTCGCCTGCCATTTCCAACCGCTTTTCCAATAGAATGGCATTACGCACAATATCATACGGCGCATAATCCTGCATTGGAAAATTAGCTTGCGTAACGGTCTGATAAGGATTGCTTACCGAAGTGGATTTAAAAAGATTAGCAGCCCGGGTTCGTACTTTATTCAACATATCTACCGCCTCCGTAGGATTTCCTGTTTCATTCAATACTTCGGCATAAATAAGCAATATTTCGGCATATCGCAAGACCCTGTAATTTCTAACTTTATAGCCTCCTTCGCTCGGCCATGTAAAGAACTTGGTGAACTGATTAAAATCTCCAAAATTAAACCACCATCCCGTTGGGTCGCCTATGTTGACCCCATTTGCATCATATCTGAAATAATTATTCATTTGCCGGTTGAGCGCTACCGTTATAAGCCCTCTCGGATCATTGGCATAGAGTCCGCCTAATTCTTTTGTCGGTTGGGAATAAAATGCTCCCTCTATACTTTGATCATTCATATATCCGCTCATAGGCCAACTCACATTGACAGAGGTCACTTTTCCATAATCGAAATGATTAATTTCTATTAAAGATTCATTACAAAATTCTCCGGCAACACGGAACAATTGATCAAGATTTTGATTTAATCCGTGAACATTATGTACATCCGGCATAATAGTCGTTGGTTGCACGGTCGGATCTAAAATTAATCGTTGAGATAATTGAGTCCACGTTTCTTTTCCGGTATAGCGCTCGTTGAATTTAACGATGTTATCTACTGTAGTACTCTGTCCATCGATTAAGTATTTACCGATTTCCAGCGCTTCCTGCCATTTTTGGGCTTTGTTGGTATTCGTCAGAGGAATGCCCGGCGATGCTTCATAAAGCAAAACTTTCATCAAAAGTCCTAATCCGGCGCATATATCGATTCCACCGGCACTTGAGCCGGTATATGCTGACGTTTGCAAATTTAGTATTGCTTCCCGCAAATCCTTTTCAATATAAGCGTAAGTTTCATCTATAGTAGAACGGGGAACGACTAATGAATCGATACTCTGTATTTCCGGTTGAATGGAAACGCCACCGAATGTTTTCACTAAGTTAAAATAAAAAAGCGCCCGCAATACTTTGGCTTGAGCATACCATTTCCTCAAAGCAAGTACATTGTTGAATTGCGCTGTATCGTATTGCACATAAGGGAAAGCGCTGATTACCTGATTGCATTTATATATTCCCTGATAATTTTGCTGGTACCGCTCTAAAATGTATGAATTTGAGGTTGTAAAAGTAAAATTAACAACATCCGTAACATCACCCGACCCAACATCTTTGTCATTCCAACAATTATCACTGATGGCTTCTCCGAAAAGAAATTCGCTTCGTTGATAGGTTTCTCCCTGCATCAATGAGAAAGCGGAATTTAATCCGTATCCGATATTAGTAATATTTGTGTATAATGTTGAGGCTTCAATATTTCCTTTCATGGGTGGATTGAAAAAATCAGAACATGAATAGAAAACAATCCCTGCTAAAAATCCTGTTATATATATTATTATTCTTTTCATAATCTTACAATTGTTAAAAATCTATACTTGCTCCAACCATATAAGTTTTACTCTGAGGATATACACCTAAATCAATCCCATTAGACAAATTACCCTGACCGGGAGCGCTTATGCCTCCTACTTCCGGATCAAGTCCGGTGTATTTTGTAATAGTCAAGAGATTCGATATTGTAATGTATGCCCTGCAATTACTTATAATTTTTGTTCTCTGACATATTTTTTTCGGTAACGTGTAAGACAATTGAATGTTTTTCAATCGCAAATAGGAGCCATCTTCCAAATAAAAGTCAGAATTACTGAAGTTTATTTTGTCCATTATAGGATCATTGTTCGGAATCGGAACTGTACCATTGGAATTTGCTCCAAAATAATCTCTAAAGGTTCCTGTCGGTGTTGCCGGGCGATACACTTTTAAGAAATAATCGGAAGCTACGTTTGAATAGTTGCTGGTAGTCCAACCTCCATCGTATTGGATAGAAGAATATTTAAATAACTTCATCACATTATAAATCTTATTTCCGGCAACTCCCTGAAAAAAGAGTGACAGATCAAAATCCTTATATCCAAGATTTATATTAAATCCATAATACAAGTCCGGTAACGGAGAGCCTAAATAAGTCTCATCATTTGAATCAATAATACCGTCTTTATTTACATCTACAAATTTCATATCACCCGGTTGAAATTTCTTTGTGGAAGCAAAGGTTGGTATTAATGCATTTCCCTGATCACTAAAATCCCCGGGCTGCATCAAGCCATCCGTTTTCCATCCATAGAAAGCGCCAATGGGAGCTCCGACTATTGTGCGGGTCACATAACCCAATGGAGTGGGAGTTCCCAAACTTCCTCCCCAAATAGGATTTTCCTGTGCTCCTAAAGACGTTACCCTGTTTTTTACGAAAGTAACATTTCCTCCTAACGAATAGCGGAAATCACCTATCTTATCTTGCCAATTTGCCTGTATTTCTGCACCCGTATTTTTTACGGAGCTTGTATTTTGCATCGGGTTATTGGGGATTCCTGTCATAAAAGGTATTGGAATGGCATTCAGCATATCATTCGTGTTTTTGATGAAGAAATCATAAGAAGAAGAGAAACGGTTGTTGAATAAATTGAGATCAAGCCCAACTCCTTTTGAATCTGTTTTTTCCCATATAATTTCCGGATTCCCGAATTGCCAAGCCGAGAATGAAGGTTGCAAACTGGGAAATCCGGTCCCGTAAATATAATTGCCTGGAGCGCCTACTAACGAACGATAGGTAAAATTACCAATATTGTTATTTCCCAACATCCCCCATCCGGCTCGCACTTTCATAAATGAAATCCATTTAATGGATTCCATAAATTTTTCACCGGACAATTTCCATCCCAAAGATACGCTCGGAAATGCGCCCCAGCGATTTGCCGGCGCAAAACGAGATGAACCGTCTTCTCTGAAATTGACTTGCAGCAAATATTTATTGTCGTAATCATAACTCAATCGACCCAAAAAACTCAATACCGCCCAGCCTTCGGTGGTTCCATTCGCGGAAATACTGTATTTTGCAAAATTATATGCATCAAGACTTGGATCATAGCCTCCCCAGCCGCTGGCTGTAATAGAATATTTATTAATGGTAGCAGCTTCTGCTGATTGACCAACCATTATATTTACATTGTTTTTACCAAAACTATTGACGTAATTTAAAATATTGTCCCAATTGAAATGATTGGTTGTTGACGGATCTCTTTGGACATTATAGTTTTGGTCTGTTGAGGTTGTAGTATTATTCACATTCTGATTGTAGATGCGGAATTGATCATCGTCCGAAGAGAGCATCGACTCGCCTGCTTGAGAGGTGAATTTTAGACCTTTGGCGATATCCCATTCCAAATTTATTTGTCCCAATAGCGTATTTTGCCACGAATCATACGTTGTACGCCGTAATACTTCGATAGGAGTTGTCCATGTATAATCTCCTGTCGGAGTATAGATGGGGATAAGCGGATCGTAGTTAATGGCTGTTTGTACCACCCCCCAATTACCTTGATAAATGTTGGTTTTATCTTCACGCGTATAGCTGATATTAGCTCCTAAGGAAAGATTTTTAATTATTTGAGTATTTACTTTTACATTAATATTTTTTCTTTGATATCCGGATTCTTTAATAATCCCATTGTCATTATAAATACCGCCACTAATATAATAATTAAAATTTTGAGTTCCACCGGAAACTGAAAGATTTGCCTTGAACATCGGACTTTTTGGGCGTATAATATAGTCCCAATAATTAACGCTTTTATTCACCTGGTCAATGGTTGACTGACGCAAAGCCCATGTCGGTTGCACGGGAGACGAAGGAAAAGGAGTCGCATCAGTTGGATCTGTCGCTGCCGGTAAATTTTGAACATAATCCTCAAAATACGCATACTGGTCTTTTGAAAGAATGCTTGGTCCTTTTGCTACACTTTGCGATCCGTAATAAATGTTGAAATTAATGATTGGATGACTGCTTGCTTGCCCCTTTTTAGTGGTAATCAAAACTACGCCATTGGCGGCTCGAGAACCATAGATGGCCGCAGACGCCGCATCTTTCAATATTTCAATGGAAGCAATATCATCCGGAGATAAAAAATCGATATTATCCAATGGAAGTCCATCAACAATATAAAGCGGTTCTGAATTGTTGATCGTACCCAGTCCGCGAATTCGAATGGAAGTTCCTGAACCCGGAGACCCTGAACTTCTGACTACTTCTACTCCAGCAGCTTGTCCTTGTAGCGCTTGAGCTAAGGTGGAAGTGGGTATTTTTTGTATATCGGTTGCTTTAACCGAAGCAATAGCCCCTGTTAAATCGCTTTTCTTCTGAACTCCATAGCCAATTACAACTACTTCATCCAAAACTTGCGCATTTTCTTTTAATTCAACAACCGGATTGTTACCGGCTGTCAAAGTAAGTTTTTGCGACACATACCCGATATATGTAATTTCTACTTCTACTGATTTTTCCGACGTGGCTATCGTAAAATTACCATTTACGTCAGTAATATCACCTGTCGTAGTTCCCGCAATTTGTACATTCGCGCCGATAATAGGTTCTTTTGTTTTATAGTCAATTACTTTGCCTCCTATCTGCGCTATTAATGAAGAGTACCCTACGAATAGTAAGAGTATAATGAATAAAATATTATTTTTCATGCATTTCAATGAATTTTATTGAAATTGGCTGACAGTAGGTACGTTGCATGCAACGTCCCTACTGTTTTGTTGTTAATTAATTATTTCACAATAAATTTTTGAATATGGGTTGATCCATCTTCAAGTTTTACATTGATTAAATAAAGACCGTCTTTCAGTGAAGAAACATTGATTGTTTGTGAGTTTCCATTCTGCTCAAGCAATTTACGTCCTTGAATATCCATTATTGTAACAGCCTGTATATTTTTTCCGCCGGAAATATTCACAACGTCGGTTGCAGGATTAGGATAGATGTTCAGGTTATCAGGCGCTTTTACGTTTTGAACTCCTGTAGGAACAGGACCTACACGATAAAGGGACGGATATTGATCGCCTTGTCCGTTATCGCCGGCAACAAAAAATAAAGCGTCTTGGACTGCTAATAAATTGCCGGGATTTCCATTACCCGGAAAATCATAATAAACGCTCGGATTGGTATCATTATCCGGCATCATCCATAATTCAATATCTCCTTGTCCATCAGATGCTTTACTTCCGATAAACCATAATTTGCCATTGGCCTCCATCCATCCGCTACTTGCATCTGCAACATCTATCGAATTGGCAGTCAATGTCATTGGCGGGTTCGTCCAGTTATAAATAAAATCACAAAAATCAATGGTATTTATATCCATGGAAGAAACA
>Ga0123354_10012273_pt1 | contig 13278 bp, 10 predicted proteins | sample TergutLab28metaG_2_FD_97872 | JGI IMG/M metagenome (GOLD analysis project Ga0123354, IMG submission 97872) | Labiotermes labralis P4 segment gut microbial communities from Petit-Saut dam, French Guiana - Lab288 P4 | ecosystem: Host-associated > Arthropoda: Insects > Digestive system > Gut ...
ACATGCACCCATATATTTTACAACTCGTAACTCATGTTGTTGACCCACAAAGGTGAAATGTATCCATTATCCTACCTGAATATGACGCTTTAAGGGCTGAAATATGTTTCAGTATGAAAAGTGTTAATAAAGTGGTGATTTAACAATATATGAGTGCATTTAAAACCAACTTACATCCACCTGCAGCTAATCTAACAAAGATCCAAAAGGCAGTGTACTACTCGGCAATCAAAATTTTTAACAAACTTCCTCACAATATCAAAGACTTGGCTAATGAGATAGTACTGTTTCGGAATGCTCTAAAGAGGTTTTTACTTATAAATTCCTTTTATAATAGTAAAGAATATTTTCATTATCAGAGATATTCCATTGAAAACTGAATTGACAATTGGTTTTAGTTGTTTTATTATTGTACCTTTATTTATAGCTAAGATTCTTCCAACACTATGTATATTATGTTAGATAGTATGTATGTGACAATGTCTATATCCACAGGATTGTATCCTAATTTGGATTTATAGAATGCAAATAAATTACATTACATTACATGTGTGAGCATTTATTCGATATAGTGATAATAGTGTATGGGTACGAACAAGATGAAGTTTAAATGATAGCAACAATAACAAATGTGGGATATATCAACTAACTTGTGCAGAATGCATTGAAAGGTATGTTAGACCAACAGGCACAGGCTTTTCACACAATACAAAGAATATCAACATTCTTTTAGGACAAACGTGCCCAACATATTAGACAATAATCACTCATTTGGGACATCTCAGAGCATCAAGAAAATTACGTAACTTAATACAAAAGGACAATATATAACTACAACTGAAAAGTTCCATACGTAAAATGAAAATGTTAACAACAACCAATTAAATTTAAACACACTGTGACTTCAAACAAGATTTTTGAAATGGTATGTGAGGAGGAGCTCCATTTCTCAAGTCTGAACTGTACCTCTCCCTTGATACAAAAATAAGATAAACACAGTTATAAGTGAAACATAGAGGAAGACAAATGCAAACAAATGCAGATCCATGAAGCTATCTCCAACGAAAATAATTTGGTTACATAATGGAAATGACATCAGTAGCACAAGAATTTTAGTGTGTTTCAAGACACAAAATGTAAACTGTCATATTAATACTATTATTTATTATCTGATTAGTTACACAACATAGTAGGCAAATAATAATCTTGGCCATTAATACTGCAGACACAATTTACTACCATAAATAGTCATGGACTGCATAACCAGAGCTTCCAAGTGTGTCTACACATATCAGCAACTACGTCTACAGACTGATAATCCACAATGCCAACACACTATTCAATTTTAACCTTTAACTTTTCATATTCAGCTGACAACAACAATGGCAACACTGATGATGACAACAGCAACAATAACAGCAGCAGCAACAATACAACAACAACAAACATACAGTTATGTTAAGTCACTCTCTTAAAAAATTTAAATACATATATTTTATGTAATATGTTTTCTTTTGGGTAATTCCCCGGCGTCACAAAGCTAATAGCCGACGTTTCGGAACCCTCTATTAGTTCCATCTTCATGGGCATGAAGATGGAACTGATAGAGGGTTCCGAAACTTCGGCTATTAGCTTTGTGACGCCGGGGAATTACCCAAAAGAAAACATATTACATACAGGACACGGCGAAAGCTTAAAATCAAGAATACATATATTTTAGTTTATCAAATATGTTATAACAGGTACTTTCACTTGATTTTAGCACATATTAATTTCACACATGTTGTATACTACCTCTTAGTTTTCTCTACAGTCTGATGGTGGCTTGGACACAACTGAAACTAGTAGCTGTTTTTTCATTAATAATAAAATAAATATCAGCTGCACTAGACTAAATGCACTGTCACTGTTCAAGTGCAAAGAATCCAACAGGATGAGTAACATAAAAATAAAGCTATCTTCATTTCTGTGAAAACAGAGGATTTAGGCAGTTATAGAGGTATACTTCCAATTTCATTCAGATGTCAGGTGGATACTTCAAAAGAAAATTCCTCTCCAAAACTCTGTATGCATGCTCCCCACCATTCTATTTGCATGGACAGCAAATTAAGTCACATTTCACTGTCTTAACAACATCAGGTGATCTGCATGAATCACGATATTCCTTGTTATGAAATATTCTGAACAGATCACTTTGTTCACACTTATGTTTTTTTGTCCAAACATTTTCCTGAACACTTTTTCTTCAGACACTTATAGTTGTTGCTCTTCAGTGAAAACAGAGGCCATGTTTCATACTGACAAAAAACTGCTGGTTAAATTACTGTTTTCTGTACCTTGATCTTTAGAATTTTGAATATCAAGATGAATGGTAATATTTTTAACCACAATACAATTACTTCATACAAAAGTTGTAGGTATTAATAAGCCATGCACTGCATGTGAAGGTAGGTTTGTGGATACATGAAGGAGTATTTTTGAGAAGAATTTCTATGTTTCAAGTTCAAACATACACAGCTGAATTTTCCCCACACATGAAATTCTCAAACAAAAAGTTTTCCACTTTCAAGTTCACCTTCTTCAACACTTAGGTATGTGTCTCTGTTTGCATGGAACAACTTGGCCCAGGTAGATGGATGATTCTGAAATTTTACACTGGGGGTGGGAGGGGGTACTAAAATCTGTCAAGATAATGCCATTTTGGTTAAAATCCTACAACAATAAAAGACATTTTATATAAGGCTTCAGTAAGTTTATGATATGTCACTGAATTCTTCTTGGAATGAGAAAGGTTTCCAACAAGCTGAGAAAATCAAGACACATATTTCATGTCAAATACAGCAGAAATCCACTTATGCAGATTAATTGTGATGGCAAGCCATCCAGATATGCAGAAAATCCAGATAATTGGATTTTTCTTTGAAAATAGGCTACATTGGCAGTTTGAAATTCAGATGTTACTATGTACAGTAAATACCTGCTTCTAAGCCTTTCAACCATGCCCTATTTGAAGTTCTAGAAGCCACAACACCAGTAATGTCAAGGCAAGTTAGTTTTGTAGAATTCTTGACCAATTTATCTGATGGGCCAAGCAAATTGGCAATCGGGATAAACTGCACCTGGATAAGTGGAGTTCCACTGTACCTTTTTCTCCAAAAATCTTGCTGTTTCAAAAGTAATTACAAAAAATATACCTTCATTGTGGTGGGGCAAAATAATCCAGCAACATATTATGTCATTAAATCATGTGTCTGTTCATTCATGATCTAAATCATGCATGATTAATAAAAATAAAAATTTGCAATCATGATATTTATTGTATCTCATAATATGAAATTTGGTGTGCATATAATTAATATAACTTCAAATTGTGTACAAAATAGAGAGTGTAAGTTAGCATTCACAAAATATTACAACATGGTGAAATAAAAACAACAGACACCATTAACAATAATAACATCTGTATCCCTGTAAAAAACAAGTGTGATGACAATGTATTTAGTGGTACGACCGTCTGAGAAAGATCTGGAATGCAAAGATCCAAACATGGCTCAAATGTAACATTATACGTACATTTCCCATATAATTACTTACTGAAGCTTATCACACACATGTTGCAACAAGGTTTGAACATCAGTTCTGACGACTTTAATTCAGCAGACAAAAATGTGCAGTAACTGAAGGCCTGCATAATGCAGCCCTGAAGTGGAGGAATCATGTGAGGTAAATGAAGAAAATGCACCTGTGTCAAGTACACATGAACTTGGGACTCATATTTTTTGGTGGTCCATTGTAAATTGTACTCCATGAATTTTATTAGCAGTAAAGTAACTCTATTGTGTCCTGACAGCATGCACGTGTGACCTTTACAATTGATGTATTGTGAAATAAATGCTTGGGATCAAAATAAAATGTTAGATCCAAATATGAACCTGATGTTTACATTTCCTTTATGAAAAGTTCCCTCTTGAAGCAGTGATTTTTCACTGATCAGTTTAAATACTTATGCAGGAAATACAATCCCTCTGATATGAAATTAAATAAAGCTAATTCATGGCAGACAATACCAAAAATTATCATTAGTATGAACCATCATACCACAGAGCAATCATGCAGTTTTAAGTCTTGCCAAATTATACGTATCACTGGATTCCCTGCCATTCTTCCCCATGTCTGTCCTCTCAAGAGGGACAAATATGGGCTCACATGACAGCACATTTGCAGTGAGAAGTAGCTATATGCAATTACTTCCTGATATTCAGGGACTCCTAACAAGACATACCATATATCATTTTCAAGAATGAAAATTTGTACACTATCTGTAGAAAATTACCGTTATGTTATAGTCCCCAAATGGAAAAGATGAGAACTTTATATCCTTTATGTAATTTTGGCCATTCTGAGTCATAAGAAGAAATTCAAAAATGTAACTCATTGTTTCATCTTCATTAATGGGAAGGGAATCCGCTGAATCTGGAAAATAAATACCATATTCACAAACAAACGTTTGCCCTCCATTATAAGATGCAGGTAAATCACCTTCCAATGCACAGTAACACCGTTTTTAGCATTTCTACAACCTTCCCTTACAAGAACAAGAACAACAACAAATACTACTACCACCACCACCACAACTACTACTACTACTACTACTACTACTACTACTACTACTACTACTGACACATGTGTTTATTAGCAAAACAACCAACCCTCACCAAGGTCTTCCTTAGATTATGCTATGCTGAAAACACTGTTAATTTGTCATGACAGTACATGCATACATGTATACATGTTACTGCTGCCACAGTAGAAAATTTCAAAACTTTTATGAACATATATTCCCATCTACCGTTTACTGTTTGTTTATTATGAAAATCTTACTAGGCAATATTTTTGCCACTGCACCATACATCAATTGTAATCCTATCACTTTTTCAATCAATTCCATAAATTCTAACTTTTGATAGAAGCAGCTGGCATCAAATTTAAAGCACATGAAGTCAACACTAATATGTGATTATAAGCCTCAAAGAAAAGGCAGACATGGTTTTTGAGAGCTAAGTAGATGATCAAACATCAATTGAAAAGAGTCCAGGGAATGATAAACACATAATGGGAATTATTATAAGGCAGTTTCATAAAATGCATGATGTTACTCAGCTCTGCATATCTCACTTCTAAGAAAGAATTCAGCACTATAAATAACTTAATTGAAAACTATGAACCTAGGTACACAGGTGACAGCTTATATCCCCTGGGATAAGACGGTATTCTGCTGGGTACAGTACTACTTATCCAACAGCACATGTAACATCCAATAAGATCTGTACCTTCAGTGACACTGCTTCAGTAACACGAAAGGACCGCAGAGCACTGGGTACACACATTTTAATAATGTCTCCTCCAATTTCCAGCCTTGTGTTGAATGGATCTATACCAAGACTTGCCTCACTGTCTTTCGTTTAACAGCATCTTTTGTCACATGGGAATTTTGGCAATTTTCCATAGTACAAATTGCACAAAAGTAAGGAACTTCAAACATAGTACTAAATTTCATACGCCTTAAGGTATGGATTATGGTCAGGGAATGAGAATTCACAGCAAAGAAAAACTGTGTTAAGTTTTGAATAAATTATGCTAATATACACTTCTTGCTGGCATATAGAATTCAAGTGAAATCACAAGGGATACATTTTGCAACATCTTCACTAACACCATACATTCAGAAATTAATGCAACTCACACTATCTCTCTAAGACATTAACAAACAAGAAGATATGTGAAGATGAACATCACAAAAGAGTGATTTACATAGCCAGGTGACAAACACATGAACCAAGCCCGGATTAGATACAAATGAGAATAAGGATTTAACACAAAAACTGCATTCAGATTTGGAAAATCATTTTCTTTCAATCAGTTTTACTCAATCATTTCCTTACAATCATGACTTGGTGTAATTTTGATAAACAAAGACTAAAACAATGGATCTCGAAGCATGAAATACAATTTCATACTCAAACTCTGCTTCACAGTGACAAACAGGCAGACAAAATGACCATTCTTCACTTACAAGAAAACATAATTCTCTTCCCATTCTTTTCAAATATCATGTAAAAACACATTATACAATTTTCCCCGTTTCATTAGTTGCATTCATAATGCACAGTAATTCTCAAGCACTCACATTTCTCACGAAGCCAATTCTGAAATTTTATATACCAGAAATCCAGTGTTCCTTGGTTGATGTATGGATTCCTTTCCAAGCGTGCATACAAATCAAACAACTTGTCTTTGTCTGTAAAGTAATTTGTTCCACCACCTGAAACAAAAGACGTGTTCCTACAGATAAGACTTTCCAACTCCTGCATACCTTTTGCACAACATAACAGAGGATAAGAGAGATTTTGGTATTATGTCTATATTTAAAACAAATTCAATGTAATCTCTAAATACTGTATGTAAAATCCTGGTAATAATATTTTCACACTGTATATTTTCTATTTTTATAACTTATCCCAAATTCTATTGTTACCCTGACCAATTCTGGATCCATGAAATTTATAATACATTTAATATATAATGTGTAATTAATCTTTTGACGCCTAATGTCAACTATAGTGGTCGTACCGCATGCTAACCTCTAAAGTTGCATTTTATATATTTATTCAACAAATATAGGTACTGAATATTTTAAACATGTTATATACTCTCTGTCTTTTTCTCTTCAAAATGCAGTTTGTTTCATAATTATAACGTATTTGGTTCCTCTATTATTCACATTTTATATACAGGGTGCGCTAAAATTAAAAAAATAATTCCGGCGCCAAAAGGTTAATAAATGTGTGGGCATGTTTATGATAATGTGTGTGTGCATGTTAATATTTGAGTGTGAATGTACATAGGTTATGGAGTTACAGACATATAATATTAAATTTCAAGTTTTAACAGAAGGGAATTCAATTGGCATTAATTCCCACTGTAGGCTCTATTATATTCTCTAACTTCAATTACTTTTATTTATCAACACAAACTTGCCATTAGATTTCCTGATTATAATTGTACTTTTTAAAATGATTACAATCTTATCAGCAATTCTCACACGTTCATGTCAAATTGGTCAGTAATTGAAGTATGTAAATGAAGAGATAATTCTGTACAATTCTAGTGGTTAAAGACACACAGCTATAATGTATAACACTATTATTCTCCTTAACCAACAGCTCACTGCAAGAATAGGAAATCTGTATATTCACCTTACATCTCTCCTATGGATGATTTCAATTACAGCGCAACAAATATCTGTCTTCTTTCTTGTGATTAATGTAAGATATAAATATTTTAATTCTATTGGAATTCCCTAGATTCCCAGTACACAACTTAACTTCAGTGGATCACTTCTATTAAATGCATATGACTGCTGAAACCCTGTGATGGTGCAGAATGTTCAAATCTCATAAGCAAAATGAGCAATGTGTAACAAACTAAACTGAGTACATGATACTTTTATACTGTATTTAACTGACCTATTTATTATAACAACAACAACAACAACAACAACAATGATAATGACCATGACAACAAGCCACACACTCACTGCAAAAATAACATCTAATAAAACAAAAACACATGACACATGAAACTGCTGCCCAAAATATCATGAGTCAACTTAGCCCAACACTGAAAATGAGAAGAGAGAAAAACTCCAGAGTAAATCTATGCATGGAAAATTCTACTGGGACCTTGAAAGACCATCAGTAGTTAAAAAAAAAAATCCCTTGCTTGGTTATTTAGTTCCGGTCTAAAGGCAGAAACAGAAGGTTTAATAATACTAATCCAAAAATCAAGACTCAACATGAGTCATCATCACAGGAACATCAAGAAGCAAAAGATAGTAATTGCAAAAGTGCTATAAGGCACAACAACCCATAACACATTGTTGCGGGATACACAATACTTGCACCATCTGAATACAGTGACAGACACAGTAACATGGCTGGTTATAGCCACTGGACAGTGTGTAAACATATGGAGTTACAGGTTACTGATAAGTACTGTGAATATAGACATATACCCAAAAATGGTTAGAAATGTCAAGAGTATCACTATTATGTTGGATGTACCAGTTATCACAGACTGAACAATACTAGAAAATCATCCTGATATACAGGATGGTTGGGAAGTAAGTAGGCATTAAATAATGGCTATAAATTTTGTAATATTAAAGCAATCATAATGAAAATAATGTGTATATATATGTCACGAAATAGGATTTTATAATTCGTGCGTCGATGGTGTGGACAGTGGCCGAGAGAGGCAGCACACGCAATAACAATAAATATGGCTGGCCACTTGACTGTTAAGGAATGAGCGCAAATTGCTGCACGCTATGAGGTGTGGAATTCAGTGGTTGCTGTGCAGAGATGGTGGCGTACGATCATATCTGGCTGGGAAAACATCGATGAACTTGTTTTCATGCATGTTGGTGCACCACCACACTTTGCACTGGGTGTACGTGCCTCGTTGGATCAGAAGTTTCCGGGACATTGGCTGGGACGACGAGGACCACATGAATGGCCTGCAAGAAGCCCAGATCTCACGCCCTGTGACTTTTTCCTGTGGGGCTGGGCTAAGGAGGAGGTGTACCGGGCAAAATCTCACACGTTGGAACAACTGGAGGACCAGATTCAACAAGTTATCACCAACGTCCCATGTGACTTCCTGCAGAGAACTGTGGATTTCATCCCCAGTTGTTTGAGGAAGCTGGTGGATACTGCTGGTGCCTACGTTGAATTATAAATTATGCATCAGTTTTCCCATTTAAAAATGTACATGTAAAAACTATTTTATTTATCTTTGCTTTGGAAATATAGAAGTTACAACCATTTCTCAATGCCTACTTACTTCCCAACCAACCTGTAGTACTGCATGATAAAACAGAGAAGACTAACCTACTGATCAATACGTGTACAGCCATACCAGATGATTCAAACAGTAGCACAAAGAAACTGAAAAACTAGGCAAGTACAAAGACATGCAGATCAAGGTCAGCAGGATGTGGAGAATGAGGACAAAAATTGTGCCAGTTATCATTGGAGCATTAGGAACAACTACGAAGGGATTAGATCAGAACATTCAGTAGCTCCCACATCACCCATCAGACAGAGAACTACAGAAGCTCACGCTAATGAGCACTGCTCGTTCAGAGAAATACGTTAGTATTTGCTCTGACAATCGGGCAGCTTTTATAGCCCTCAAGACCATTAAAACAACATCCCCCTTGGTGAAACATTGCCAAAAGGCACTGAAAGACATTTTCACCCAGCATTCTATAGGGCTGTTTTATGTACCTGGACATTCTTGGGTATGAGGAAATGAAATTGCTGACAAGCTTGCTAGAGACAAAACTGTTCACCACTTAGTTAGAACAGAGCTGGCCTTGGGGGTTTCTAAGGAGAATATAAGGAAAAAGATAAATGCTGGATAGATAACCAGCATATGGAAATGTGGACGAATCTTATCAGTACTCAGAGACAGGCTCAAAAGATGATTTTGGGCCCTAGTCCAACTCTTAATACCAGATTTCTGCCCTTTAACAGGACACAATCCAGGGTTGTTACTGGTCTCCTTACTGGACATAACACCCTTAAAAGACATCTACACTTAATGGGGCTGAGTTGCAGCCCTGTATGTACTCATACAAGGTGTGGAGCAGAGGAAGAAACCTCAATCCATGTCTTCTGTGAGTGTGAAGCTTTGGCTTTTCACTCAGACGCATATGTGGGTTCCTTCCTTTTGGACACAGAGGATGTAAAGAGCATAGTTCTGGGGCCATCTGAAACTTTAGCAAAGGAACAGGGCTCCCTTAAATTGACATCAGATTATGAGGCACAAAGGGCCGGTCTAAAGGCCTAGATGCATCAGGACCAAAAGTGCTTGAACACAATTATCACTCATTACCCAATGAGCACTGCACACATAATTTGTGAAGTGCTCAGGTAAATTGCTAAGATCTCTTGTTGAGATCTGGAATTACCAGAAGACCACCACATAATTAACTAATGTGCAAGAATAAATTTAAAATATTAGTAATAAAAAATAGGTGTTTATGAACGTGCAAACTTAACAGCACAAATTTCAATTATTAATACAACACAAGAACAGCACAAATGCACAAAAACTAAACATCAAACAAACAAAACAAAATAATATGGCTGCAGGAATTACTGGGGCCAAAACCCTAAACCATCAATAACATAGATAAGTTGTTTATATAATGCCATAGATTTACACACAATCTGTTTAAATGAAGTGATGCACTTTCTAAATATATCGCCATCTCTGCACACAAGGTTAGTAGCAAATCCACACCTAACAGACAGAGACTTTTACAAGTCACAGTCAAGATGCAGGAATTCCTGAAATTATGAGGAAGAACTTGAATAACAGTAACAACCAAAAGAATGAATAACAGTAACAACCAAAAGAAACAGGAAACATTTTAAACCTGAATGAGCAGAAATGAAAAATAATGCATCAAGACATAGTCTTCTGTCATGCAGGATATGAAGCTTTAAAAATTCTGTGAACTTCCTTAACTTCCTCGTAAGTGACATGGTCATGAGGAAATAAAGATTTTTAAATAGGGCTACAAACTTCCACTGTATGTGCTCCAAGTTTTTGGCATCAGTAGACATTTTAGAGTTCCACACATCTGAGACATACTCATGTTTGAGTCTAACTAGCGTTACATACAATATTATTAAGCTATCAATGGTGGACAAGGAATAGGTTAGAGTTCGTATTAAACTAGCATCCTTACGGACTGGGAGAGATTGTAGTTTACATGAATGTGGAAATTCACCTCTGAATGCACTGCACACAAAGGTCTTTTACATTGTCTGTACAGGTTACAGAGGAGTCACACACTTTATGAGCATAACAGAGAATATTTGTTTTTTCTATTAAGAGCAGTAACCCTAGTTTTGCTGATGTTTAATTTCACGAAGTGAGCCATACACCAGCCTTATATATGGTCACTATCAGACTGCAGCAGTGTGCCATTGTCCGTGGCGTGTATGACATGAAAAATTTTAATGTCATCAGCAAATAACAGGTATTTACAGTACATTACAAAGGTTGTTAGTGAATAAATTAAACAGCAAAGGACCTATCAGAGATTCTTGTGGGATCCCCATGACAACTTAGGAAGGTAAAGGAAAGGTGTGTAAAAAGCAGACAGGTAAAGGTAAAGTGATCCCATTACAGGCCCCGTGTGGCCCAGAGGGTGCGTAGAGGTATAGCTCTACTCTTCCATGACCGTGGCACTAGAAGGGGGTGAGTGGTCAGCAGCACGCGCCGGCCGCACTTTACCCCCAGGAAAGACCCGGTACCCATTTTACAGGAGGCTGGGTGGGCCCAAGTGCCGGTCTGGACAGGCGGAAAATCTCATCCCCACCGGGATTCGATCCCAGACCGTCCAGCCCATAGTCAGTCGCTATACCGACTGAGCTAAAAAAGCACACAGACAATAGCCAATTAGTAAGGTAACTATAAAACCAATTCACATAACCATCAGAAAGCCCATGCACACAAGATTTGTGGAGTAAAATATCACACCACACATGTTCAAATGCAGTGTTACGATCAGAATAAATGGAATCAACTTGACATTGAAAACTAATTACAGCAGAAATAAAATCAACACAGGCTACCAAATTAGTTGTGGATTTGGCTTTTGAGAACCAAGATGAATGGAATTCAATTTATGTGTAAAATAATATGACAAGTGATCATGTCTAAAGAATTAAAAAACCATGGAAAAGCTGACAATGACAACAATAAACCTACTAACACCATGGTGAAAAATTGACAACCTTTCAGGAATTCAAGAAATTTCCACCCTTTTATGGAACCTAAAATTTCATAACCATATTCAGAAAAGCCCAAATCGTTGGACATATTCTGGGCCAGCTGCCCCTCCAACTTATATAATAACAATTATGAAGAAATATATCCAACTTACCTAAATAAATTGCTGCACGTTTCCCATATTCAGGAAAATGCTCATTGAGTTTGTTATTATACTGCATGGGATATGATTCTGAATTCAGATACCACATAGGGTCAAACTTCTGCTCCACTTTAAGAACAAACCACACATTCAAGGTGAACACAAGTAATGTACCAACAAGAACGCAAACCTGTAATCAAGGAAACACTCAAATTCAACATTGTACAAATTAACTGCTTGCAGCAGCATGACCTACAGCAAAACTTACCATGAGTGTTTTATGCCTTAATCCTTGCAAATCAAAGTGAGTACTTTATGACTTAATACTTGCTAATCAAAGTAATATTCATCCAAGACATATGCATAGGAAAGGAGAACATAATCCTTACCCATATAGAACTTCTTTATCTTACAGCCACAGATCAAGCACAAGCCTATTCTGACTTCACAGCCATCTTCTGAACTGTCTCCCATACCTCTACACACTCGTTTATTTTTCGTCAAATGTAAGCTTTTAAGTCTTTGTTCATTATTTTTTGCAATCATTCTCCAATTTGATGCACAAATATTTAGCACCTTCCCTGAATCTTTTTCTTTCTTATTTGCATTACTGTTATGTTTCTGGGGTTTAAATTCTGGTAGAAGCATGAAATATTTTCTTCTCAAAAACCATCCAGACTGGCTTTGGCTCTTGAATGGGTACTGCGGTTTTGAGAAGGTAAAGCAGCTGGTGCATGAAGTTCACCACTCATCTCCACCTAGTGCCAACGTTACAAATGGGTGCAGCTATATCTCTTCTCCTCTTATATGCCTCATGGCATTGACAATGACAACTTTAATATATTACATGATATTTCTTATTAACTTGATTTTCCAACATCGCATCAGCAATGGTTTTCTTCTCAACGAAGTGTCACTGCAGTGGATCCCTCATTTGAAAGCCATCTACAGGGGGCTAAAGCATTCACTTCCATTAAACCTTGGAATGTGCCATCAGTTCATGGAAGTTCAAGCACGATTCTTTCCTTACTTTCATTCTAATTTTCTGTTTTTTACACAGTTCCTCCATACTGATGAACTTTAAGTAGTTAGTGGGTGCTTTGAGCCCACCTCTAATTAATTTGTTTAGAGTGGGTGCTTTCGGGATGTGGGTATGTGGACTGGATTGGGTTGGCCCAGGATAGGGACAGGTGGCGGACGCTTGTGAGTACGGTAATGAACCTTCGGGTTCCATGAAATGCGGGGAATTTCTTGACTAGCTGCAA
>Ga0123354_10012274_pt1 | contig 13278 bp, 12 predicted proteins | sample TergutLab28metaG_2_FD_97872 | JGI IMG/M metagenome (GOLD analysis project Ga0123354, IMG submission 97872) | Labiotermes labralis P4 segment gut microbial communities from Petit-Saut dam, French Guiana - Lab288 P4 | ecosystem: Host-associated > Arthropoda: Insects > Digestive system > Gut ...
CAAGGCCCAGTTCCCTGATTATGGCTGTATCGGGATCTATCAATAAAACGCGGTTGGTATCGGCGGCAAGTAAATTGCCGTCAGGGAGGAAACGCAGGCTCTCCGGGCCGTCCAGCCCGTCATCAACAAGAGCGCCTATGAAACTGCCGTTATGATCAAATGTATAGATTTTTTTCGCGGCGGAATCGGCAATATAGATTTTTCCATTTCCCGCCGCAATGCCTGTGGGAGACAAAAAGCCGGGAAATGACGAACTCCGGTTACCGAAAGAGAGAATGAAAGCGCCATCGGGATCAAATTTCGATATGCGCTGATTTCCGTAATCAACAACATACAGATACCCTTCGTCATCAACCGCAAGAGCCTGCGGTCCCAATAATTTACCGTCTTCGATTCCCTTTGAGCCGATATACGCGAGCCAATTCCCCTCTTTGTCAAGAATACTTATCCGCCCGCCGCGGAATTCTGACAGATAGAGCCTTCCGTCCTGTCCGCGTACCAGATCGTAGGGCCGGTCAAATCCGTTCATTGCGCCCCGTTTTCTGTCTTTTACGAGGCCGTTCACATCGATACGGACAAGTTCATTGCTGCCGTACGCGACAACCCAAACGGAGCCGTCATCATTCGGCAATAGCCCTGTTGGCTGTCTGTACATCACGGCATCGCCGTTACGGCCGGGATACCTGCCGGCATCGACATACTGCACCTCGTCGTCCGCAACCGGCAGAAGAAAACGGTTATGCGCTATCGTATCAATACGGCTGGCAATCAATAAACCGGGCCCCGATGTTTTGCCGTACGCGTCCTGCGCGGCCTGCCACTGCCTGATTGCCGTATTTTCAAAACCGGATCGATAATACGCCCTGCCCAGCCAGTCAAGGATAATTGCCTCGCCGGGTCTGAAAGAGAGTGCCCGTTCGAGCGATAGTATCGATTCATTAAACGAATAGCGGTTATACGCCTGTATTCCCAGGCGGAATTCCGCCGCCGCTTCTATGGCATTGGTATCATTCCCGCCCGTGATAAAAAAGCTGCCGTTATCCTGGGTTATAGCGGCTTGTATTGGCAGGAAAAATAATATCAGAAAAAGTGCGGCCGCAATTTTAATTTTAAGCAAACTCAATCCACACCTCCTGAAACCACGCGGAAATGATTTTTAATTTCTTTTTCCTGAGGCGCCAAATCCAGAGCCCTGCGCAGCCATGTACGGGCTTCCAGCAGTTCCCCGCTTTTAAAATACGCCCATCCCAGCGAATCCAGGTAGGCGGGATTCTCCGGCTTTTTGTCAACCGCTTTCCGGCACAGTCTGAGTCCCCGCATAACATCGATATCGGCGTCGGACAGCACATACCCCAAACCGTTCATTGCCGTGGTATTTTCCTCATCAAGCTCAAGGGCCTTTTCATACATCTGGACGGAATTTTTATAATGCTTCTGTGACCATGCCGCGTAGGCAAGGGTATTGTAGAGCATTGCGGATTCGAATCCGCTTATCTGGAGCCGTTTTAACTCGAATTCCGCCATTTTGGAGCGGCGGGTCAAAACGTAGATATAGGCAAGCGTCATGCGGCACTGATAGATACGCAGGAGATCGTCTTCCGCGGTAACTACCTGTTCCAGATACAGAAGGGCATCATCGTACTTCGCCAGTTTCGTATAACAAAGGCCGAGGTAATACGCGAGTTCCGCGTTATCCTTCGTGTCAAATTCGTCGGTAGTTACCTGCTGGAATTCCTTCAGCGCCATATCCCATCGCTTCATGCGGAACAGCCTGATTCCTTCCTGCATCCTGTCAACGGAAGACAGCCGGTCTTCTGCCATTACTTTTCCTTTTTTGCGGTTCCGGCGTCAGAAGCCGAAATTTCTTCAAATAAAGCCGGATGTATATAAACGGCGCTCATTGACGCGTAATTTGAAGATATGGCTTCATGGTCAGAACCGTGTTCCGGACGGGCGCCGGTTTTATTGCCGTGGGTGAAACAATAAATATCGCCGTTTGAAGCGTAATACTTTTCCAAAACATCATTATAATGCCTCCGTGAAGGAAACGCATTAATGATCCCCGCCGGGGGAATTGCCCTGTTCGGAATATTTACATTGATAAATGTATCTGCCTTCCAGAAATCCAGGAAATCCTGAAAATTTGCGCTTATAAACGAAACGGCCATATCCCAATACCATTCGCCGGCTTCGACAAGGGAAAACGCCAGAGCCGGAATCCCGGACATGCTTGCCTGCCGCGCCGCCGCGGCGGTTCCGGAATAAACAATATCAGTGCCAAGATTTGCCCCTTTGTTGATACCGGAAACCACAAGATCGGGGACATACTTTTCTTTGCCCGGGATTGCGCCCAACAACGCCAGAACCACGCAATCCACCGGAGTTCCCTCGCATGCCCAGGTATCTTCCTGTACTTTTGTTATTTTACAGGGACCGTCCAAAAATGAAATAGCGTGCGAAACGCCCGATTTGTTGGAAGCCGGGGCAAGTGTCGTCACATGGCGCCCCTCCCGGCGCAGGGCGCTTGCCAACAGGGATATGCCGGGAGAATGGACGCCGTCATCATTGGTCAAAAGAATTTCCATACAAACCTGTTTTTAATTGCCCACACTGTTACGCCGGAACCAGCCGTTTGCCTGTCGCCAGTTTCACCTCATATACGACCGGGTGAAATCCAAAGATACGTTCGTAATCTTCAAGCCGTTTTTTAAATTCCTCAATGGCGGATTCTTTGAGTATGGTGTAAGTACAGCCCCCAAAGCCCTGCCCCGTCATACGGGAACCAAGCACCCCGTCTATTTCCTGGGCTCGTTTTACCAGCCAGTCAAGTTCCGGACAGCTTACTTCATATAAATCCCGCAGGCTTTCGTGAGAATGGAATATTATCCGTGAAAAATTCTGGAGGTCTGCCCGTTTCAGCGCGTCTTCCGCGTCATACACCCGGCATATTTCCTGCACTATGTGCATACTCCGCCGCCTGATTTCCTCGGGAAGGTCTCCCATGGATTCAACCAAATCAGACGTTGCGTATTCGCGGAAGCTTGCCCCTTCCTTTTTTTTAGAAAGCAATTCCAGGCCTTTTTTTATATCCGCCAGGCGCTGACTGAGTTCATTCTCAACACCCATGCGGGGAACGCGGGAATCCATTATAAGTATTTTATAACGGGTAAACGGCGATTTGATTTTCTTGACCTCATGCGAAGCTTCGTCAACTATCAATAAATTATCTTTCCGCGCGCATGAGCTGATAAGGTAATTGACATCTTCCCCGTCTTTCCCGAAGTACGCGGTATGTGACGCGTTGAGCTTATCCAGAAATTCCTGTTCGCTGATATTTGACTGATAAAAATGCCTGAGCGCCGTGGCGGCGGCCATTTCAATGGCGGAAGATGAGGCAAGGCCTATAGCCTGGGGTATATCCCCTGCAATTGTGAAGTTCAGGCCCTTTATCGGGCAGCCAAGTTCCGCGAATATCGATATGCCCACTTTGATGTAGTTTGCCCATCGATCTTCACGTTTGAATTTCATATTTACAAGGGTTGTCCGTTTCCTTTCGCCCAAATCCGCCGCGTAAAACCGTATGGAATTGTCTTTTCGCGGACTAACCGCTACCCGGATATATTTATCGATAGCGGCGGACAGGAACAGTCCGGCTTTTGGCTCGCCATGCTCACCCAAAAGATGAATTCTGCCGGGCGCCTCGGCAATAGTCACAGAATCCAATCGGTCAATATCAATATCATATTCCGCGCAATGGACGGGACCGATATCCAGCATGTATGTAAACCTCACCAATATTAATGTAAGCTGTCATATTGTACCGGAAAGGCATATTTTATTCAAGAAAATTCGGTATAAAAATGTATGATTTTAACTGATTTATACCAAATTTTTATGCAATACCGTATAAAATTCTGGTGTTTTAGCGTCAGTATATGTGAATAATCCTCCCAATTCCGGTTTTTTTTCAAATTTTCACAATTATTGACATATATTAAACGTTGACTGGCGCAAAATTTGAAAACCCGATTGGAATATATTATCTTTATTTTATAGGTATTATAGACAAATCGAAGGAGAAAAACATGTCAGATGCGGTTTTAAATGAAAAACTGGCGGTAATTGCAACCATCAGAGAGGGTATCACAATGGCAATGAAGAACACTGGCCCTATTCTGGTAAATGTCCTGTTGTGGATTCTTACAATATGGATTCCCTATTTGAACGTAGGGACAACCATTGGCCTTGGGGTTGGCATTGTATCAAAAGTCAGCAGGGGCGAGATCATCCCGATGTTTGAAATATTTGATCCCAAATACCGGAAGTATATGGGCGAATTTTTCCTCACTTCCGGGCTGGTTGGCCTGGGTATCGGAATCGGGCTGTGCTTTGGCATTATTCCCGGAATTGTCATCTGTCTTGCATGGAGTATGGCGCTTTTATTGGCGATTGATAAAGGAAAAAATCCCAGCGAAGCAATTTCACTGAGTAATAATTGCACATACGGCTATAAATGGAAAATGCTCGGCATTTATTTCCTGATAGGCCTTGCCAATTTCATAGTTACCTTAATCCTGATGAGTATAGGCAGAGCAATCCATACAGTCGGTATAATGTTCTTTATGACACTGCTCTCCTTTGCCGCTTCCATTTTTACAGGATTTTTATTAATTGGCGTAAAGTCAAGCATTTACCGGCAATTGACCGACAAGATTTAAAAAACTTCAGTTGGAAACTTCCAATAACTACAGTTTTGGAAGTTTCCGCCCCGATTCAATACCACAGACAGATATAGGCAGCAGATACCGTGAATGGATATACTTATATCGGGAACGGAAAGCGTTCAGTATAATATTTTCAGTCAGGACTGCCCTGCTTCGGGTAAAGTGAGGAATTGTGGATTCGGGAACAGTTAATTACACACTGAGGGAACTTTTTGTCATGGGCGGCGTTACAATGTGGCCCCTGACGGCATACTCCGTAGCCGTCATTTTTATCATGATCGAGCGGATAATCTATTTCAGCTATTATAACCGGCGTATGGATGATTTAACTTCGGCGGTATCGGGGTATATAGCGCAGAACGACATTGCGGGCGCCGAAACATTTCTTTCGGCGCTTGTCAAACGCCGCCTGGGCGCGCGTGTAATACTGTCATTGCTCAAACACTCAAAACCGGAAAAGGGTGTGCCTTTTTCCGAACACCGCGCGGAACGGGCGGCAGAAGCGGAATCCACGAGCTGCCTGTCATCGCTGGAAACATATTTAAATTTCATGATAGCGCTTGGATCCCTTTCGCCTTTGACAGGTTTTCTGGGAACAGCCATCGGAATGATCAGCGCTTTCAAATCCATATCCGAAGCGGCGGAGGTAAACGCCCAACTGGTAGCAAGCGGAATATACCAGGCGCTCATTACATCTGTTGTCGGGCTTACCATTGCCATTATTGCGATAATAACCCATGCGATATTCACCAATTTGATTGATCAATTTGCCGCCGATATCGAAAGAAACTGTTCCCGGCTCATTCTGGAACTTGCCGATCATTATGAAACTTAAGGCGCGAAGACGGAATGCCTTTGTCGAATCATGCGCGGCGAGCGATTTGGCATTCCAGTTGATAATTTACTTTCTTGTTATTGCCGGATTTTCCGTCAGCACCGGGTATCTTATGACCCTTCCGGCAAAAAATTCAACCCGCATGATACTCCGCGAAGATCTGCTCAGGTTTGAGATTAATGAAAATGGCAATGTAATACACAACGGCGAGCTTTTAAATATTCCCGACGCGAGAAAAATTATCAGTCAGGCGCGGGACGCAAATCCCGATATTGCGGTCATACTTACCATTAACTGGAACGCGGTATGGCAGAAAGTTGTTTCGTTTGTGGAGATAGTCCAGGATCTTAAAATCAATTCGTTTTCATTTACAATGCAGAAGGAAAATCAATGAAGATAAAACGCCGCCGCCGACTGCAATTTTTTAACCCCAACTTTTTCATGTCGGATCTCGCGTTCGAATTACTGATATTTATTATGCTTGTGTCGCTTATCAATTACCGTAAAGAAGTAAAAATCGATTATCCCGTGGCGGATACCAATCAGCGGATCAACGCGGAAAAAAATCTTGAAATATGGATAGATATTGCCGGCAATGTATACCTTGACGGCAATCCGGCAAATTTATCTGATGTGGAAAATAAAATATCGGAATTGTACCGTACAGCCCCTGATACCCGTGTCCATATATTGGCCGATAGAAACACGCCGTATGGAAAAATCAACAATGTTCTGGAAATTATGCAGGTACTCCAGTACCGCGCTGTGAGTTTTGTGGTTAAAAATGAAAAGTAGCAATTATCTGCGCCTCCTGCTTTTTGTCTTTGTCGCCCTGGCACATGTAATGATTTTCATTCTGCCCTTCCACATAAAAACAGCATCCCGCGCCATTTACGCAAATAAACGGGTACAGAACACGCAGACAGAATATATAGACGTGAGCAACAACAGGGTAATGAGGCTTGTTGATATCGGAGAATTGGCGCCGTTTCTGCCGCCAGAGTCGGGCGGCGGCGGCGGAGGAGGAAGCGGAGACGGAAAAGGCGGCGGCATACCGCCGGTTGAAACAATTGCGGAAACCATGATCGAAACCGATAAAGCGCCGGCACAAAAAGTTGTGCCCGCGGGAACCCTGTCCGCCAGTATCGCAATGGAAGGTGACGATGCCGGGGACGGCGGCGGATACGGAGATGGTGATGGCAGCGGCTATTACCTGCCGCAATACAGGCTTACAATCCCACCGAAGTTTAATGTAAAAGAAATCTCGGCTGCCCTGGTTTACCCTCCTATTGCGCAGCGTTCGGGTATTGAGGGCAATGTTATCCTGGAATTATCAATTGATATTACAGGCGCAGTACGCGGGGTATCAATTGTAAAAGAAACTCCTTCCGGCAGCGGTTTCGGCGATGCCGCGGTAAAAGCATTCACCGGATTGCGCGGAGCCCCCGCCCAGTTGGACGGCGAACCAGTTCCCTGCCTGTTCCGGTATCCGGTGCGTTTTATTATCAATTAAAAGGAAGTATCAGTAACAATCAGCCGATGCGGCATATCTCCAGTATTTTCCGCTCCCATTCACCCTGGATTACGGAGCCAAATATGCGATCTTCCGTTTTTAAATCGATTTTTTCATCAAAAATGATACCCTTTGGCCTTTCGCCCAGCACAATGATTCTTTTCCCCATATAAACCGCCTCCCGGGGCTCATGGGTCACAATAAGAACAAGAAAGGGGGCGCCATCTGAGGATTTTTTTTCAGCGGAAGAATTTTCCGCGCTTATGGCAAGCAAGGTCCGGGTAAGTTCCATTAATTCGATACGCAGGGGTATATCCAGAGATTGAAACGGTTCATCCATAAGCATAATTTCACCGGGACAGACAAAGGCGCGGGCCAGGTTTACCCGCTGTTTTTGGCCGCCTGAAAGTTCGGATGGATATGAATTGGCTTTATCTTCCAGGGCAACAAGGCGGAGATACTTCATGGCCTTTTCGGCGGCGCTTTCTTTTCCCATGGCATGCAGCAGCGGCAGGCTTACATTTTCACACACTGTTTTCCAGGGGAGCAGACGCGGTTCCTGAAAAACCATACTCACCGAAGCAGGGCGTGGCGTTATTTCTCCTGTGACAGGCATACGCAGGCCGGCAATAAGATTTAAAAGCGTAGTTTTCCCGCAGCCCGACAAGCCCAGTATCATAACCGGACTTTCAGCCCTGAATTCCACCGATAAATTTTTAAAAACGGGAGTATCCGGGTTAAAAGAAAAACTGATATTATCAAGTTTCAAACCAGTATCCTCATTTGGCAAATTCAAATTTTTATTACTCTTTTCAATTTATAATTTTTCATTTTTACTTTCTGATTTGAATTTTTCTCCTGTTTGCTTCCAGGGCAATGTTCAGGATAAGCTGAGTTACAGCCGCCGCCAGAACCGCGCCTATGGTCCACGCAAACAACTCGGCGGTTTCAAGCCCGGCTCTCGCGTTCTGCATGCCTATGCCCAGGGAAAAACGCGGCTGAAGGAGCACTTCGGCCGCCACCACGACTTTCCAGCATTGGGAGAGGGCGTTGCTCAGGCCGCCGGCCACAAAGGGCGCTATTCCGGGAAGGTACAATGAAAAAAACTTCTCGCGAAACGGAAGTTTATACAGGGTAAAAAGTTCCCGTAAAAGCGGATCCAGAGCTTGTATGCCGCTCATGGTATTGGCGGTAATAACGGGAAATATCATCAGGAAGGCGGTAAAAACCGCTGTTTTTGACTGGCCAAACCATAAAAAAGCAATCAGGATGAGCGGGATTACCGGCGTTGCGGAGATAATCTGAAACAAAGGCCGCAAAAACGCCCCTGCCCGCTTGTCCAGGGCGGCGATTATTCCCGCCAGAATTCCCAGCGGCGCGGATATTGCCATTGCCAGGAAAACTCTGCCCAGACTTCCGGCAAGCGAACGCAGAAAAATTTTCGAACGTACCAGAGTGAAAAATTTTACAAGTACAGGCAATGGTCCGGGGAGCAAAAGTTCGCATGCGCTTATCAGTGATGCGATTTCCCAGAATAACAGCAGGAAGATGATCCCGGCGCCCGAGTATACGGTTTTTTTCAGCGGCGTCATCGGGTATTATAATAAAAAGAATCGGAAGGCAGTCTGCCGCCTATGGATGCCGGAGCATACTGCAGAAACACCGAAAATAAAGCATCCAGGGCTGCCCTTGCCTGCGGCAGAGGGATAAAAGTATAATTGCTGCGGGGTATCGCGTCACGCACCGCGTTTGAAGGAATTCCCAATTCATATTTTTCCGCCAATGAACCCGCTTCCGCCGGATGAGAGGTAACCCATTGTATAGAATTTTCAATGCTCGTCAGTATCGCGCCAACCAGGTTCGGGTTATCACGGGCAAAGTCAGCGTCCACAACCAATACAGTCATGGGAAAATTACCGGCATCTGTAATGCCTGTTGATCCGGGATCGCTTGTAATCTGTTCCCATTCTTTCTGAATATCGCCGACTACAGTGAGTTTACCATTTGCGTTCATTGCCATTGTGGCAAACGGTTCGGGAAGCAGCGCATACCGTATCCTGCCCGCCGCGAGCGCGAGCGCCATTTCAGGATAAGCCAGCGCGTACCCGAGTGTAATATCTTTGCCGGGCGCCATTCCCTTTGACTGTAAAATTTTTCTGAATACAAAATCGGGAGTAGCCCCCTGGCCGGCGACTTCCACGGTTTTCCCTTTCAGGTCTTCTATGCGCCGCACGGCGGGATCTCCTGACAAGAGGGAAAGCATTCCGGTTCCCGTAACCGCCGCAACCTGCAATTTTTTTCCCGATGCGGCGATTTTTGCCGCCATATTGGGGGGTAAAATGCCGATTTTTGCCTCACCGGAGATAAATAAAGCGGAAAGAACATCAGCCTGGGGAAACACCCGAACATCAACCGTATATGTGTCTGATTGAGGCGGAGATTCAAATAAGCTGAGCAAAGCAACGGCGGATGGGCCACGTATGCTGTATACCGTAATTTCTTTTCGCGTCTGCGCTTCCGTTACAGCCGGAAGGTTCATGCATACACCAATCAAAATCAGAGTGCTGAAAATTCTTTTCATATCCGTACTATACCATAAAAAAAAGAAGCCTGACCACATCTGTTACAGATGTAATCAGGCTCTTGTTGTAGAACTAGATGCACATCCCCCGGCTGTGCCGGGGGATACCTAAAATCAAAATACCCTTATTTTGCCACGGGTTTTTTGACTGCGGGTTTTTTTACCGCAGGTTTTTTTGCTGCGGGTTTCTTTACCGCAGGCTTCTTTGCCGCAACTTTCTTTGCTGCGGGTTTTTTTACCGCAACTTTCTTTGCTGCGGGTTTTTTTGCCGCAGGTTTTTTTGCTGCGGGCTTTGCAGTCGCTACTGCCATACTTTTTGCCCCCCTAGCAGGTTTCTTTCTGCCAATCACCTTGGCAGCGGCGGGTTTACCAGACACCGCTGATCCCCCTCCCTTATTTATGTTCATTCCGGTATTTTTTATAACCGCCTGCGCCCCGGCAAGCCGTGCCAGTGGTACCCGGAAGGGTGAACATGATACGTAGCTTAATCCCGCCCTGTAACAAAAGTCAATAGTATCGGGATCTCCGCCGTGTTCTCCGCAAATACCGATCTTTAAATTCGGTTTGACCGATCTTCCGTCTTTGATGGAGAGTTCCATCAGAGCTCCGACTCCCGCTTCATCAATGGTCTTGAAAGGATCAACATCAAGAACATTTTTCTGCAGATACATGGGAAGGAAAGATCCGACATCATCGCGGCTGAACGCAAAAACCATCTGAGTAAGATCGTTTGTGCCAAAACTGAAAAAGTCCGCATAACGGGCTATATGCGCCGAACGCAGCGCCGCGCGCGGAACTTCGATCATAGTCCCGATCTTATACGGCGCCGTAACTCCGGCTTCTTTAAATACTTTTTCAAGAACTTTTTCCGCGCTGGGGCGTAAAAGCTTCAATTCCCGGGCGGTAATGACTATGGGTATCATTATTTCGGGATCGACGGGGATTTTTTCTTTTATGCATTCCACCGCGGCCCGGGCTATCGCCTCGACCTGCATATCATATATCTCGGGGTACGTTACCGCGAGCCTGCAGCCCCGGTGGCCCAGCATCGGGTTTGCTTCAACGAGCTTATCGATCTTCGGCTGAAGGGTTTCACTGCTGATTTTGAGATACGCGGCAAGTTCATCCACTTCGTCTTTGGTATGGGGAACAAATTCATGCAGCGGTGGATCGAGAAGCCTGATCGTAACGGGCTTGCCGTTCATCGCTTTGAATATTCCGAAGAAATCTTTCTGCTGGAGAGGCAGAATTTTCTGAAGATGATGTTTCCGCTCTTCTTCGGTATACGCGACTATCATTGCCCTGAAGAAAAGCAGTTTCTCTTTATGGAAGAACATATGCTCGGTACGGCACAATCCGACGCCCTGGGCGCCAAAATCAAACGCGCGCTGTGCGTCTTCCGGCTGATCCGCGTTGGTTCTGATATCAAATCCCTTAATTGTACCCCGTACAGCCTTTGCCCGTACGTCATCGCACATTGTAAGGAATTTATTCATGTCTTTTGATATGGACGGAGCAACCAGATCAAGCTTGCCTTCGTATACATCACCGCTGGAGCCGTCTATGGTAATCCAGTCGCCTTCTTTATAGGTTTTGCCCACAATAACAACGGTATTGCCCTGTACCGAAATGCCTTTGGCGCCGGCTACACAGGGCGTTCCCATTCCGCGGGCAACTACCGCCGCGTGGCTGGTCAAGCCGCCGGTTGATGTCAGTATGCCCTGGGAGGCTACCATGCCGCCTATATCTTCGGGGCTGGTCTCTTTCCGTACAAGAAGGACTTTTTCGCCTCTTTCGTGCCAATTTTCAGCGTCTTTTGCGTTAAAAACGATCTTTCCGCAGGCCGCGCCCGGAGACGCGTTCAAACCTTTGGTTATCGATTTTGCTGTTTTCAGGACTGCCGGGTCGATCATCGGGTGCAGAAGCTGATCCAGATGCGCCGGTGTAACCCGCATGATGGCTGTTTCCCTGTCAATCAGCTTTTCGTTCAGCATGTCAACCGCGCAGCGCACTGCCGCGGTTCCCGCGCGTTTGCCGTTACGTGTCTGCAGCAGGAACAATTTCCCCTGTTGAACGGTAAATTCCATATCCTGCATATCTTTGAAATGCTTTTCCAGTTTATCCTTAATTCCGACAAGCTGTTTATATATCTGAGGATTGCGCTTTGCCAGGGTTGCGATTCTTTCCGGGGTTCTGATGCCGGCAACCACATCTTCACCCTGGGCGTTCATCAGGTATTCGCCGTAGAATTCGTTTACACCTGTTGACGGGTCACGGCTGAAACAGACGCCTGTTCCCGAATCATCGCCAAAATTGCCAAAAACCATTGACTGAACATTGACCGCGGTGCCTTTCAGGTTCTTGATATTGTTAAGCTGGCGGTATTTGATGGCGCGTTCATTCATCCATGAACCGAAAACCGCGTTGATAGCGCCCCACATTTGATTCTCTGGCGCCTGCGGGAAGTCTTTCCCGGTATGATCTTTGACGATTTTTTTGTATTCAACAACCAATTTTTCAAGATCGGATGCGGACAAAGCGGTATCAAGCTCGACATGGCGGGCCTTTTTCATTGCGCCGAGCGCAGATTCAAACAGCTCATGTTCAACGCCCTGGACTACATCGCCATACATCTGGATAAAGCGCCGGTATGCATCCCACGCAAAGCGGGGATTCTTTGTCCGCGCAGCCAGGCCGAGAACCGCCTTATCATTCATTCCCAGATTAAGAATAGTATCCATCATGCCGGGCATGGATACCGCCGCGCCTGAACGCACTGAAACAAGGAGGGGATCATCCGGATCGCCCAGCTTTTTCTTCATCAGTTGTTCTAGATGTTTCAGATGTGACTGAACTTCTTCTTTCAGTCCCGCGGGATATTTTTCTTTGTTGGTATAATATGCCTCGCACACTTCGGTGGAAATTGTAAATCCCGGCGGAACCGGAATATTCAGATTAGTCATCTCCGCGAGATTGGCGCCTTTTCCGCCAAGCTCATCTCTCATTGCCGCATCGCCTTCGGCTTTGCCTTCACCGAAGAAGTAGACGTTTTTCTTCATTGCAGATAAATCCTCCATCTGTAATTCACAATTACAATCACAGATATTTATTATTCTATCGGTAAATAAAAAAAAGTGCAACAACTTTTTGATTTTTTTTGCAAATATTTTTTTACAAATATTTTTTTTATTTTTACCACGAACCACACGAACCACACGAACCAACACGAATGAAGAGGTTCACGCAGAGGCGCGGAGACGCAAAGAACGCAGAGATAAGAAAGGATAAAGAGATGATGAAATTTTACCACGAACCACACGAACCACACGAACCGGTGTGAATCAGAAATTTTATAACCTGATACAGGCACTCAAAATACTCACCAGATTTCTAATTTTTCATTCTTAATTTTTAATTCTTCCTCCGTGCTCTTCGTGTTCTCCGTGCGAATCTTCGTTAAAAAATATTAGTTCGTGAGGTTCGTGTGGTTCGTGGTTTAAAAAACACATAAATTCATGTTTTTCATTTTTAATTTCTAATTTTTCACTTCTCCTCTGTGTTCTCCGTGTGAATCTTCGTTTAAAAAAAATAGTTCGTGAGGTTTGTGTGGTTCGTGGTTAATAAA
>Ga0123354_10012277_pt1 | contig 13276 bp, 11 predicted proteins | sample TergutLab28metaG_2_FD_97872 | JGI IMG/M metagenome (GOLD analysis project Ga0123354, IMG submission 97872) | Labiotermes labralis P4 segment gut microbial communities from Petit-Saut dam, French Guiana - Lab288 P4 | ecosystem: Host-associated > Arthropoda: Insects > Digestive system > Gut ...
AGGGACAGGTGGCGGACGCTTGTGAGTGCGGTAATGAACCTTCGGGTTCCATGAAATGCGGGGAATTTCTTGACTAGCTGCAAACCAGTTAGCTTCTCAAGAAGGACTCTGCACCGTGGAGTACGTAAGTAAGTATTATATATGATATATATAAATGTGTAAATTCCTATAGTTCAGATTATCCAGACTAACGTAGAAATTATTGTTAAGGGTGTTTTTAATGGTGTAACCAGATGACCCAAAACAGGTTCAAAACATGTAATCACTTGTGTACTTTGTAAATACAGATAGACTGAACGAGAGTTTCACACTTGGCACATTAGTTATCGTGTACTTCCATGACCTAAGTAAGGCTTTCGCTTTACACTTGCATATCTCGTGTCAAATGACCCCTACGTTTCCCGCATCTTATTGCCGCCCCATGTACTAACGTCCCATACACCAGACAAGCTCATAGATCGTGTCGGCTGCTATATATGCTGTACTCTAACACGAGATGCAAGGAAAATGGTATCAGATTGTTCAGAACATGCTGAGTACACCTAAATTGCTCCTGTGATTGACTGAGCACCACGCTATAAAAAATATGTAGGGGTGGAAGCACGACACCACGTTTTTCTTAATATCGGCGCTGTGTGGGCGCTTGTTATCGGCTTCGCCTCGACCCATTCTGTCTCCCAGGAAAGAGCCTTCAAAACCCATGGGCCATAAAGCCGGCGTGGACAAGATGCCGAACAGCAAACCCCTGCGCCTGCCGCAGATCTGGCTCCGTTTGCCCATTTGGTGGCATGTCAATGTCCTGCAATATCCCGACACGCAGATGAACACCGCGTCGATACTGATACCAGGTCTGTAGATCTCGGCAGCGAATGCGCTGCTTTCGGTGCGAAACCTCGCGGAATTTAAAGAAGTGAGTGCACCCAAACTGCAGACCAATCCTGATTGATACCGACGGTCTAAATCTGGGGAGGTGCTGACTTGATTTTCAAATTATTTAATGGCTAGCTTGATGAAATTGTCTGGAGTTCATACAATACGTATAGCGTCAAATTGTAGGATTGTTACTGGTAGGGATTTGGAAGGAAGCGATCGTGTGCCAGCTTAATCTTTGTTACGGAATTTACCTTTACGAAATGAGAGAAGGTCATGAAAATTCTCTTCCATTATAATCGGTCTGGGGCCGAGGTTTGAAAGGGGACCTCCCTAATACAAGCAGATACATTATGATGAATCTGAAAGTTGTTGCTTCTGTTGTTGTTGTTGTTGTTGATGCTGCAGCTGCTGCTGACGGTGATGATAATAATGATGACGAAGACAAAGGTGATGGTGGAAATACAGAAAACGGGGTTGTTCGTTTGGAATATGGAAGTCAAATGTAGTGAATAATATCGTGTGGAGTCCCGGCGATGACGAAACATCGTATGATGATAATGATGATGATGAGTAGGAGGACGGGGATGATGGTGATAAAACGTTTCTTGAAGTTGTAAGGATTCCGGAACCTACAACGTAACGATGTTGACAATTTGTGGCGGCCATTCCTGCAAGTAGGTTAGAGCTATTGTTCAGTGCCAGCTGAGAATCTAGTCGAAGCGCTTCTCCGGAGATGGAATCGTTCGTCTTCACGTGGTGGGTCAAGAGAAGGGCTAATAACTGTCCATTTAACTTGTTTAAAGCGTAGTACAATGGAACACTCAAAGCCAGTGGCTAGTGCTTCCGGAGTCTCCCCTCCCCCCATTAATGCATTTCGTTAATGTGTTTTTATACCCTGTGAGAAGAAGAGTCTTGCAGTGTAATCTAACATGCAGGAGAGAAGAGATTGGGGGTTCCCCTGGAGTGTAATCTCAAACTGCATGTTAGTTTTAAGTGTCTTTGACATATTTAAGTCTGAATTAAATCGTGAGGTGAGAACTGCACTCTCTGCGTTATTACCCAACGATTAGCGGTAATTCATTGTTGACGTTTCGGTACAACCTATTGGCCCCTCTTCAGAGGTCAAGAGGCTTCCGCCGCGTAGTAGATGAGGACTGCGCTCTTCTGGGTTATTACGCAGCGAGTAGTAGTAATTTCTTGCCGACGTTTCGGGACAACCTATGGGTTCCAGGAAACCTGACATCGCGCACAAGTCATAAGTTGCCATCTAACACAGTACCAGTAATAAGCACACTACGGTACTTTCACTTTGATGTCATCTCTCTTTTGGGATATTGCACAGCCTCAATGCCTCATTTCTTACTGACGTTTCGGGAGCCTATTGGAAACGTCAGTAATAGACTACCCACTAACGAGCAACATCCCTGCTCATAGCATTCAGCTACAACGAGGCAAAAGTCTGAAATCTAGTGTATTTTCACTTTCCTTGACTACGCTGTTAATACAGTAACATTATCTCTGTGCAAGTTATAAAGGCATAATTAGGGAGTACAAGTATGTATGTATTCACTCTTAGTCCTGAAACTAGTGTTTGTGAGTGGGCAGCCTAACGTCCTGGCCGCTTCTTCCGCCGGGGAAAGTGTTCTCGGTAACTGAACAGGAAGTTGAATGGGACAAGGAGCGATTCAGACGTTTAGGAGAAGAGATGAATCGCTCAATCCCTGCTGTGAATCTTAACGGCGATTTCTCGAATTTCAGCCAAGACCAAATCACTGCTGTCAGTGCAACAGAATGAGCTGTATGTGACGTCGAATGTGTAGTGTGGAAGAATTAGTTGGAAAATATGTGTAAGGGGGCGGTAGGATTTGAATTTAAGATTCAGTCACGACATTTCGCTGGAGTGACTGAGAAATACTACAAACAGTTTTAGTCGATTTAGTCAATTCAGCAATTGAAATTTGAACTGGATTGCTCACAAAGCGTTACCACTTGAGATAACTTGATTGTAGCGGCAGGCAGCAGATAAACTCTATCCCAGAGCTTTCCAACCTTAAACTTTTGGCGCCGGAAATATTTTTTTAATTTTAGCACATTCTGTATATAAAATGTGAATAACACAGGAACCAAATACGTTAAAATTATGAAACAAACTGCATTTTGAAGAGAAAAAAAAACGGAGAGTATATACCATGTTTAAAATATTCAGTATTTATATTTGTTGAATAAATATATAAAATTCAACTTTAGAGGTTAGCGGTGCGGTACGATCACTATAGTTGACATTAGGCGTCAAAAGGTTAATTAAATAAGCAGCCCTCCCAGACACACAAAACACATGCTCCTGATGTACACGCTAGTTACGATTTTATTAAAGTATAAGCCAAAATACTACCACTGGGGAGACCTAGGCGTAGATGGGTGGATAATATTAGGACGGATCTCCAGGAGGTGGGATGTGGGTATATGGAATTGACTGGGTTGGCCCAGGATAGAGACAGGTGGCGGACGCTTGTGAGTGCGGTAATGAACCTTCGGGATCCGTGAAATGCGAGGAATTTCTTGACTAGCTGCAAACCAGTTAGCTGCTCAAGAAGGGCTCTGCACCATGGAGTAAGTACTCGTATAAGCCAAAATACCAAAATATTGCCGCGGTGGCACAGTGGTTAAGGCGCTGTGCTACATATCGGAAGGTCGCTGGTTCGATCACAGCTAGTGTCAGTGGATTCTTCATTGACATAAAATCCTTCCGATGCTCTATGGCCCTGGGGTCGACTCAGCCTCTAACAGAAATGAGTACCAGCCGTATTTCCTGGGGTAAAGGCGGCCGTTGCGTAAGGCTGACAACCTATCACCATCTTGTGCCGTTGTCACGAAATCTGGGAGCCTTAACTTGCTGGAACCCTCTGGGCCTGTCCAGGCCTGTAATGGGACTGCTCTACCTTTTACTAAAATATAGTAATTGTTTGACATATTTCTAAAGTGTCCAGTGTTGTGTTCTTTCTAACAGATATGGGTGGCGATTTGAAGTCGAAAGTCACCATCCTATTTATTAACACCTTGTTAGTCGTAACACCACCTGATTTAATTATTTGACAACACGAGAGTAAGGAACATTATGCATTTTTTTGCATGCAAGTAAGGCAAAATGAACGTCTTAGAATTCAAAATATAATTTTATGCTGCAAAATGTAAATACTAGTCACATATTCATGAACGGGGACAGGGGCAGCGTAGTCGGTATAGCGACACGCTACAGGCTGGACGGTTTGGAGTTCGAACTCTGGTGGGGGCAAAGAATTTTCTCTTCGTCATATCCGTCCAGACCAGCCCTGGGATCTACCCATCCGTCTGTAAAGTAGGTAAGTCTATCGGCGCTTTTTCCGGGCATAAAGCAGCCGGGGCTTAGCTTTGACCACCCACTCCCATCTAGCGTCGAGATTAAGAATGAATATACGTGCAACTCGACTCCACCCTCTGACAGTCATAGCACGTGAAGGGTCGAATGTTATTAATCTTTTGGCGCCGGAATTGTTTTTTAATTTTAGCACACCCTGTATATAAAATGTGAAAAATACAGGAACCAAATACGTTAGAATTATGAAACAAACTGCATTTTGAAGAGAAAAAGACGGAGAGTATATACCGTGTTTAAAATATTCGGTACCTATATTTGTTGAATAAATATATAAAATGCAACTTTGGAGTTTAGCGGTGCGGTACGTCAACTATAGTTGACGTTAGGCGTCTAAAGGTTAGTGAACGGCACTGTCATACCTCAGATTATATGGGCGTCGAATGGCAGGGTGATGGAAAGTGAAAAGTGCAATAGAAAGGAGATTGGAAGGAAAAAATAATAACTTTATTTCGGGTGGGCTGTTATACTGGAATTTGCTTGGTAGGCCTGAAGCAAATTATGAAAACCCTCAGAGGATAGTTGCTGTCACGGCCGGCGTGCAAACTGGTCATTAACGGAATATATCCAGAATTGCCACTGAAGTTAAAGTTGTGCCTATACACGCCATGAAGCAGTATAAGGGAAGTTGAAGTAGAGCTCTACTCATTCTTGACTACGGATCTGTTTGGAGAATGGTGTTTATTCTTCCAGTGACACCGATTCTGTGTGGGTCAAATATTTTTAAAACGCATTTACTTACAGCAGTTAACTGTCCTTTAACACTGCTACTTCAACTACCACTGCTATTTCAACTCCCACTTTCCTGCTTCTACTGCCATTACTGTATTTACTATCCAATTACTTTTGCAATTTAATTTTTAACACGCATTTTTACAGCAGTTTACTGTCCTTTAACACTGCTACTTCAACTAACACTCCTACTTCAACTACCACTGCTACTTCAACTACCACTTTCCTGCTTCTACTGCCATTACTGTATTTACTACCCAATAACTTTAACAATGTAATATTTCTGTTCCCCCATCATTTCCAATACGAGCTGTGTTGTGTTGAATATAACTTTAAATACGTACACATTTTCTCTTATACCATAATACGTCGAAAAATCATAATTTCAATACTGATGCACACTTTATGAGATAACAATGTTGTCTTCATGAGTAACTCCATTCTCCTCTAGGCATTACTGAAAGCCACTGTGTCTTCTTGGTAAGAATAATTGAACTCCTGTGCACTTGGCTGCTTTCGCGCGCTACTTGATTTAGTTTTGGGGCCAGATACATAAATGTCACGAAACTTGATATAAATAGCGTGCCATTGAAGAATATTCATACACCATACTTTCTAATTTCCTACAATTTTGTGGGGCCGGTAAGGGTCCGGAAACGTTGTATGGTAGTTGATCTTGGAAAAATATATCTTTATTACAGTAATATTTTTGTGTATCTTAAAAGCCTTGTGTTCTTGCGAATTTATTTGTTAGCTTTTGGTTGGGTGGCAGTAACCAGTGGATCATAAGAGACAGGAATTTTGAAGTGGTGTGGTGAGAGATCTTAAACATACTTATAGTAGTGGCTGAATTGCTTGCCGGCTGAGAACCTAACACCACAGCTTCAGTCGACAACCGTGTTTTCTGTACTAGGTTTATCTCGGAAAGCTCTCGCACCGTCTTACGAACGTCTTTCAAAGCCTTTACCCTGTTGACAGTACATTCATAGCTCCAGTCACTGTGGAGGGTTTTTTTTTATTTGAATTCCTTGTTTGTTACAAACTGTCCGGAGACATTTAGTAACCGTTGTGTAGATAGTGTTAGAGGCATGTAGGAGATACTTCCAGTGAAGTTCTCCCTTCTGTTCTCAATCGCAAGGATTGATGTTGTCTCTGGCGAATGTTGCTGAGTTAGTTAACCATTAGTGACGAGGTCAGTAGGATACAGTCTCTTAAGTCCGCGAGTTCCGAATTGCTCTTTAAATAATATATTTGCTAGGTTGTTGGGGTGAGTGTCGAGTCGTTTTTGGTATTTTGCACTGTATTTTCGTGCATCTTGTTTGACCGTTGGTATTTGTAGATCACGTTTGATTATAGTATTAGGATCATACCGTGGGGTATCTGTTATTATGCGTAGCACTTTTGACTGGAATCGCTCTAGTATCTCTAGATTTGAGTTCGATGCATTTCCCCAAAGTTGGATTCCGTAGGTCCAGACTGGTTTTAGGATTACTTTGTAGACTAGGAGTTTGTTTCCAAGTGATAACTGAGATATGCGACGGATTATCCAATATAGGTGTGGAGGTTTTTGAAACGGAAAGTAAAAGCTTGTTGGCGAGTGCGCAGTGCTGTGTCCCTTGCCTGCCTCTTCAACCCCGTGCCAACAGGTGGCCAGTTGGGTCACTACGTTTAGAGATTGTATGTGAAATACTGCAAGTCAAGGGTTACAAATATGGAGACCATGCGAAACGAGTTTATATGTGGCATATTTCACGCACGTGTAATCTCTACGTAAGCAATAAGACCTTCATAAAGATAAAAGAAACAACAGTAACACTAGTAGTTACGTGGAGACAGGAAATTAATGCAAGAAGATATAACACCTTAACAGTTCTGGGAATTGCTTGTTTCAGAACTGATGATGATGTTGCAGACACGTAGAGACATTAACTGATCATCTTGGACCCTTTCCTCCTAAGTTTTCGCTGTACGGTTTTCGCATACTTTCCATCCATACTATGATTGGCTTGTGAGATTGCCATTGCTACGTGCGAGTTTCTGTGCCTCATTTCAACTCGTGAAAACCTTTACCCACTTTCTGTAAAATTTTGTGAAATTTATTTCCACTGGTGGACAGTCATACGCCATACTGAGGTACTTATTCTTTGGGAATTACGTGTTATTTGTAATTCAGCAATTACAAAACATGGCGACACCGAGAATTTTCGAGATAGTATAAGACAAATATAATTTACAAAAGATCTGCCTTTGAGTAATAATTCACATAATTTTCAGGTTTGCATGGTGGGATTTTTCAAAAGTCTTCTGGGTTGGGACACGGTATGGTCTTGTAGATAGATACCGAACGTGCTGTTCCTTCTTAGGAACTGAAGGGTAAAGACAGTGACATGTGTAACTGAACCTAATGTTGTAATCCTGAAGACGGAGGACGCATGTTCCCAGAAAATATCCGTATCTGCCTACAACGCTACACGGTGTAAACACCCAAGACATCAATATGTAAATGATAAGATACAGATATCAAATTGTCGCGATAATATTAAAATGGATAGAATGGGCTAGAAATCTGTGCAGCAGGGTAACAGGCTTGATTATCTTCAAAATTCAGCGTGTGAAAGCACAACATTCAGGAAACCATATTTTGATTACATTCCCCATCGTCCAATTCACTTTTATATTCATTCCACAGAACTGTCAATCTATTAAAAGAGCCCCATTGTCAAAATTACACATTGATCCTTGCTAATAACTTGATTGCAAGAAATGCTGCAGTTTGTTACTTGTTACCACTTAACAGTGTAAGTCTGAAAAATAAATTCGCAGATGTGCCTTAAATGGAATATATTACGCTGCAGAAAGAATTTTCTAGAAATAATACGATCGAAAGCAGTTGTCATGTAAGAGTTTACAATTTCCTATTCATGTAAGACCGCAGACGTGCACAGGTACAGTACATTACATGTCATGGATTTTAATACCTCTGATTATAAAGTCTCTTATATACGAAATGAATGGAAAACTGATAACAGAATCGTTAAGTGGGCGATGTCGCTACTTAATGTAAGAAAGTAAACATACCTGTGATTACTTTTACTTTCCAAACACCAAATTTTGTGTATGAAATATCGCGCATGGAACGTTAGGAGCCTGTGTAGGTCAGACAGGGCCAGGAAATTAGCGAGATTGAAGTTAGATTTAGTGGGTAGACAGGAGGTTAGCTGGGGCAAAGGGGGCACTGTAAGAGCAGGGGATTATATTTTTTCTATGGAAAAGGAAACGAAAATCATCAATTGGGAACAGGGTTTTTTGTACACCACAGAATATTATCAGCAGTTAAGAGAGTAGAATTTGTATTTGTAGGATGTCATTGGAGTTCTGAGACGTCACCTATATAATATCATTGTTTTGAATGTGTATACGCCAAGAGCGGATAAAACTGATGATTAAAAGACAGTTTTTGTGAGGAACTACAGCAGGCTTTCAATAAATTTCTTAAGTACCTAATGAAAATCCTGTTAGGAGAATTTAATGCAAACGTGGGGAATGAGGATTTTCAAACCGACAATTCGGAATGACAGCCTACATCAGGATGGTAATAATAATGGTGTTAGAATAGTAAACTTTGACACATCAAAACATTTGGTACTTAAAATCACGATGTTCCCTCACCGAAAAATTCGTACATACACCTGGACCTCTTCTGGTGGGAAAACTAACAGTCATATTGATCACATGTTGATAGATAGAAGATAGCGTTCGAGTATACTCAATGTACGATATTTCAAAGGAGCTGACTGTGATACTGATCACTATCTGGTGGTTACAAAAGTTAGGGAAAAATTGGCAGTAAGTAAGCAAGCAACGTTGGTTTGATGTGGAGAGATTTAATCTCAAGAAGTCAAGTGAGCTGGAGGTTAGGAAACAGTACAAGATTAAGGTTTCAAACAGTTGAATGAAGAGAGACCAACTTGATGTCACTTGCTTTATTATTTCATTATTTAATGCTCAACATGTTTCGGATGTTAATACATCCATCCTCAGGCGCTTGCGACTTATTTGTTGAGTTATTTCATGGGTTGTATTGTTCTGGTACGATGTGTGTTGGTGTTACTTTGTGGTTTGGCTGGGGTGGTGTGGTATCCGGATGAAGGCTGAAGCCTGCATCCGGATACACTGATCGACCCTGCTCTGCTGCCTATTCTACATTCTGAGATTCTGAGAACTTACCTAACTCCCTACTCCACCTAGACCAAAAATTTAGACGTGTTCCCATACTGGGAGGGTAAGATCTGTAATCCTAAAACAACACACATCGTACCAGAGCAATACAACCCATGAAATAACTCAACAAATAAGTCGCTAGCTCCTGAGGATGGATGTATTAACTTCCGAAACATGTTGAGCATTAAATAATGAAATAATAAAGCAAGTGATATCAAGTTGGTCTCTCTTTATTCAACTATCAAGATGATGCACGGTCCAATAAACATACATTTCAAACAGGTTTGCAAAGTTGAAGGACTTAAGAGATAGCGAAGATATAAGTAGACCTTGGGAAAACATTAAAGAGAATATAAAAAACTCAGCTCAAGGGAGTCTAGGTCTGAATGAGTTGAAGTATCATAAACTGTGGTTTGATATATGTTTACGATTTTATATGAAAGAAAGCGTGCTAAAATGCAGTGGCTACAGGATCCGAACGAAAGCAACATAGATAAGTTAAACACTGTAACACATGAAGCTGATAGACATTTCAGGAACAGAAGAAAGGAAACTAAAATTGATTAACTTGAAACTAACGGTAAGATCAGAAATATAAAGGACTTGTATAGGGGCACCACTGTCTTTAAGAAGGGTTACCAGCCAAGAACTGGTATAGTGAAAGATAAGAACGGCGATTTCTTTTGCAGACTTCCACACTCTCTTGCGTATGTGGAGGAACCATTTCTCTCAGATATTGAATGTGCATGGGGTTACTGATTTTAGGCAGACAGAAACACGTACAGCAGAGCCACTAATGCCTGAGCCGAGTGACTTTGAGTCTGAGATGGCCATTGCAATGTTAAAAGGACACAAATCACCAGGTATTGATCAAATTCTAGCAGAATTGATTAAAGCAGGAAATAGGATAATTCGGTTGGCTGGGATAGCTCAGTCGGTATAGCGACTCGCTACGGGCTGGAAGGTCCGGGGATCGAATCCCGGTGTGGGCGAGATTTTCCACACCCGTCCAGACCAGCCCTGGGGCCCACCCAGCCTCCTATACGATGGGTATCGAGTCTTTCCCGGGGGTAAAGCGGCCGGGACGTAGTGTTGACCACCCACCTCCATCTAGCGCCGAGGTTGAAGGAAGAGAAGAGCTATACATCTTCCCCCCTCTGGGCCTTCGTGGTCTGTTCTAGAGTGAATTTTACCTTTACCTTTATAGGATAATTCGTTCTGAGATCCGTAAACTTATTAATTCTATTTAGAATAAGGAGAAGTGCCTGAGGAGTTGAAGGATTCAATTATTGCACCTATTTATAAGAAGGGTGATATAACAGACTGTAGTGGTTTCAGAGGCATATCAATTATGTCACCTACCCATATAATTTTATCCAGCATCCTGCTGTCAAGATTGACTCCATATGCAAAGGAAACTACTATTGAGGATCATCAGTGTGGTTTTCGACGCTACAGTTCAGCTGCTGATCCTGTATTCTGCATTCGTCAAATACTGGGGGTTGGGGGTTTGGAGGTTTGGGGGGGTGGGTGGGTGGGGAGGGAATACAATGAAGCAGTGCATCAGATCTTTATAGACTTCAAGAAAGCTTATGATTCAGTTAGGAGGCAGGTCTTGTTTGGTATCCACATGAATCTGGTAAGGCTAACAAAAATAAAAATGTGTCTGAATGAAACCTATAAAAAAGTCCGTGTAGGCAAATATTTTGTCTTACATGTTTCCTACTATGAATGGTTTGAAACAAGGTAAACCAGGATGCCTTGAAATTAAATGGTACACGTCAGCTTTTGGTTTGTGCTGATGATGTCAATATATTGGGCGAAAGCCTACATAGTGTAAAGAAAAACACAGAAGCTGTAGTGGTTGCTGGTAAGGAGAATGGACTAGAAGTAAATTAAGTACACAGTCATAACCCGAGAACAGAATGCAGCACGAAGTCACAATATAAAGTTTGATAGTAGCTCCTTTGCAGGGGTGGAAGAGTTAAAATATTTGGGAACAACCTTAACATATCAAAATTCTATTCAGGAAGTAATTAAGAGCAGATTGAAGTCAGGCAATGCTTGCTATCATTTGGCGCAGAATATTTTGTCTTCCAGTTGCTATCAAAAAATGTTAAGATTAAGATATACAGAACTGTAATTTTGCCTCTTGTTTTGTATGGGTGTGAAACTTGGTCGCTCACATTGAGGGAGGAACGTAGGTAGAGGGTGTTTGAGAATAGGGTGCTGTGGATGATATTTGGGCCTAACAGGGACGAGGTAACAAGTGAGTGGAGAAAGCTACATAATGAGGAACTTAACGATTTGTACTCCTCACGAAATATTATTCGGGTGATAAAATCATAAAGAATTAGATGGGCGGGAAATGTAGCATGTATGGGGGAGAAGAGAGGTGCATACAGGGTTTTGGTGGGGAAACGTGTTGGAAAGAGACCACCTGGAAGATCCAGGCTTGGATGGGAGGATAAATATTAAGATGGATCTTCAGGAAGTTGGATGGGGAGCATGGACTGAATTTATTTGGCTCAGAACAGGTGGCGGGCACTTGTAAACCCGGTAATGAACGTTCAGGTTCCATAAAATACGGGGAATTTCTTGACTAGCTGAGAACCGGTCACCTTTTGAAGAAGGACTGTACTCCGCGGAGAAGTAAGTATGTAAATAAACACCGAATTTTACCATCTATTTACACTGTCGTATCATGATCATGATCATCATCATCATCATCATTACTATCACCACCGTTGTCTTTGTCTCCGCAGGATAGACCTGCAAACCGAGCAGTTCTCCACTACGTGACGTATCAACCTCAGACACGTTCCCATCCACTGTCATAGAATTTCCCTTGCAGTTAATATTTCTGTCTCTGACGTTTTAGTTAGTTCATTGTGTGGCAGTAATAACACGTACAATATACGCAGGCATTGTTTGTGTTTGTTTGATCAGTGTGTAATATATTACAGCACGCATTATGGTTGGAGTTTGTTTATTTCTTCGTAGCTCGCTTGATGGTGCTGCCACTAATTGAACAAGACTATGACTTCGAAGGTTTGATGGTAGTGAATGATGAACAGAAAAGTATGTGAATTGAAAGAGTCGTAGTTTAATTTGGGGTAATGTGGCGAAATTTTGTCTGGACGACTGAAGGAAATCACGGAAAACATTAAGATTATCGGTGTTCCGATGGAGATTCGAACTTGAGGCCTACCGAATAAGAAGCCAGAAATGTTACTGCTTCAGCCAATTTCTTTTTATAGTTTGAATTCAGACTCATGTATTTAAAAATAGACAGTTGGGTCAATTTCAATGTTCATTAAGGCCTTAAGGCCAATAAGCGCTATTGGATCACACAGTCGTTGGTAGTTTTGATGGTTAAGTTAACGTGCGTTTAGTTCCAAGGTCTGTTGTATGTATAATGCAAGGTTTCATAACAGACTAGTTAATATTTTCTTTCGCAAATTACCACTGTCAGCAATTTCAGTGTGTAAAGTGTCGTAGATAAGAGGAAACAAACGGGCTTCTGGATTTGCGTTTTAACGTGCTGAACCATCTTTAATTGTAAATGGCAAACATGCGCAATAGCAGACTGCTGCATGCAAAGCTTTCACGAATGCAACATGAAATGATAAGGGCGATAAAAATGATGATGTGAAAACAAGACAGTGACCTCGATAAGTGTGAGGCCTGCATGTTCGTAGAAAAGTAAACGACAAAATAAATGAAAGAAGTAACGAATCACGTTACTAATGTGCTTATAAGAACTGTCTTAATGGAAAGAGACGAGATTTATGTGTATATCTCAAAGAAAAACAAACAGTTACTTGCAGGAAGCCTCTCTGCCTCTTGTACTTCAAACCGTATGTTCTTAATGCTTATAGCGATGAATGATGGTTTGATTATTGAATAATGAATAGGAAAAGATTTGGAAGAAAGCAGTCATTATATATATATATATATATATATATATATATATATATATATATATATATATATATGTGTGTGTGTGTGTGTGTGGTGTGTGTGTGTGTGTGTGTG
>Ga0123354_10012279_pt1 | contig 13276 bp, 8 predicted proteins | sample TergutLab28metaG_2_FD_97872 | JGI IMG/M metagenome (GOLD analysis project Ga0123354, IMG submission 97872) | Labiotermes labralis P4 segment gut microbial communities from Petit-Saut dam, French Guiana - Lab288 P4 | ecosystem: Host-associated > Arthropoda: Insects > Digestive system > Gut ...
AAGAGTTTTTGTTTACGGTTATGAAAATGTTACTCGCGTTCATTAATTCTGACTTATTATTCGCTGAGTTGGTACGAGTATTTATGTTTTAAGAGCAAGAGTTTGCTTGCTAATGAGGACATGGTTTCAACTTTAGTACCAGACATGTTTATAAAATAAAGTGTACTTGAGGAAGAAATTGATCGCAGCCTAAAATATTTAATTGTTTTTGTGATGTCAGTGAGTTGTGACATTTCCAAAACAAGCCCAGATACATTCGGACTTCTATTTGTAGATGGTATGCCATAAGAATGACGTTACAGGGTAATATGTTTAAAATACTACATCATAGACTTGTATTTTACAGTAATGAATAAATTTCTATTGGCTCTCAGGATTGCTTATAATGTGATTACATAATCTTTTATATGACCAAGATTTCATAATCGCTAACTTAGAAACTGACAATATATGTAATGTGTTAAAGAAAGACGGGGTATTCGGTGGCGCACTTGGTTGAGACACTGTTGTACAAGCCGGAAAGCAGCGGGTTCCGTTCCCGGTGAGATTATTGAGATTTTTCTTTGACTTAATTCTTTCGGCCCCCATACAAACCTGGGGTCGACTCAGCGTCTGACAGAAGTGAGTTACAGGGATATCTCCTGGGGGCTAAAGACAGCCGGTGCGTAAGCTGGACAACCTTGCCATATTCATGTGCCCATTTTATATAAATTCTGGGAGCCTCAACCTCCAAATCTCTAGGGCCCTATCCGGGCCTGTAATGGGATAGCTTCATGTTTAAGAACTGCGTATTATCTCGTGTTTTGTGGAGTGACAGACCTGAAATCTGAGCTGCAAGTAGATCAGAATTTCATAACAAAGTAAAAAAGTTTTAATATTTATTACTGATGCAGAAGCAGCGTTTAAAATTACATTACTAACTCAAAATAACGAATTATCCCGATATACCCATCATACAGTATTTACTAATAAGTTACCATTACATTCATTCAGTGTGCCGACAGGATTCTTAGAACGTCGGATCGATTATCGATTTTCAACAAGAAACGAATTAATGACGTAGGTACTTCCTTGCTTTTCCTCTTCTCTGACGTGGTATCGAGTATACTTTCGTTTCTTCGTGCGTTCCACACGCGTGGCAAAATATCACATGCCCAGTTATCGATTGTGATAGTCAATTATTCAGCAGCTTTCCGCCATAATAGGTTGGCGGCACGATAGGGCTTACATGCAACAAAAATACGTATAAATGACGGTCGTGGAAAGAAAAGAGAAATTTGATCGATACTGCCGTGTTGGGAACATTGTTAATATTACACTCATGAAATTTAAACGATTATTTCCAGCTGTTTTTGTCGATTACATTTTTAAGGTGCCAAGGTGAACGGATAAGAATTGTTGCCAAACAAACGTGCCTGAAAATGGCTACAATATTTTAAACTCAAGCCTCTTTTATACAAAAGAAAGCTGTAGTGTACATAAGCTAAAAAAAGAAATTAATATTAGAAGTGTGCAATGGCTCATTATCTGATAAAGTTTAACAAAACACACAAAGTGACAAAATCCATACTTACCTGCTGTGCAAAGTCGAGAATCTTCGTCGTAACCATCTGGACAATCCGGCGCCCCGTCGCACAGGTACTGGATGGAGATGCAGATTCCATCACCAGGACATCTGAATGGTTCATACGGGTGACACGCGTCGCCTGTAATGAATGGATTTAAATATTACGTCACAATATGTTATTCCGTAACGAATTATCGAAATATTAACCAAAAGGTTACAAAAAATTCTAATATTTTAAAACCATGCAGAATTTAATACGCGATGTGCAGGTAATTTCGACGGACAGCGTTCCAAAAGAACACAATGAAGCGGAATATTCTTCGAATAGACAACATTCGGATATCTACTCGTGAAAAATTTCCCATTTTTAAAGAACATTTTTTTTGTAATGTTGGCAACAGCCCGTCACCGTCACTTGTCCCTAAAAGGAGCCATGAATTCAGTCTACAAGATTCCATCTCACTTGTTCAAGATCCATCTAATATCACTCTCCAATCTACGCCTACATTTTCTAATTGGTATCCTCACTTCAGCTTTTTCAAAAAAATTGTGACATGGAAACAACAGCAGACAACATGCGTGTATATTCTGGATTCAACTACGTTTACTGGAACTAAAATGTTACTGCTTAGATTTTTTTATCGGGGTGTATTTCTGAATGGATGAGTGAAGCTTCGGATTTACGTAATACTTTGTTTCATAATATTCCTAAGGGTTATATGCACAAATTCAGCCCCTAGCTCACGGTAAACGTGCTGTCTCCATTATACAGAACAAACGGTAATTCTGTTGTAGGAAATTATCGTTGTTTGAATTCAGCTTCATACGATACATAAATGCATTGCGGAGAAAAATGAATAAAATTGAGTGTTTGAATACGGAAAATGGTTTCTGTTGTATTTGTATAAAAATAAAGTGTTTTGAGAAAGATCAAGCATAAAGGATGTTAATTTTAGCCCTTTGAAAACAGACTTTTTACAACTTACACTATATATATATACTCATTTCCTACCTCCAACAGCAAACGGTCGGTCTCCATTACCGAGACAAATCAGTGCTGTGCTGGGAAGTAATTGTGCTTACTTACTGAATAAAAATTACGTGCATTTTATGAAAAATTCAATGTTTATTAATGATTCAGCAAACAATGTGTGTATTCACTCTTGGAATTTAATGTTAAAAATTCTTAACACATATTTCTGGAAGTGGTTGCATAAATACACGAAAGGATTTCGGTTAGGACAGCCCGTCGGAAGATAAAGAGTCAAACCGCCTTTTTCAATATATTAGAGATCAGTGCCACCTATATTGCCACAACGTTCTTCAGTGTAATTGGAAGATGTAACTGAAACACACAGACGCGTGCAGCGGCTTTTGATGGGACGTGTCACGAGCATAACATATTTGTTTTTCCGATCCTTTTGTTGTGCAAAATCTCATGTTCCTTCTTGTATTTAAATCGAGATATTTGAGAAAATATCTCAAACTTACTAGAGGGTATTGATATCCTTAATTTCCCACTGTGATCTCTTGACGCAATTGTATTGGGTTTGCAGTGTTGTGTTGTACTGTTTGAGTGTTTGATTTACTCCCCGTAAGAGCTTGTATTTAGTATTTGATAAACATGATTATCTGGTAAAACACGCTAAGTGCATTAAACGTTATTGAATTACACATAATTACGTTCGGGCCTTTTGTGTCAAGTGATGTACATATCTGTTGTAGTCAATATCCCGCGACAGGTAAAAGGGACACAGCGCTGCAAATACTAAGGTATTACAGCTAACGATGCCCAAGGCGGAATTTGAACCTGCACCCAGCGAACCCTTGATTAACCTATCTCGTCTAAGCCAGCTGGATTTTACACGCCGCCAGAATGTCAAAATACCAATACAGGTAATCTTCGCTGAAGAGCAGAATTCTCCCTCTTAGAGGCCCAAAGTGGAAACGATGAATATTTAATGGTAGGCACTTTGCAGCTCAGTAACTGGGACTGGTGACGTCACGTGTGGCAAATACACACGAACACGTAAAGATATAACATGGTTGTAAATATAATTAACGTTCGTGTGTTGTATTTATTTGTGTGGGCCGATCCCAGCGTTTGCACGATCTAAGGCATGGGTCTTCGGCCTGTCACTTGCAAGGATTGTGGCTTCGAATTCCGCCGGGGGCATGGAAGTGTTGCGTATTGTCAGATAGAGACCTGATCACCCGTCCGAAGGGGTCCTACCGAATGTGGCGTGTCTGAGTGTGATCGTGAAGCCTGGACAATGTGGAGGCCATGAAACAATAGGGGCTCTTACAACATAGCAAATGTTTTTGTGGGGAAAGAAAATAAATATCTCATTTTAAAAGAGGAGTACGGATTTGTATACGCCTGTAAGAAGGCGTGGCTGTGTGACTGACCTTTACTGGGGTTATTTATCTCGGTATTTAACCAACTTGATTTGTTTCTTGCCTCTATATGTTTCGAGCACATGTGCTCATCATCTGGAGGTCAAAATTGCCTCTGGTATCATCACACCTATAGGTATGATGATACCAGAGGCTGTGTAATGCAATTTTGACCTCCTGATGATGAGCACACGTGCTCGAAACATGTAGAGGCAAGAAATAAAACTTATTGTGAAACAAATTTTGTGCATCAAGTTGGTTAAATACCAAGATAAATATACTGAGATGCACGGTCAACAAAACGTCAAAATTTACTGGGGTTAGTTCCCGGGAGAGCATCACAGAATTGAAGAACATAAATTGGGAAATTTAAATACATATGTGGTTTTTGTAGCTGGAAAAAAGGGGGACAGGAAATTAAGTATTACTCATTAGGAGGTACATTCCTCAATGAGGAATTAAGAAATTATTGATCTATGAACCTTTATGACCCTAGCCAACAAAGACAGCCTACGATCTCCAAGGTTCTTGGCGTCGGATTTTCGCTAATTCTCAGCGGAGAATTCTTATACGCGTTCAAAAATTTCTAATTTGAAGATTAAGTGTTTGGTGTTAGACACTGTTTGCTTTCTGTTTAAGAAGTTCGATATTTCTGAAAAGATTATATTTACACCGTCACATCCCCTAAGCCCATAGGTACTGCCCGAAGTGGAAACGTAGGATAGGTTAGACGTCAGACGTCTGTGATGAAGAATGTCCTACGGCCACAATTTGCAAGGTTATGGGGCTTGATTAAGTGGCTCATGAAATGTCGCCGTAAAGTAACACATGTGCTATAAACGGTCCAGAATTCTCGCCTTCCTAAGGTTGTAGCTAATTGCTTGGCCTAAAGTACTGAGCGATGTGTGTTTCGATGGAAATCAAGATGGATAGAGGAAGACGTAAGGAAAACTGATTGTAGAAATTGGACGGCTGCTGCCCAGGATAGAGTTCGCTGGCGACATTTGTTTGAGAAGACCAAGGCCCACCCAGGGCTGAGGTGCCGATGATGATAATGATGATGGTGATGCTTCGATGGGCGTATATGCACGGAAAGTGTAAGCATGTGCTGTAGTCAAAACCCTCGTCGCATAACCACGGAAATAGAAAGGTCAAGTTATAAATGTTGAAAGAATCTGTCGGGGTATGGAAGTGTTTACTACCAGAACTCAAGTTATTTATTTTTAAATTAATTGAAAATAGCATTTGATGTTAGTTCCTGAAGTGTGCTTGTTGTATACACGAGGATAATTCAATCGAATTTAATTTAACTTTATTAATCAAATCAACTTTACAAAACCCTCCCTAGGTATTATTTAATAAGACTTCCCATCAACTAAGAAACTGGAAAACATTTCCCTGAGTTCGACTATCTCGGAGTAAGTACACGTCACGTTCTTAAAAATATTATTAGAAACTCCTAGACCTGGGCGTAATAAACAACCGAAACTTTTCTAATATCCGACTTACTTAAGTTCAATGAATTTTGCAAAGTAAATATAAAAACAATTTAAACTTTGAACCTGCTCTGTTTCTTTTGTTTCCGTTGACACAAGTAAGGTTTGGCAGACAGTTGATACCCTTCGTAAAACCTAATATGACGTAGGCAAGATCCGCCTGAAGAAAGGAGATTTAAATCTGATTTTATACAATCTCACTAGCATCAGCTCAAAGAAAATGCATGCAAGAAGAAGGATAAACATGTGTAGGCTTGGTGTGGCATTAAGAGGGCGTCCTTAGGCATGTCGCTTGTCTTCCGCGTAGATGTATACCGTCCATTGTAAAACGAGCGGCCATTGTGTTTATACGATAGGGTAAAAGCAGAATCTAGATAGTGCTTCCAGTGCCACATGTTTATCAGATGTTACTATTCTGCTAGCCACGCTCTTGAAAGTAAGGGTCTTTGCAAACATAGTAAAAGCAAAACACTTGAATTTATATAATTGTTTGTATTATTATTTTTATTATCATTATTATCTTTATCGCTATCGTAAACATCATCTTCCTTTATCATTCATTTGCAGTTTTCAAGCGCAGTTTTGTTTTGATCTAACTATAGGGTAGCTGCATTGAAACTAGAGCTTTAAGGTAGGTTTCACACTTTTTACAGGCCACGAAGGCCCTCAGGGCGAGTAGAGGTATAGCTCTACTCTTTCTAGGACCTCGACACTAGATGGGGGTGGGGTATCAACCCCAAGCCCAGGCCACATCTATCCCCGGGGAAGAACCGGTACCCATTTTACAGGAGGCTGGGTGAGCCCCAGAGCCGGTCTGGACAGGTGCGAAAAATCTCGCCCCCCCACCGGGATTCGATCCCCGGACCGTCCAGACCGTAGCCAGTCGCTATACCGACTACGCTACTCGGACCGTAACTAGAGCTTTAAATGTCTTTAATTTGTTCATTTGAAAATATTGTTTTCGCCTAAGATTAACTTTAAAAATATTGAGCAATAATTTTATTATCTGGAAACGCAGTTTTTATTTGTTCTTTTAAGCAATATTACGTAATTTTCCTGACCATTTAGTCTTCACGAAGTAATCTAGCATACTACACCGAAATCAAAACTGCTACAATTCGTAATTCCCTTGCTATTTTGTGCTTAAATAACGCAACGAAAGGGTTCTTAATGCTGCATTTTGTCTGGGCGTACCGATGCTAGTGTTATTTTATCTCATTTTCCTGATATAAGTTTTAGTTTACATAATTTAAATAAGTCTCTTTCTTATATTTATCATCCCTTTTCTGTCACAGATTTCAGCGTCCTCACATCATACATTTCGAAAATTCTTCGTAGTTTATGTCAGAAGTTTTCAGGTGGTTATTTTGCTTTGCTTGTGTATATAACCAGGCAGTCATCTGCTGATTTGGCTGTTAAGTAAATGAAATCATTTCTAACTCGGCCCTTATATCGCGCAGTATGCTTTTTGAAAAACGTCCAGGCACTCTCATTTGTTATTTGGTACGTTAAAGTACTTAATCTGTACGAAAAATTGTTTTTTTATTGTTATTAGGAAAGTAAACTTGAATATAAACCTGCTGTATTATCCTACTTCCAAAAACTGTTAATCTCACTACACGTTCCGATAGACTCCTTTGATCAAAGTCAGTGGGTGGCTTGAAATTTAAACGAAACATTTTCGTAAATGTGTATCTAACTTTAAAGGAGAAGATCCTAATTTTAGACGACTAAATGTGATAACCGGATTGTTAGTGGCTCAGTATTGTCGATAATTATGCGTATTATTTAGAAGTTATTTACAATTTATCTCCTCCGACGTTCGCTTCCTATCACTACGGTATTTCGGACTCTGTCTTCTTCTCCCATTTCCTCTGACGAAGTAACCGGAGCTAAAACTCTTCTTGGAAGTAACACAGTGTGTGGGTGTCGATGAAATACCATCCTTCACAAAATGTTCCTTTCTATGTCTTCACTTCTCTCTCAACTTAAGATTTTAACATTATTTTAACCGAGAAAACATTTCCATACTCGTGGAAAGAAACGTTTCCTTTCCAAGTTTTGGTCCCTTTTTTTTACGAAGCAAAATGTCTCTGTGTTCGGAGACCACGTCCACTGCATTGCCTTGAACTGACATCGGCGACTAAACAATTTGTCCGGTTGTCATGCAATTCGGTATCGGAACTGTGTACGAAAAGTTATAGAGTGTAAATTACACGTAAATCCAAACTGAGACTGTCACGCACGTTATCACGGTATTGACGTCACTGCAAGTAACTTTAGACATGCAAAGATTTCGCAAGCAGATTTTGTTACCATCGAATTGATTGTGGGAAAATCGCAAATACAAGCACACAGCAATGATGACTGCTGTATTGTAGGCAGACAGACGGGAGAATGTGAACTGGTTGCCTTTCTTAACAACTAAAGTGACAACGTGCACATTCACAACTTCAGAGCTTATTTTGATTCACGGGTCATTCAAGACTTTACGTACCAGTCTTTTAAAAATAACCTTATGTTTGTACATAAAAAATGCGCCCCCCCCCCCAAAAAAAATGCTATTCACCACATAGCAGAAAAAATTCATTTGTTTCTTAACAATCAAGGGAAAATAAGTTTAATCGATTCCGACCTGAACAATTTTCTCCGTCTGTGACATGCTGGATTAAAGATACATAAGGAATATAACCGTAACGATTTTTGACAAATTACCTCAAATTTTTGTGACATTTTGTGACATTGGTCGTGTAAAAATAGAGAATGGAAGTTTCTGAAAGCAAACAAAAGTTTAAACTTGACGAGGGTAATATAAATACGTAATACCATGCCGTAAGGTTGCCAGCACTACGCTACCCACTGCCTTTGACTCCAAGCAGATACTTGTGAGTCTCATTTCAGTCAGGGGCGGAGTCCACCCCAGGACCACAGTGCTGCCGCAATGATTAAGTCAAAACAAAATTTCCTTGACACATCGGGAATCGAATCCGCTACCTAGCGGCTTATAACGGATGGTCTCAAACAACTGTGCTGCCGTGTACCCCGGTTAAAGAAGGAGTTGAGGCAGAAACTTTAACGTAGAGGAGCTCCACATTTTGAACCCTTCACCTGTAAGAAGAATGTTACCTGACACATGGGAAGCTTGAGGGGAGGGGATGGGGGATGCGTATACCGTTTTGGTTAGTTCATCAAGGGAAGAAATACTTTGGGGGGTAACGGCGTAGAAGGTACAAAACGTAAACACGTGGCGGATGGGCGGCACTTCATTTTGCATACCATGCCGTAACCACAAAGAAAGCTACTGATTGATTATAAACGTAGTTAAACACATTCATTTGTCTCTGTAATTACGATGTTCATTGTAGAGAGAAATACGGTACTATAATAAACAGGGTAACGATATCGAATAACGAAACTTCAGTTCAGATCGTTTGAAAATGCGGTTTAGTTTTCACGGAAGTAAGGGTGGAAACAATATTACTGTTTCAGATTCAGTGGTCTGAAGTGACAATTTGCTTGTTTATTTGTTTCATCTCGTAGCCATTACAATGAATTGGCTGTGGGCGTAAATTGGAGTTGCAGATAGAAAATTAATTTACATTCATTGTTGCTTGTTGTTGATGCGACGAAGTCTCTTCAGATTCTGTTCTGTCTTTCAGATATGCGAATGAATTGGCAAATTTCCAGTTACATTATTTCATTTGAAGCAAGGAGAGAGGTTTCTTCTATCTTGTAGAAGTAAGGTACAGGGAGTAGGGTGATTTATCATTTGACGAGAACAAAAATTTTTTTTTGACAACAGTAAAATAGCAGTCTCGAATTGACAGCTTACTGCCTTATGCAAATTAGGCCCCTGTCATTTTTTTGTGCTACAATATCGAAAAAGAGATAGGCGTATGGAAAACCTGTCTGTTGTAAGGATTGTCTGCTTATTTACAGGCGACAGTTGAATAAGTGCAGAATTTTGTGTGTGTTTAACATTCACAGTTCCGTGCATCGCTAATATATTCTCAGGGTAAAACCAACAAGATGCGAGTTTTCTCAATTTATTTATTTCTGTTAGACGCTCTACATGTTTCCGACGGTTTTTCCGTCCATCATCAGGAGCTCAAAACTGCACATACAGCTTCAGGCATTTGTCAGACCGTTACTGCTACCTGCTGCTAGTCTGGATGAAATGTTCCATTCCGTCCAGACTAGTAGCAGGTAGCAGTAACGGTCTGACACTGTATGTGCAGTTTTGAGCTCCTGATGATGGACGGAAAAACCGTCTGAAACATATACAGCGTCTTACAGAAATAAATAAATTGAGAAAACTCGCATCTTGTTGGTTGTACTCTGAGAATATTTTGTGTGTATTTGTGTGTGTGTGGGGGGGGGGAGTTCCTTATTTGTGTGCATTATTATGCGGAAAGCGAGGCTTGCAGAAGGCGAGGGGATCGGCGGGAATTAAATAACTAATTGGGGCTTTCAGTTGTAATAATTATAATGCAGTTGTGGATCGTACGGAACCGAGGCTGTTGCGAAGAGACGGGATTCAGTTCAGTTTCACGAGCTCACGGTATTACTGTGTCGGTCCTTGGTTAAATTCTAAGAACGTGTTTCATATAAAATTTATATTTAAAAGTAAAGATAAAGTATCCCTGTGCGTAATTAAACACCACGCCATGAAGGCATTACGGGGGATGGGCATTTTGGCCAAGATTGGTACTCCGCGTATGAGGAAAACGTTTCGACAAATCACAGATTCTTTGCACTAGGAGATTAATGACATTTATAAAAGGGTTTGGCGGTTGGTTGTTTATAAAATAACATCGTCATCGCGGTTAATGTCCTCACCTCTTTTTGTTGTGAGATTTAACATTATTTCCATATTTTGATCATGTCAAATGAACTGCTGTGATTGGTAGCCATATGCAGAAATTGGTACCAAGTATCAGACTTGTTTGGTTAAGTGTACTAATTGCCACAATAACTTAAGCTGAACCACGGGAGCTGAAATTGTGTCTTATTCACCAAACATAAACCAGAAGTTCATTTTTTCCTGTTATTACATCCGATTTTCCGTCCCCATTGTCGCAACAGAAGCCGGAGCACTAGGTAAATATTGAACTGCTAGTGAATGTAATTAAATATTAGGATACCTGATTTCAAGATAGTCAGTAAAATTAATCCAACTCATCGCAAACGTTTCCTTTATATTCGGTTTTAATATTATCTTCCATTTATAGCGTCAGTTCACTTCGTGGCCACATTCCGGCAAGGATAGGATGGAACAGACAAGATATGAACGCAAAATTTTGTGCGAAAGTCTCCTCTGAATTGGGATACTAGGGAGACCGAGATGGAGACAGGCATATGATATTGAAATGGGTCTAAATTAGACGGACAGGTTGTGAGAATCGCAGGCTAATGAAAATGGTTAAGAATCTGGTCTAGTGTGCGATGCTGAATATCTGGGTTAGCTGGCGCGCCCTTCTTTTTGTACTGAACGAAACAAAGTTGGTGTACGACATTTATAAACGATATTTCCAATTATCTTTCAACATTTTTTACGTGCATTTTCGCCTCCCGACACTGTGCGTGGCATATGAGCACTTGTTTCCTACGAATAACAGGGGAGGTCGTGGCTGAGAAGGACAATTAAAGGACGTTTCGAATTTACTCTGAAACCTCTTGGGTTATTGAATAAAGAGAGACCAACTTGATGTCACTTGCTTTTTCTTTCATTATTTAATGCTCAACATGTTTCGGATGTTAATACATCCATCCTCAGGAGCTTGCGACTTATTTGTTGAGTTATTTCATGGGTTGTATTGTTCTGGTTCGAGCTTCAGCCTGAATCCGGATACCACACCACCCCAGCCAAACCACAACGTAACACAAACACGCATCGAACCAGAGCAATACAACCCATGAAATAACTCAACAAATAAGTCGCAAGATCCTGAGGATGGGTGTATTAACATCCGAAACATGTTGAGCATTAAATAATGAAATAAAAAAGCAAGTGTCATCAAGTTGATCTCTCTTTATTCAACTATCAAGATGATGCACGATCCAATAAACATAAGATTCTTGGGTTATATTTGAAGATTATGGCTGAAATTGACCTTAGGTATGCTTGTCGTTAGAAACTGGTGCCATCTGAATACAAACTGCTCATTTAAGTCTACACCAGACCAAATAACCTTTGTAATAATCCTCAATGTGAAAATTTTCAGGAGCACCAGTTACGTTATTGACGAACGTGCTGATTTTATCAAAACGAAATAGTGTTTATGGTACAGTTGCCGACTACCTAAAGGTAGAGGACAGGTGTATATTACAGCGGATCTTAAAGAATGAGTGCATGAGGAAAGTGGGCTGGATTTGTGTGACTTGAAGATAGTGTAGTGGCGGTTTACATGCAGATGGTAATGAAACTTCAGACTCCATAAGACAGGAGGAAAACCGACAGTCTCTTAACTTTTCAAGAAAGAATCTACTTGATCCAATCGGTGAAGCATGCAGTGCCCTACAACATGCCAAGAACCAATTAGTATGCAGAACACCGTGCGCGCTTTAATCCGCGCATCGGCTTTTTGTCATTTCTGCAGTACGTGATATCGGCTGGAATACCAGACGACTTTTAGTGCACGTTTTGCAATATGGTCGTCACCACAACCCCCGGTTCTGCTTCACGTGGCTGAAACTTGGGTTTGGTCGTCTGATTCGTTACGAATCTTATTCGGTTGATAGACAAGTATTAACACTCGGCAAAGGAGCTGGTAATATTGACTGTGATTTTTCGTGAATTTCCCCAATTTTTACATGAGAATTATTTGATAAAACCTGAATATGGCCCATGACCACGAGCCACATTATTAAAAAAAAACCTGTACGTAACGAATTCAGTATCAAAACTGTCGATGTTGGGTTTACAATAAGGACAATTCGTCCGAGACTGTCTCAATGGAAGAGTCTGGACGTGGAAGTACGAAGGGTACGAAGTTGTATTAATGTGCATTCAGCATGAGAAACAGCGATGGAAAACGACATACGTGAGATTAATTTCATTTGAAAAGCAAACAGAAATCCATTACACCGCGGCTCCAGTCTGTTATGCTTAATCTCTCCCGTATATCTCACATAAAATTTTATGTATTCTGGGTTCGTTCTGTTGGGAAAGTCTGTGACTTGGGAATCGAATGGAATTGATGATTGTCTGAGGTAGCAGTATTCGACTGGGTGACGGGCCCAAACCTCATTCTGTCTGGAAAGTACACGTGCCGGAAACCAAGTATGGAACTTTCAGAATGCAATTCCGACACTTTACAATTGTACAGACGACGCGGTAAAAATAAAGAAATAAAAGAATGTATTATAGATCAGAGAACGTTACTGGCGGGGGATGAACAGGAAACAGGCATTTCAAAGGGAACGTTGGGGAGCAAAAGGAGGGGCGAGTGGTGAGGGGAGGGTGTACGGTTTCCGAAGTTTGATACGTAAGTGCAAGTCGGAATGCTGGTCAAGATTCACCATGAAAATGTGATTCTTTGTAAAAGCCTGTTCTGTCAGGGTTCCAAGAAGCAACTACATGTTCAAGGTCATACGTCAAACATTAAGGTAAAGAATCTTATGCGTATTGGACCGAGCATCATCTTGATATTTGAATAAAGGTAGACCAACTTTGATGACACTTGCTTTATTATGTCAGTTTACTGCTCAACATGTTTCGGATGTTAATACGTCCATCTTCAGGAGCTTGCGACTACTTGGTGCGTTATTGTGTAGGCTGTATTGTGCTGACTTGAGGCGTGTTGGTGTTATGTAG